>Ga0308157_10001381_pt1 | contig 51119 bp, 48 predicted proteins | sample PhyBR1_FD_201035 | JGI IMG/M metagenome (GOLD analysis project Ga0308157, IMG submission 201035) | Phyllosphere microbial communities from UC Gill Tract Community Farm, Albany, California, United States - DLSLB.R1 | ecosystem: Host-associated > Plants > Phyllosphere > Unclassified | place: USA...
TGTAGACGTGACAGTTCTACGACTGTTGAGTCGATCATGGCCTGGCTACCTCGTGGGAATTGGGCGTCATGGAGTGGCTGGGAGGGGTTCTATGGCAGCGATACTCCCCGTTCAGGCCTGCCAATGCTTTGATCTGGATCAATGTGGGCTGGCTGTCCAACGCCGATGGTGCAGGGCCGGCAGGCTGGGTACGGCTTGCTTACAATCACGTAGATCTCCTTCACCTGAGTTGTCAGTCTTGAGCGAAGTTCCACATTCCAACGCGGTGCAACAGCAACGCCGCGTACAGCAGCAGTGGCTGGCGGCTCTGGCGTCCGGGGCCCGCTCGCAGCAGCGTTTGGCGGCCTTGGCCGTCTGTACTTCAGGTGCGCTGCTGATCGTGCAGGCTGGCGCCATTGCCTGGTTGATCCAGAGCATAGTCGTGGAACGAGTGAATTGGGTACAGGTAGTTCACGGTTTCTGGGTATTGGCAGCGGTGTTGCTGCTGCGCAGCCTGCTGGGCGGGGTCGCGCAGACCGCCGCCGGCAAGGTCGCCGACAGCGCCAAACTGGCGCTGCGCGAGCAGGTTTACCGGCGTCTGCTGGCACGTGGACCGCTGTGGCTGCGCCGTCAGCGCACGGGCGAGCTGGGCGAGTTGCTGCTGTCACACGGCGATGCCATCGAGGGCTATTACGCCGGATTCCAGCCGGTGCGGGTGGAAGTGGTGGTGGTGCCGCTGCTGATTGCCGCTGCCGTGGCCTATGTGGACTGGGTGGTGGCGCTGATCTTCATCTTCACCGCGCCGCTGGTGCCGTTCTTCATGATGCTGGTGGGCTGGGGCGCCGAGGCCGCTGGCCGCGCCCAGCTCGGGGAGTTGGCGCGGATGAGCGGCCACTTTGCCGATCGCATCAAGGGCTTGGGCCTGTTGCGCCTGTACGGGCGCGGTGAAGCCGAGCTGGAAGGGGTTGCCGCCGCCGCTGATGGCGTGCGCGAGCGCACCATGAAGGTGCTGCGCATCGCCTTCCTGTCCTCCACGGTGCTGGAATTCTTCGCTTCGGTCAGCGTGGCGATGGTGGCCCTGTACCTGGGGTTGAGCTATCTGGGCCTGATGTCCTTGCACTCGGTGGTGCCGACCCTGGGCACCGGCATGTTCTGCCTGCTGCTGGCGCCGGAGTTCTACGCGCCGCTGCGGCGGCTGGCCGCGCATTACCACGACCGTGCCAATGCGTTGGCGGCAGCGGCCGAAGTCGAGCGGCTGCTGGCTGACGATCAGGATGCTGCTGTGGCTACGTCCGTCGCTGCGTCCCTGGTAGCGCCGGAGCCGGCGCAGTTGCACGCGCCGCTGGTGTCGGTACGCAACGTCGTGCTGCGCCCGCAAGGCGCCACCCACGATGTGTTGAAGGATTTCTCGCTTGAGATCGGCGACGGTCAGCGCCTGGCCCTGATCGGCCCCAGTGGCAGTGGCAAGAGCACCTTGCTGGAAGCCCTGGCCGGCTGGCTGCCGCCGCGCGAAGGTCGCATTGCGGTCCGCGACGGCGTGCGCATCGGCTACGCAGGCCAGCGTCCCTATCTGTTCCACGGCTCGATTGCCGACAACCTGCGCATGGCCGACCCGGCAGTAAGCGCTGCCCGCCTGCAGGCGGTGGCCGAAGTGGCCCAGGTGATGCGCTTTGCCCAGCATCTGCCCTTGGGCTTGAACACGGTGATCGGTGAGCGTGGCTTTGGCCTGTCCGGTGGTGAAGCGCGAAGGATTGGGCTGGCGCGGCTATTGCTGCTGGAGCCGGATCTGTTCCTGCTTGACGAACCCACTGCCTTCCTCGATCCGCAGACCGAGGCGGACCTGCTGCAGGCACTGGCGGCGCATACGCGTGGTCGTACGGTGCTGATGGCCACCCATAGCGAGGTGGCGATGCGCTGGGCCGACAAGATCATCGATCTGCAGGATAGCATGCAGGTTGCAGTGCAGGGAGCGCGCGCATGAGCCCGCAGACGATGCGTGATGTATTCAAGCGCCACCGCTGGCGGCTGGCGTTGGCGACGGTGCTGCTGTTCACCACCATGTTGGCCGGGGTTGGCCTGCTTGGCTTGTCTGGTGGCTTCCTCACCGCTGCAGCGTTGGCCGGTGCCTTGGGCATGGGCGGCACTTTCAATTTCTTTTCACCGTCGGCCGGCATCCGAGCGTTGACGATGGCGCGCATCGTGTCGCGTTACTTCGAAAAGCTGGTCGGTCATGACGCTACCTTGCGCATCGCCCGTGACCTGCGCGTGTGGTTCTTCCAGCGTGCACTGCCGTTGGCGCCTGCCCGACTGGGCAGCAGCCGTACCGGTGAGTTGCTGGCGCGGTTGATCACCGATATCGGCGAAGTCGATGGTTTGATGGTGCGGGCGATCAGTCCCTTGCTGGCCTTGGCGGGCGCCGCCGTGGCGAGCGTGGTCGCGGCCGGACTCATTTACTGGCCGGCGGCACTGTTGTTGCTGGTGCTCGCGGTGTTGGTTGGAATCGGCGTTCCGGTGTTCGCGGTGCGCCGTGGCGACGCGGTCGAGGCCGAGCGCGCGCAGCAGCGTGCCAGCCTGCGTACGTTGGCGTTTGAAGGTTTGGAAGGCGCGGCTGATCTCACCGCCTTGGATGCCCGCGATGATTGGGCGTTGCGTGTGGATGCAGCCGCGCAGCAGCTGGCGCGCAGCGATCAACGACGTCGTGGCCGTCTGATCGGTGGCAACGTGCTGCATTCGGCGCTGGCGGGTCTTGGCCTGTTGGCGATGCTGTGGCTGGCGTTGACGGCGTTCCAGGCAGGCAACGTGGAGGCGGCGTTTGCTGCAACGCTGGTGTTCCTGACCGTTGCGCTGCTGGAGGTTGCAGCAGGCAGCGGCATCGCCTGGCAGGCCTTGCAGTCGGCGCGGGTGGCCGGCAAGCGTCTGCGGCAGATTGTTGATCAGGTGCCAGCCGTGCAGGACCCAGCCCAGCCTCGCGCCATGGTTGCGGATGCCGCCGCGGTTGTGTTCGAGCAGGTGGTGTTTGCCTGGCCTGGCGAGACGCGGCGTCTGCTGGATGACGTGGATCTGCAGCTGGCGCCGGGTGAGCGCATCGCCATCCGTGGCGACAGCGGCTGCGGCAAGACGACCTTGTCCGCCCTGCTGCTGCGGCTATGGGACCCGCAGCAGGGGGCAGTGCGCTTCGGAGGTGTCGATCTGCGTGAGTTCGCCCAGGACGATTGGTATCGACAGATTGCCTGGTTGCCACAAGGGGCGCCGGTGTTTGCCGGCAGCATTGCGGACAATCTGCGCTTGGGTGATCCACAGGCCAGCGACGACGCGTTGTGGGCGGTGCTGGCGCAGGTGCGCTTGAGCGATTGGGCGCAGCAACAAGGTGGGCTGGGCGCTTGGGTGGGTGAGAACGGCGCCACCATGTCGGCGGGTCAGGCGCGGCGTTTGGCCTTGGCGCGCGCCTTGTTGCGCAACGCGCCGATCATGGTGCTGGATGAGCCGACCGAGGGCCTGGACGTGGATACCGCGCACGCCTTGTTGCTCGATCTGGCGGCGGCGCTGGGGCAGCGCAGCCTGTTGATGATCACCCATGATCGACTGCCGGAAGGCGTGGTGCAGCGCGAGTACCGGTTGCAGCAGGGGCGGTTGAGCCTGCAGTAGCAAGCGCTGAGCCGGGTTGTGCCCGGCTTTTTAGACCTACGGGTTGCGACGCGCAGGCGTGCGTCGTCAGCTGCGTTTGTTTCTACGCAAGCGTTTGAAAGCGTAGGCGACAATGCTGGCTGTCGGTACGGTAACCATCGGCCCGAACAGGAAGGCCAGCCCATCCTGTGCATCGCGATGGCCGGTCACATCCCAGACAAAGCGCAGGCCAAGATAGGGCGCGAGCAGGCCGCCCAGCAGCGCGGCAAACAGCACGGCAAGCCAGGCTCGCCGGCACAAGGCACCGGCCGCCAGGCCCAGGCCGATGCTGGCTGCTGCTGCGACCAACCAGAAGGTCATGATGGGCTCCTGCTATTCGCGCTGGGGGCGGGGTTGGACATCATTGCCATTCATTGCATGGGCTGACGGATGATGGTTTTCCACTTCTCCGGTGCGGCTCTCCTGATGTCGCTCAAATAGATCTCATGGTGTTTGCCGCGCAATGCGGATCGCTCGCCGATGAAAGCATGCAGGCGCTCGATCGCCGGTCCTTCATCGGTGAAGGGGCCGACATGCAGCAGCTGCGCACATCGTCCTTCGTGAAACGTCTCGAAGCGCAGCTTTGACAGGCTGGCAAGTGACTTCTTCTGCAAGCTGGTGATCGCAGATTCCACGTCCTTCTCACACACCTCCGACGGTTGCATGATCATCATGGTCCACAGCCACTGCTGCTTCTCATCGCGCTGGAAGGCCGCCATGTCATCAGCCCACCACAGTCCCTCCAGCGGCATCACGGCGTAGTCCATCCGCCCGCCCTTCTTGAGTGCGAACTTGATGCTGTAGGCGACGGAGAACAGCGCCTCCACGGCTTCCCTGTAATCCTGCGAGGTATTCGGATTGCCAGCGCCGTCGATCATCAGGAAGTTGAAGGCAGGCACGTCGACCTCGGCAATGGCCTTGGCCGAGGGCTGGTAGAGGTGCTTCAGCTGGCGCTTGAGGTCGATCTTGTCCATGAGCACGTCCGGATCAGTTGATACTGGGAGGCGGAGAGGTTGGGACGGTCCCTAGCGGCTGCTTCCATCCACGTAGGGCCGCGATTGCAGGATGAGTATGTCATCGCCAACCACTGCCCATTCGATGTCCTGGTCGACTCCCCCCAATGCCTGCTTGGTGCGGCTTCCAACCGCTGCCAGCCTCGCGATCAGGCTATCGGTCAACACCTGGCGGGAGCCGGTCAGCACCACCTCGCGGACACCGCCGCTGGCATTGGCGACCAGTTGGGTGTCCTCCGCGGAACGGCTGAGCACCTGCACGGCCTTGGACCAGTTCGAATACATCACCTGCTCGGCCTGTCGCTTGCCTTCCACCACGCGGATGCCGAGGCCGCGCTTGGCCGAGATGTAGGTGATGTGGCGACGTCCTGCATCAAATGGGTCGCGGGTGATCATCACCCCGGAACTGTCCGAGGGCGCGGCCTGCTGCACCAGTACCGCCATCGCCACTGCATCCTGGCCCAAACCGGCAGCGCGGCGTGCTTCGTAGGCCTCGAAGTTGTAGACCGACGCCCATACCGTCTGCACTGCGCGCACCAGGGCATCGGCAGCGATCACGTTGGGAACGGTCGTATACAGGCCGGCGCCGCTGAAATTCGGCAGGTCCTCCGAGTTGGAAGAGCTGCGCACGAACACGCCGCGGCCCTGTAACTGGCTCTGCCACTGCGACTGAAGGCTGCGGACCAGTGCCGGGTCCGGGGTGGCGCCGCTGATCTCCGCCCGCAGCGCGGCAAGCGCCTCGCGCCGGACCTTGGCATCACTGGCGAAGCCGGGCTGCTGCTGTAGTGCGGCCAGCCGCTCGCTGATGTGCAGTTTCTGCATTGCAGATTGGTAATGCGAGAAGGGAACACAGAATCCATCCGGGACCCGCGCGGACGGCGGCAAAGCGGATTTCAATGTCCCCAGATTGGCCGCCTTGACCCCGCAATGGCTGCTGTCCCTGGCGCGAAGCGCGGAAAGCGGCTTCAGCGCGGTTATCGATACGTCGGGCCGTGGCAGATTGCGCACGGCTGCCTGCGTGGTTGTGGAGGGCGTGTTGGCCGGACGAAGGGCTGGTCGCACCTTGTAGTCATTGTTAGTGACTTCCAGCTCGATCCATTGTCCGTCGTAGACGCGCAATGCAGCCTGCGCGTCGCGGACATAGACGTTGGGGATACGCCACCCCTTGGCCAGCAGGTTGACGTGCGATAACAGCGTCGATGGGCGTTGGGTGACAAGGCCGGCTACCGGCGACAGCGAGATCGGAACCTCGTCCAGTACCACGATGTCCTGCGGCGACAGGTCGCTTGCCTGTTCGACCGAACGGACGATGCGCAGGCGGCCCCGTGCGATACCTGTGTTCAAGGGCAGGAAGGACTGCTCGCGCAGCAGTGCTTCCTGGGTGATGAAGGGCAGGCCGGCGGAGCGGGCGGTTTGCTCGTGCAGCGTGGAATTGGTCTTGAAACGGATCGCATCGTAGAACGAGCCCCGCACCAACTGATCGGTCTGCCTGAGCAGTGCGGCTGTCAGCTGGTCGCCTTCCCAGAACTCGTAGGTATAGCCAGGCAGATCGCGCTGCCAGCTCACCGTGCCGAACAGGAAGCGCCGCTGTGGGTCCTTGTACTGCGCGTTGAGCGTGGCCTTGTCCAGGTGCGGCAGCAATCGTTCGCGCCGCACGAAGTTCTCGTGCAGCTCGTAGCGCGGCGTATTGATGTAATGGATACGGGCCGGATCGCGACGGTCGATGGCGAATATCAGGTGGGGCATTTCCAACGGCGTGCCCGGGTTGTAAACCCGGGCCAGACGCATGAAATCGTCACGGCTGGCTATGCGCGGCAGTTGCGCCGGGGCGTGGGCGTTGTCGACGGAGGATGCGGTGGTGCCCTGCCTGGCCTCGTAAGGCGAGGGCTTGCGTGCGGTTTGCGCCAGCGCGGTCGGCATCGTAGCGAGGAGGACGGCGCTGAGGGCGACAAGATGCAGGCAGGCGAGGCGGAGTGCGGATTTCAAACGGGCTCGATCCATGATGCCGTGTTGGAGCTGGGGAGCGCAGATGATAAGCGACCGGTATCCGCACGGCGCGGCTGCACAGCCAGGCCATGATCGGTCTTTGGGCTGGAATTCGCAGAGTCCATTGGCATGGTCGGCGACTTCCTGGCCCGGAGAAAATAGTGGACCTTCAAGCTTGAGGATGCGGTGGCTGCTTCTGGCTGCTCGGCCGGAGTTCCCGGGTGCGCTGCGCTTACCCGGGCTACGCTGGCATTGTGGCTGCGTGCTTAGTGGGGAAGGCTCAGTCTGCCGCTGGCAAGGAGCCAGATTGCGGTGACATTGAGCACGACCGTCAGCCAGAACATGACCTGGAAACTGGACTTGCTGGTCTTGTGGCGGAACAGCCCCTGGCCGATCAGCGCGCCCGGCCAGCCACCGAGCAGGGAGATCAGGTGCAAGGTGTTTTCAGGCGTGCGTTGCTCACCGCGTGCAGCTGCGCCCTTGTCGTAAAGATAGAAGCCCAGCGCTACGACGCTCATCCCGCCAATCACCGGCAGGGTCCATTCGGGTATCAACTTGGCAATCCATAGTCCCAGCATGCAGAGCAGGGCGCATACGCCCAGCAGGACATGTGGCAGGCGGGCGGTGAACGGAGGGCGCTTTGGCTTGGAAGTGACGGTTTTGGTGGCGCTTGCCGAGCGTACCGCGATGGCATTGAAACGGCCGCGTTCGTCCTTGCGCAGCGCATAGCTGATCAGCATGCCGTCAGTCGGGCGTTGCGTGCGCTGCTCGAAGGCCTTGATATGGACGAAAGCGCGGTCACCGCCGCCATTCGGAACCACGAATCCGAAGCCCTTGTCATCGTTCCAATCCTGCAGCCGACCTTGATGGCGCATTGAGCTTGCCCATGATTACTGTCGCTATTGCAGCGTAAACATGGGCGACTGTGAAGCCCTGAATTTGTAGGAGCGGCGTAAGCCGCGAAGCTGGCATTACTGGAGGCCTGACAGCCTGTGCCATCTGGTGATGTATCTGCTTCGCGGCTTACGCCGCTCCTACAAATGGGGGTTTGCACTGATCAGGGTTCTTCACGAACCCGCAGGAAGCGCGGAAAGCGGGGCAGACCGTGCACGGTCAGGCCGTTATAGCGATAGGTCACCTGGCTGCCGATCGGCGGTGGATCGGCACGCTGCGCATCACTCAGACCGCTGCCGAGGCGGAACTGTGCGCCGCTGTCGGCACGCACGAGCAGCGCGCCGACCATGCCGGCGTACTTGCCCTTGCCAGGGACATGGCCGATCACGCGCGCTTCGGCATCGTCATACAGTTTGAGTTTGAACAAGCCAGCGCTGCGACCATCGCTGTAGCGATTGTCCTGATGATGCAGCATCAAGCCTTCGCCGCCGGCCTGGACAACGCTGCGCAGGTGTCGGTGCAGGCTCTCGGTATCTGGCAGGCGGCGTTGCTCTATGGCGAGCAGGTAGGGGTTGGCTTGATTGGCGATGATCCGGCTGAGCTGAGCGTGGCGCCGGGCGAAGCCATCGGTTGCATTGGGCAGGTCGAAGGCCATGAAGCGTAGCTTGCGCCACTGCGCCTCGTCGGCCGGGCTGCTGCGGATGAGTGCACTGGTGGCTTCGAACTGACCGCGCGCCATCCACAGTTCGCCGGCGATCGCCTGCTTGGGCCAGCCCCGGGTAAACCATGCCGGCGTCGGGATGCGGTGACCGGCGCGGGTCCAGAGCGCGTGACCATCCCAGCGTGCGCGCACGCCGTCGAGTTTCTCACTGACCAGATAGAGGGATACATCCGGCCCGTCCTGCCAGCTGCTGGCCAGCATCAAGGGTGGCGCGGCAGCGAGCGCCGTGTTGAGCGAGCTGGCCAGCAAGAAAAATAGAATCAGGAAGAAACGTTGCATGCTCGGCCCCCGGTTGTCGGAAGTTCAAGCGTGCGTTGCAGTCAGTGCAGGCGACCATCAGCGGCCGCCTGCATCCAGGGTCGGTGTGCTGGCTATGCGTTCGTCGGCAGTGCCTGTAGAAACTGCGCTACCGCCGGCCCGAAGCGATCGTAGTCCACCAGGAAGGCGTCATGGCCCTGTGGTGAATCCATGCCGATGAACTGCGCGTCGGCGCCGCCTGCGCGCAGGCCGTCGGCGATCTGTTGCTGCTGTTCCACCGGGAACAGGATGTCGGTATTGGCGCCGATGGCAAGTGCGCGCTCAACGCGGATCTTCGCCAGCCCGGCCAGTACGTCGCCGTCGGCGTATTCGGCCAGGTCGAACCAGTCCATGGACCGACCGAGGTAGAGATAGCAGTTCGGGTCGAAGTGGCGCACGAAGCGGCGGGCGTGGCCTTCCAGATAGCTCTCGACCTGGAACTCCAGGCCGAACGGGTCTTCGTCGGTCTGGTCCGAGTCCAATCGCACGCGGCCAAAGCGGCCATCCCATTCCAACGCCGAGCGATAGGTGATGACGCCGAGTTTTCGCGCCATGCGCATGCCCGATTCCGGGTAGTGCACTTCGTCGTAATCGCCGCTGTTCCACGCCGGATCGAGGCGGATTGCTTCGCGCTGCAGCGAACGGATGGCGATCGAGAACGGCAGGGCGCGGGCGCTGCCGGAGATGTTGATGTGGCTGCGGGCGATGCCAGGGTGTTGCAGCAACACCGCCAGTGCGGTCATGCCGCCCATCGAGTTGCCGATCAGGCAGGCCAGCTGGGTGATGCCAAGTGCGCGCACGACTTCGGCAGCGGCGTTGGCTACGTCTTCAATCGACAACTCGGGGAAGGACAGGCGGTAGGTCTTGCCGGTGGCGGGGTCCAACGAGGCCGGGCCGGTTGAGCCCTTGCAGCTGCCCAGCGAGTTCACGCAGATGACGAACCAGCGGTCGGTATCAATTGGCTTGCCGGGGCCAAGCATCGGCTCCCACCAGCCGTTGGCAGGGTTGTCGGCATTGCTGGCGGCGTGTGCGTCCGGCGAGAGGCCGGTGACGATCAGGATGGCGTTGCTGGCATCAGCGGCCAGCTTGCCCCAGGTTTCGTAGGCGACGTGGGCGCCGACAAGGCTGCCACCGCGCTTCATCGGGAATGGGGAAGACAGCGCATGGAAGCGGCTGCCGACAGGGGGGAATTCAGTCATCTGCCAATTTTAACGGGGATGCCGGGCGCATCTTCGCATGGATGATAACCAGTGGTTATCACGCTATTCCGGAGAAGAGGGCGCGGTACCGGCAGCGGAGCGTGCTGGGGCTGAATGCCACGCTAGTCCTGCGCGCACGGGTAGATGGTCGGAGCCAATGTCGGGCCCACGTTGGCGGAAGGTGCCTGCCAATTGCGGAGAAACCAGCACATGATCAATCCCGATGCCGATCAGCCCTGCTCCTTCGCTTGGGTAGGTAGGGGCGCTGCCGGTAACGCGTAGCAGCTGATGCCGCTGGGCTGCGTACAAGGCGCTGGACCATGGTGTCGCATTGAGGTCGCCCGCAACGATAAGTGGGTGGGTCGTGGACTGGGCAAGTTCGCGTAGCAGTTGATCGCGTGCGCGGAACTTGCGTACTGCCATTGGCGGCTTGGGGTGCACTGCGATCAGGCGTATCGATTGGCCATGAAGGACGATCCGCGTTTCCAGATGCAGGGCACCGAGCGCATCGCTGTGAAGGCGTTGGTCGTGCAAGGGCCGGTCGGAGAGGATGCCCAGCCCGGGCGGGGAGTCCTGTGCGTGTATTGCTGCGTGAGAGAAGCCGCCGTTCGCCGCCGCAGCCAGTTGCTTGGCATAGGTGGGTGAAAGCTCGGTCAATACGACGATGTTGGCTGGATGAGTACGCAACCATTCCAGCAGGCGATGAGGGTCACGTTGGTGGATGTTGACGTTGGCGACTACCACAACCAGTTCGGTAGGTCGCAAGGCTTCCGTGGCTGGACGGCTTGCGGTCAGCCACGGCAGCGCCGCAACTGGCAGTGCCCACAGCCAACGTCGCTGGCCGATAGCCATCAGCGTGCAGCTCAAGCCCCAGGCCACGGCGTACCACGGTTGCCAATGGGCGAACAGGTCCAGAGCCCAGGCCAAGCCGTCGTTACTGGGAAACCAGGCCCGCTGCAGGGGCAGCAGCATTCCAAGCAGGGCAAGGGCGGCCAAACAACTCAGCAGCGTGCGCAGTAAACGATGCATGCCGGTGATGCCTTGCCATCGTCGGGGTTTTGACCTGCCCTCGGTCAAGGCGTCCATGCCTGATGGCTCAGGGCTTGTCGCCGATCTGAAGATCCAGCGGAGTGCTTGTTGGCAGCTTCACCCTTACTGCCGGTGATTCCACATCGTCCTGTCCGCGCATGGCGGTGCCACTGGCGGACAGCCGGGCGAATACCTCCACTTCCTGCAGTGCCGACAGCTTCTGCGTGGGCATCGGGCTGTCGCTGTCGTCGAGGGTGACGGTCAGCGGCGCTGCCTGTGCAGGGTGGCGCTCGACGGCGACCGGCATTGGCGGGCCGCCGGGGATGCGGGCGATGACGAATACGGTTTCCTTGCCGGAGGCGGCGCGTTCGGCCAAGGCCGGGGCCAGGGTTACCGTTATGGTGATGCCATCACCAGCAGCACTTGCTGGAGCCGCTGTTGTTGCCGCTGTGCCAGTCTGCGCGGTGGTCGGTGCCTTGCCACGGGCGATGTCGATCTGCGCCTGCAGCGCGTTTGCGGCGGCAGGCTCCAGCCTTGGCAGCAGGCTTTCCCAGGTCCGCGCGGCAGCGTCGTTCTGGCCTTGCTGGCGCTGCACGATGCCGGTGAGCCAGATTACCCGCTTATTGTCCGGTGCGATCTGGCGGGCGCGGGCAAGCCACTGCTGGGCGGTGTCGTCGAACAGGAATTTGGGGTCGGCCTGGGCGCGGGTCTGTGCGGCTTCGAGCAGCAGGCCTGGTTCGTCCGGCGCCAGCTGTACGGCGCGCTGGTAGGTCGCGGCGGCATCGGCGACCTTGCCGATCTCCAGCTGCGAGCGGGCCAGCAGCACCCAGCCGTCAACGCGCTCGGGGTTCTGCTTCAAGGCGTCCTGCAGCTGGGCGATGCCTTCTTCGATGGTCTGCGGCGCGGCGGCGGCTTCAGGTTGCGGCTGCATCGCCGCCGGGGTTCCCAGCAACTGGTACAGGCCCAGCGTGGCGACCATCGCCATCGCAACCAGGCTGCCCCAGATCCGCCGTTTGCCGGCGCGCCACAGTGGCCACAAGGTGATGCCGGTTGCCGCTACCGCCAGCACTGCAGCGCCTGCCATGAACCCGGTATTCACCATTCGCGTTCTTCCTGGCTGGCGTCGTCATTGCTGGCAACAGGTACAGCGCGGCCACGCCGCCGTACATGCACGATCAACAGCACGGCGCCGGCCAGCAACAACAGGCCAGGACCGAACCAGAGCAGGGCGGTGCTGGCTTCCAGTTGCGGGCGGTACAGCACGAACTCGCCGTAACGGTCGACCAGGAATTGCTTGATCTGGGCATCGCTGCGGCCTTCGTGCATCAGCTTGAGCACTTCGCGGCGCAGGTCGTGGGCGATCTGCGCGTTGGAATCGGCCAGCGATTGGTTCTGGCATTGCACGCAGCGCAGCTCGGCGGTGAGTGCGTGGAAGCGCACTTCCTCGGCGCGGTCGCGGTATTGCAGTGGGCTGGGGTCGCCGGCAGGCTGTGCGCTGGCACTGAAAGCCAGGCACATCCACAGCAACACACCAGTCCAGGCTTTCATCGGGCGGCCCCGAGGTCCGGCGCACCGTGTTTGCCACCGGCAGCTGCTTCGACTTTTTCCAGTGCCGGAATCAGCTGCTCATCCATTACCTGCTGGGTGATGGCGCCGCTGTACTTCCAGCGCACGATGCCGCTGCCGTCGACCAGGAAGGTTTCCGGTGCAGCGGCAATGCCCCAGTCCAGCGCGGCGCGGCCTTCCTGGTCGGCCAGCACCACCATGTAGGGGTTGCCCAACTGCTCCAGCCAGCGCAGCGCTTCGCTGGGCTCGTCCTTCCAGTTGTAGCCGATCACGCGCACGCGCTTGGTTTCGGCGAAGCGAGTGAGGATGGGGTGTTCATCGCGGCAGGTCGGGCACCAGCTGCCCCAGACGTTGAGCAGATAGGGCGCGCCGCGCAGCTGCTTGTCGGTGACATGCACGCTGGGGTCGTGCAGCACGGGCAAGGAGAACGCAGGCGCCGGTTTGTTGATCAGCGCCGAGGGCAGGCTGTCGCGGTCGGGCTTGCCGGAGCGGCTGACGCCGTACAGCATCAAGCCCATCAGGCCGAGGAAGAACAACGCACCGAGCACGATGGCGACGGGTGGCAGGCGATGCTTGGTTTTGGATTCAGGTGCAGGATTATTCATTTCGATTTCTCAGGCAGCCTGCGGAAGCGGCGGTCGACGGCGGTGATGAAACCGCCCAGCGCCATCAGCGCCGCGCCCAGCCAGATCCAGCGGACAAAAGGTTTGATCTGTACACGCACGGCCCAGGAGCCGTCGCCCAGTGATTCTCCCAGTGCGACATAGATATCGCCACCCAGCGTGCGGTGGATGCCGGCTTCGGTCATCGGCTGGCCGCCACTGGCGTACATGCGCTTTTCCGGGTGCAGGCGGGTAATCGGCGTGTCGCCGCGCAATACCTGCAGGTGCCCGCGGTCAGAGTGATAATTCGGCCCATCGCTGGCATCCACGCCTTCGAACAACAGCGTATAGCCGCCGGCGTCGATGGATTTGCCGGGTGCCAGCGCGACTTCATGCTGCACATGCAGCGCTTCCACCAGCAAGGCGCCGACCAGGAACACGGCCACGCCGAAGTGGGCGATCAGCATGCCCCAGGTTTCGGCATTGGGTCGGCCACTTTTGCGCAGCCGCATCCACAGGTAATAGCCGGTGCCGCCAGCGACCCAGGCGGCGCTGGCAATGCCCATGGCGGTCTTGAACTTGCCCTGCGGGGCCATCCACCAGCCGATGATGCCCAGCACTACCGCCAATCCCGCCCACGGTGCCAGCAGCGCCAGGGTGCGAAGGCTTTGCTCGCGTTGCCAGCGGCTGAGTGGGCCGAATGGCAGCAGCACGATCATCGGTGCCATCAACAGCACGAACAGGGTGCCGAAGTACGGCGGACCCACCGAGACCTTGCCCAGATCCAGCGCATCGGCCAACAGCGGATACAAGGTGCCGAGCAGCACCATCGCGCAGGCGCAGCTGAGCAGCAGGTTGTTGGCCAGCAGCAGGCTTTCGCGCGAGTTGAGCGCGAACGCGCGGCGCGGGTCGTTGCTGTTGCCACCCATGCCGGGTGCACGTAGTGCATAGAGCAGCAGCGAGCCGCCCACCACGATGCCGAGGAAAATGAGGATGAACAGGCCACGTGAGGGATCGGCGGCAAACGAGTGCACGCTGGTCAACACGCCGGAACGCACCAGGAAAGTGCCGAGCAGTGACAGCGCAAACGCGGCGATCGCCAGCAGCAGGGTCCAGCCGACAAACACGCCGCGCTTTTCAGTCGCCGCTTGCGAGTGCAGCAGGGCCGCGCCAACCAGCCACGGCATGAAACTGGCGTTCTCCACCGGGTCCCAGAACCACCAGCCGCCCCAGCCCAGCTCGTAATACGCCCACCAGCTGCCCAGCGCGATGCCGATGGTCAGGAAGCCCCAGGCCGCGTTGGTCCACGGCCGGGTCCAGCGCAGCCAACGCACGTCGATGCGGCCGTCGATCAATGCTGCGATGGCGAAGGCGAACGGCACCGCGAAGCCAACGTAGCCGAGATAGAGCAGGGGTGGGTGGATGATCAGCCCGGGGTCCTGCAGCAGCGGATTGAGGTCGTGCCCTTCACCCGGCGCTGGCAGCAGGCGTGCGAACGGATTGGAGGTGAACAGCAGGAAGGCGAGGAAGCCGACGCTGATCATGCCCATCACCGCCAGTACCCGAGCCATCACTTCGGGCGGCAGCTGCCGCGAGAACGCGGCCACCGCAGCGGTCCACAGCGCCAGCACCAGCGACCACATCAACAGCGAGCCTTCGTGTGCTCCCCATACCGCCGAATAGCGGTAGATCATCGGCAGCAGGGTATTGGAGTTGTCGGCGACGTAGCGCAGCGAGAAATCCTGGCGCACGAAGGCAATCGTCAGCACCACGAAGGCAGCCAGCACCGTGGTCAGCTGCAGCATCGCTGCCGGGCGGGCGATCGCGGTGAGTGCGGGGATGCCGCGTTGGGCGCCGACAAGTGGCAGGACGCTTTGCAGCAGGGCTGCCAGCAGGGCGAGGATCAGCAATACCTGTCCGATTTCACCGAGCACTCAGGGCGTTTCCGTCGTTGGGGTGGTGGCCGGAACCTGGTGCTTGTCGTGCGCCACACCCATCTTGTCGGCCAGCTCCTTGGGCATATAGGTCTCGTCGTGTTTGGCCAGCACGTCTTCGGCGACGAACACGCCGTTGACCATGCGCCCGGTGGCGACCACCGCCTGTCCTTCGCGGAACAGGTCGGGCAGGATGCGGTCGTAGGTGACGGGCAGCATCGCGTCACCGTCGGTGACCTCGAAGCGCGCCAGCAGCGCACCGGGTTCGCGTTTGAACGAGCCTTTGGCCACCATGCCGCCAAGCCGGAAACGTGCGTCCGGAGCCACCTGGCCGGCATTGACCTCGGCAGGCGTGTACAGATAGGCGATGTTGCGTTGCAGGGCAGTGCTGACCAGGGCGACCGCTGCGCCGGCAACCAGCAGGACCAGCAACACCAGCAACAGGCGGCGGCGCTGGGTTGGGCTCATCGGCTCAGTTCCTCGTCAACGGCTGCAGCGCTGCTGCGACTGGCGCGATTGAGGCGCGCACGTGCCTCGCGCAACTGCTGGCGGATCTGCAGGCGTGGCACGATGAAGTCCCAGGCCAATACGACGAAGAACACGGCATAGGCCAGTGCCACATACTTGAAATAGGTCATGCCGACGTCTCCAGCCGTTCGCGCAGCCAGGCCTTGCCGACTTCGCGGCGCAGGTTGTCGGCGCGGGCGCGCGACAGCAGCGAACCGACGAACCAGAACTTGGTAGCCAGCACCATGATCCACAGCGGCAGGATCATGCTGCTGTCCATGCTGGAGTCGCCGAACACGCGGATGGTCTGGCCCTGGTGCAGCGAGTTCCACCACACCACCGAGTAGCGGATGATCGGCAACATCACCACGCCGACGATGGCCAGCAGGCCGGCGGCGCGTGCGCCCGCGCGGCGGTCATCGATGGCGCCGTACAGACCCATCACGCCCAGATACATGAACAACAGGATCAGTTCGGTGGTCAGGCGCGGGTCCCAATCCCACCAGGTGCCCCACATCGGCTTGCCCCAGATGCTGCCGGTGAGCAGGGTGATCAGGGTGAACGCTGCACCGATGGGGGCGCAGGCCATGGCCAGGATCTCGCAGAGCTTGATCCGCCAGATCAGCGCGATGGCGCTGTAGAAGGCCATCAGCCCGAACACGAACAGGCTCATCCATGCCGATGGCACGTGGATATACAGGATGCGGAAGCTGTCGCCCTGCTGGTAGTCAGCCGGGACCACCGCCAAGGCCTGCCAGAGGCCGAAGCCAAACAGAGGCAGCGCGGCGATATAGCACCAGGTGGACCAACGGGCGGCGAAGGTGTCGAAGTAGGGCGGTGAGCCCAGCTTGTGAAACCAACCAACTAAACCTTTGAACATCCGCTCGCTCGCTGAGGAAGACGATGACCGGGCCGCGATCAGCGGCCCGACCGGCTGGGCGGTGCGGACTGCACCACCGTTGCTGTTTTCAGACTAGCGCAAGATACCGCAAATTCAGAAAACCGGCGGGTCGTGGCCGACGTGCGTCAGGCGGATCCGGTGCCTGCGGCGCGCCGCTGATCAGCAGCGTGGCACGTGGGTGCATCTACACGGCAGGGTCATGCCTTGTGTCATGCGGCTCAAGGTGCTCACGCACGCCTTACCGATTTTGTTTTGATGCTTTGCACAAAAGGGGCGGATGAGGATCGAGTCTCGCCCGCCCATCTTCCAATTGCTGCAGGTGCGTCGTTTGCTGGCGCTAGTGAAGCCGGCTTGGCATCAGCTTCGCGGCAGTGCACCGGCCATGAACAGACGGACTGCGTCTCGCGCCTGTTGTTGTGCCTTGGGCAGGTCACTAAGGACAACGCGCCCATTGACCGAACGCAGGACCAGACCGCCGATTACCAGCATGTAGAAGAAATGCGCGGCTTGTTCGGGATTCTCGATGTACATGCGGCCGGCGGCGGTTTCGCGGGCGAAGTACTGGCTGAGCAACACTTCCATTGGCGCCACACCATGGGCGTGGAACCAATCACGCAGCGCGGGTTGGTTCATGCCTTCGGAAATCACCACGCGATGGCAGGCAAGGCGTCTGGGCGAGAGGACTTCCTCGGCCATCTGGCTGGCGGCGTCTTCCAGCGCCTCGGCGGGCGGCAACGGCGATTGCAGCAAGGTGTCCAGGCTGCGGCCGAAGTCGTTGATGCTCTGCTCCATCAATGCGTGGATCAGGCCTTCCTTGTCGCCAAACGCACGGTAGAGGGTGGCCATCGAGCCGCCGGCGCGCTTGACGATGTCGGACAGGCGTGCAGCCTGGTAGCCCTTTTCGTTGAAGACCTCGGTGGCGGCCGCCAGGAACTTCTCCACCCGCAGTTCGCCGCGGCGTTGCAGCTCGACCACGGGACGGGGCGGCAAGGTAGGCTTGTCTACGCTCGGAACTTCCGTGTCGGGCCGCTCAGCCATGTGCTTGGTTTGATTTGTGAAGTCAACGTCAAGAATAGCGCTGTTTTGGGCTCAGGAGTTGGCGATGCGGATTGCCGCCGCAGCAGTCAGCGGGGCAAGCACGGCACTGACCAGCAAACCGGCCGCCAACATCAGCAGCGCACCGCTGGCATCGAAGCCTTGCGCCGCGGCGGCCACCGCGCCGGCCCCGAAGACCAGCACCGGCACGTACAGAGGCAGCACCAGCAGCGCCAGCAGGATGCCGGCGCGGCGCATGCCAACGGTCAATGCGGCGACCACCGCCCCGAGCAGGCTCAGCAGGGGCGTGCCCAGTGCCAGCGCGGCGAGCAGCACCGGCAGCTGCTCACGCGGCAGGTGCATCAGTTCGGCCAGCAAGGGGCTGACCAGGACCAGCGGGAAGGCCGTGGTCAACCAATGCGAGAAGACCCGCACTGCGACCAGCCAGGCCAGCGGTACCGGCGACAACAGCCATTGCTCCAGCGAACCATCTTCGGCGTCGCTGCGGAACAAGGTATCCAGCGACAGCAGGCCGGCCAGCAGAATCGACAGCCACAGCACCGCCGATGCAACGCTCTGCAGCAACTTGGGTGCGCCACCCAGGGCCAAAGTGAACAAGGCGACCACCAGCAAGGCGAACAGGATCGGCTGCGCGGCATCGCCACGACGACGCCATAGCAGCTTCAGGTCGCGCGCCAGCAGAGCGCGGGCAGCGGAGAGCAGGGTTGGTTGCGGGCCGGGCAGGCTCATGCCGCGTCCTCCTGTTCCGCTTGGCTGGCCAAGGTGAGGGTGCGATTGCGTACCGGTGGTGCCGCGTAGGCGCCGTGGGTGGTCACTAGCGCGCCGCCGCCGCCGCGCAGGTGCGCGGAGATCATCCGGTTGACCAGGTTGATCCCGTCCAGATCAAGATTGGCGTAAGGCTCGTCCAGCAGCCAGATTGGTGCCGGTGACAACCAGATGCGGGCCAGTGACAGGCGCTTCTTCTGGCCGGCTGACAATTGCCGGACCAAGGTGTCCTCATAACCGGCCAGGCCGACGATGGCCAAGGCATTGCCCGGCATCTGCCGCGCGCGGCGGCCTTGCAGTCCGCACAGGAAGTGCAGGTTCTCCAGGCAGCCAAGGTCCTGCTTGAGCGCGGTGAGGTGGCTCAGGTAAGCGATATAGCGGGAGCGGTCGGTACTGTTGGCGGGACGGCCGTCGATCTCGATCCTGCCTTCGTCCGGGCGCAGCAGTCCGGACAGCACGCGCAGCAAGGTGGTCTTGCCGGCGCCATTGCTTCCCTGCACCAACAGCGCTTCGCCCGCATCCACGTGCAGGTCCAGCGGCCCGAATACCGGATCGTCATTGCGGGTGAAGCGCAGGCCGCGGGCATCGAGCAGCGGCAGGGTGTTCGCGGTGTCAATCATCGGATCGGGCGCTTCCGTCCTTGGAGAGGTGGCGCAGGCAGGGCGGCGCATCGGGCCGCGCAGTATAGCGCTGCCAAGGTTCTGTCCCGTGGCCTGAGGGCATGGTTTGGGAAGCCTGGCGTGCCAGCTTTGCGTACACTCGGGGTTTTCTCCCCCCGGCGTGTACGTACCCATGCATCCGCAGACCAAGTTGCCCAAGGTGGGCACCACCATTTTCACCGTGATGTCGCAGTTGGCCGCCGAACATGGCGCGGTCAATCTTGGCCAGGGCTTTCCGGACTTTTCCGCCCCGCAGCGCTTGATCGACGAAACCGCGAAGGCCATGCGCGAGGGCCTGAACCAGTACGCGCCGATGACCGGCGTGGCGCCGTTGCGCCAGGCGATCGCGCAGAAGGCGCTGGATTGCTATGGCGCACAGGTTGATCCGGACAGCGAGATCACCGTCACCTCCGGCGGCACCGAGGCGATCTTCAATGCCATCCATGCCGTGGTGCGTGCCGGTGAGGAAGTCATCGTGCTGGACCCTGCTTATGACTGCTATGAGCCGGCGATCGACCTGGCCGGCGCGCGCGCTGTGCACGTGCCGCTGGACCCGCAGACCTTCGCGGTGGATTGGGACCGTGTACGCGCGGCCATCACCCCGAAGACGCGCATGTTGATGGTGAATACGCCGCACAACCCATCTGGCGCGATGTTGACTGCCGACGACATGCAGGCGCTGGCAGACGTGCTGCGCGGCACCGACATCTACCTGATCTCCGATGAAGTGTACGAGCACATCATCTATGACGGTGCCCGCCATGAGTCGGCACTGCGCTACCCCGAGCTGCGCGAGCGTGCGTTCGTGATCTCGAGCTTCGGCAAGACCTATCACTGCACCGGCTGGAAGATCGGTTACGCCATCGCGCCGCCGGCAATGACCGCCGAGTTCCGCAAGGTCCACCAGTACAACACCTTCACCACCTACAGCCCGGCGCAGTACGGTTTTGCCGCGATGATCCGCGATGAGCCTGAGCATCATCTGGAACTTGGCGACTTCTACCAGGCCAAGCGCGATCGTTTCCGCGAGCAGTTGCTGGGTACGCGGCTGAAGCCGCTGCCGGTGCCGGGCGGTTACTTCCAGTTGGTGGACTATTCTGCGATCAGCGACCTGCCGGACCATGAGTTCGTGCGCTGGCTGACCATCGAGAAGGGCGTTACCGCGATCCCGTTGTCGCCGTTCTACGAAACCCCGCCGGCTGGCCAGCGTCTGGTGCGGCTGTGCTTCGCCAAGAACGATGCGACGCTGGATGCGGCCATCGAGCGCCTGCGCGCGCTCTGATGTTCGAAACCACCATGGATACCGGTTTGTTCGTTTTCCTCGTGGCGTTCTGCACGTTCCTGCTTGCGGGTGTGGTGAAGGGCTATCTGTTCTTTTCCGTGGTTCAACCTGGCTTGCAGGCGCGTGGCGTGTCGGTGGATGAGGGGCGCTTGGCGTTTCGTGGCAGTTTTGGTCGCTATACCCGTGAGTATCTGGCGTTGCTTGATGATGTCGAGCGGTGCCAGCCGGTCAATCGTTGGATTGCGCGGTTGCAGTGGTGGGTGCCGGTACTGGGCGCGGCCGTGGCGACCAGCGCTGTTCTTTCTTCATGGCTTTCAGGACGATGACGATAATGCAGGACCTGCGTATTTCCCTGGTGCAGGGTGACACCCGCTGGCACGACCCGGCGGGTAACCGCGACTATTACGGTGCGCTGCTGGCGCCGCTGGCGGGCAACACCGATCTGGTGATCCTGCCGGAGACCTTCACCAGTGGTTTTTCCAACGACGCGATTGACCAGGCTGAAGACATGGACGGCCCGACCGTTGCATGGATCGCCGAACACGCCCGTGCGCTGGGTGCGGTAGTGACTGGCAGCGTGCAGCTGCGGGTGGATGGCTGCGTCTACAACCGTCTGCTGTGGGCCACGCCCGAAGGCGAGTTGCACTACTACGACAAGCGCCACCTGTTCCGTTTTGGCGGCGAGCACAAGCGTTATGCGGCTGGCAACGAACGGCTATGCGTGGAGTGGAAGGGTTGGCGGATCAATCCGCAGATCTGCTACGACCTGCGTTTCCCGGTGTTCTGCCGCAACCGGTTTGATGTGGAGCGGGCAGGGCGGATGGATTTCGACCTGCAGATATTCGTCGCCAACTGGCCGTCGGCGCGTGCCTATGCGTGGCAGACCCTGGCGCGTGCACGGGCGATTGAAAACCTCTGCTACGTGGCAGTGGTGAACCGCATTGGCGTGGACGGCAATGGCCTGCATTATTCCGGCGACAGCGCGGTGATCGATTTCCTCGGCCAGCCGCAGCTGGAGATCCGCGAGCGCGAGCAGGTGGTCACCACCACCATCTCGGCGCAGGCGTTGGCGGCGCATCGCGAGCGCTTCCCGGCGATGCTGGATGCCGATGCGTTTACCTTGGGCGGGCCGGTGGTGCTTCGCTGAACGCTGGCCGCGCGTCGGGTCTGCAGGCTCTTTGCAAGGCGCAGGGGGGCTGTCAGGCTCGATGCCGGTTAAATCAAGCAGAGGATGCGCGATGAAGAAGATGATGGCGATGGCTGCAGTGCTGGCGTTGGGCCTTGCCCCGGCGGCGCAGGCTGCGGGCAATATCGACTGCGAGCTGCGCTACAACCTGAGTGGTTGGTCGGCGTTCTACAAGACTTCCAGCGGCACTGGCACGATCACCTGTGAAAATGGTGCAAGCATTCCGGTAAAGATCACCGCCAAAGGTGGTGGCCTGACGGTGGGCCGCACCACCATCACTGACGGTCGCGGCAGGTTTACCGGTGCTTATGCGCTCAATGACTTGCTGGGCACCTATGCGGCGGCCGAGGTGCACGCCAGTGCCTCACGGGCGACCGATGCGCAGGCGATGACCAAGGGCGATATTTCGCTGGCGCTGGCGGGTACCGGTCGTGGCTGGAGTCTGGGCATCGGCTTCGGAAAGTTCGTGATCGAACGCCGCTGAAGTCCCGGCGATGAATGCCAGGATGGGTTTCGGGAGCGCTCGCCCCCAGCCGCCGCTGCGGGATACCTTCTCCCGCGTACGGGAGAAGGCAGAGCTAGGAAGCAGTGTCCAGGGGCCGAAGCAATGGGCTGGCCCAATGGCCTGTTTTGGGTTTCATTCTTCAGCTGCAACGGGGAAAGCCTTGAGTGCCGCCCACACCACCGGCTTGGCCCACTCCGGCACCTGTGCAAACTCGTTCTGGCTGACCGGGCAGAGAATCCGCCCCTTGTCCATTTCCAGCACAAGCAGCGGCTCGACCAGGCCGTCGTGATCGGGCGGACGGCTGTTGTCATACACGTGCAGCGTCGTCAGGTGCGGCAATAGCTCGATCAGGTTGAGGCGCGAGCTGTCGTAGCGTTGGCGGATCTTGTCTTCGGGAATATCGTGGCCGCCGGCTGCAACGCGTTCGGCCACGCGTTGCAGGTGCAGTTCGATGCTTTCCAGACCGCAGAACCAAACCGATACCTCATGCTGTTTGCAGGCTTCGTGCAACAGCTTGGGAATGGTGTTGGCGCCGAGCGTGGTTTCGAAAGCGTAGTCACGATTGGACTGCATTGCCTCGCGCAGGCGGCGGGTGCCTTCCTGCCATGCGGCTGCGTTGGCTTCTGCCAACGGCCAATCCCGTTCCACCAGTTGCCGGGTGAAGGCGTCGGGGTTGAACCAGGTGGCGCCATCATGCGCCAGCATCATGCCCAGCAGGGAGCTTTTGCCGGCACCATTGACGCCGGCCAGTACCAGGATGCGCGCCATCGATCAGCGCGACTGGCCCGGGGTGATCTTCAAGCCGCGGCGGCCAGGGCGGCCCAGGGCCCTGCTCAAGGCGGTGCCATCATCGAGTACGGCAAGATGGGCATCGAACTCGGCCTGCAGTTGCTGGAGTGACTGCGCGCGCTGCGCTGCCGTCGACGCGCCGGACGCCTGCGCGACCAGCCGCTGGTATTCCTCGGCAGAGACCACCACCGCTTGCGGATGGTTGTGGTTGGTAACCACCACGGCTCCGCGTTTGGCGACTTTGCGCATCAGATCAGGCCAGCCTTTGGCTTTGACGTCACTGGCGGGCGTCTTTTCCAGATCCAGCAGGTTCAGTGACAGGTCCATGGCGGTTTCCGGGCTGTGTGTTCGCAAAATATACCAAATTTCCCATTTTGGGTATTTTTGCCGGGGCGCGTTCATTGACCGTTCGTTTGCGGGCCTGAAACGCAGACGCCCGGTGCAAGGTGCACCGGGCGTTTGCTTGCGCCGTTGCGCGGTGAGGCGCGTCAGCTGCGTTGTGGATCAGGCGCCGCGCGGACCGCGGTTGCCGCCGCCAGGACGGCCGCCGCCACCCGGGCGGCCTGCGCCACCGGGACGGTTACCGCCTGGACGCGGACCGCCAGAGGGGCGACCGCCCGGGCCGCCTGGGCCACGGTTGCCACCACTCGGACGGCCGCCGGCCGGGCGTGCGCCGTAGGGGCTGTAGCTCGGGGTGGCGTGATCGGAGGGGAAGCTCGGGGCATTGCCCGGGTGGCCGTATGGGTGCTTGCGCTGGCCCTGGCCGGCGCCCTGGCCGCCAGCGCCCTGCGGGCGACCCTGGCCGGGGCCGCCACGGCTGGCACCCGGGGCGCCGCCCGGACGCGGCTTGCCGTAGGGGCGTGCCTGGCCATCGGCGGCCGGACCACGGCCCGGACCACGATTGCCGCCCGCGCCGCGTGCTGCGCCCGGACCTGCATTGCGATGGCCGCTCGGGCCGGTGCTGACACCGTCCGGCACGTACCAGGTGCGGAACGCGGCCGGGTTGCCGTCCGGCAGGCTGCGGTCGCCTGCGGGCTTGCGCTGCTTGAACGGCTTCTGCGACTGCTTGGCTGCGGCTTCGCCGCTGACCGTCAGGCCGCCCTTATAGCCGCCGCTGTTGCCACGGCCGCGGCCGCCGCGGTCTTCGCGCACGTTGTCGAAGCGACGCAGTTCGCGGCCTTCATCGGCAGTGTTGTGGCCGTTGACGTAGGCATTGCCGCGGCCGCCATCGCGCGACACGCGCAGGGTGGTCTTGACCGCCTTGCGCTGGCCGATCACCGGCTGCAGGGTCAGTGCCGACGGGGTGCCTTCTTCCAGCTTCAGCTGGGCGCGCAGTGCGTCGACCTGCTGGGTGGTCAGTTCCACCGACTTGCCGCGCATCAGGTCGCGCGGCAGCTCGATCTTGCCGTAGCGGGTGCGCTTCAGGCGGCTGACCTGGCAGCCCTGCGATTCCCACAGGCGGCGCACTTCACGGTTGCGGCCTTCCTTGACGACCACGCGGAACCAGTCGTGCGAATCGGTGCCGCCAATGCGCTCGACTTCGTCGAACTTGGCGCCGCCGTCTTCCAGCAGCACGCCGCGGCCAAGGCGCTCGACGATTTCGTCGGAGACCTTCTCTTCGCCTTCCGGCGCACGCACACGTACCACGTACTCGCGCTCGACTTCGAACGACGGGTGCATCATCGCGTTGGCGAGTTCACCGTCGGTGGTAGCCAGCAGCAAGCCGGTGGTGTTGATGTCGAGGCGGCCGATGGCGATCCAGCGTGCGCCCTTCAACGGCGGCAGCGCTTCGAATACGGTCGGGCGGCCTTCGGGATCGTCACGGGTGGTGACTTCGCCCTCGGGCTTGTTGTAGATCAGCACGCGCGACGGGTCGGTCAGCGCGCTGGCGACGAAGCTGCGACCGTCGAGGTCGATCTTGTCGCCGCTCTTGATCGACATGCCGGTTTTGGCGACTTCGCCGTTGACCTTGACCAGGCCATCGGCGATGCGCTGCTCCAGCGCACGGCGCGAGCCGAGGCCGGCCTGGGCCAGGACCTTGTGCAGGCGCTCTTCGAGCTTGGGCTGTTGGTCGGTGTCGGCTTCGCGCTTGAGCGAGAGCTTGTTCAACGAAGATTTACGCGGGGTGTCACTCATCTGTTTGGCTCCGGCCGGCGTTTTCCGCGTCGGCCTGTGGTTCGGAATCGGCTACATCAACAGCCACGGTCGTCGTCGCGACGGCGTTGTTTTCAGTTTTTTCCACTTCCGCCGCGCGCTCTCCCGGCGCGGCGTCGGGTTCGCCGGTGAAGGCGGTGTTGGATGCAGCTGCGTTCGAATCCGGGGATTCTGGCGTAGCTGCGGGTGTGGGGTCGCTGTCGTTGGCGGCATCCAGGCCTTGCGGCGAGGCGGCACCAGCGGCAAGCGGGGCAGCTGGTTGGCCGTCGCCATCCAGCGGTAGTTGCGGTTCCAGCTCGCCGATGTCGCGCAGTTCGGACAGCGGCGGAAGTTCGTCCAGGCGCTTGAGCCCGAAGTAGTCCAGGAAGCCCTTGGTGGTGCCGAACAAGGCGGGCTTGCCGGGCACGTCACGGTGGCCGATGACCCGGATCCACTCGCGCTCTTCCAGGGCCTGGATGATGTTGCTGCTTACTGCCACGCCGCGCACCTGTTCAATCTCGCCGCGGGTGATGGGCTGCCGGTAGGCGATCAAGGCCAGGGTTTCCAGCGTGGCACGGGTATAACGGGTCTTGCGTTCGGTCCATAGCCGCGACACCCAGCCGTGCACTTCGCTGGTGATCTGGTAGCGGTAGCCCGAGGCCACCTCCGTCAGTTCCACGCCGCGTCCCGCGCAGCCTTCGCGCAGCAGTTCCAATGCCCGTTCGATGCTGCCCGGCGGTGCCGGCTCATCTTCGGGAAACAGCCCCTGCAGTTGCGCCAAGGTGACCGGCTGGCTGGAAGCAAGCAGGGCGCCTTCGACAATGCGGTTGATCAGCGGTTGATCCATGCGTTGGGTCGGTTACTCAGGCGGGAGTGTCAGCGTCATCGAACTCGCTGGAGAACTGCAGCGGTGCGTTGGTGTTGCCAGTGGCCAGGGACTTCACATAAATCGGGGCGAGCGGGGCTTCCTGCACGATGTCGAGCAGTTGCTCCTTGGCCAACTCCAGTACTGCAAGGAAGGTGACCAGGACGCCGAGCTTGCCTTCTTCGGCGGTGAACAGACTTTCAAAACGGTAAAACTTGTCGCCTTCCAGCAGTCCGAGCACATCGCCCATGCGCTGCCGCACACTCAGTGCCTCGCGCTTGATCGCGTGGCCGCTGAACAGCTCGGCGCGCTTGAGTACGTCATGCAGCGCCAGCAGCATTTCCTTCAATTCCACCGGCGGCGGAGTCTTGACCAGTACACGCTCGGGCACGAAGGCGTGCGCCAGGCTGGTGTCGCGGTCCTGCCGGGGCAGGCTGTCGATATCCTCGGCGGCCTGCTTGAAGCGTTCGTATTCCTGCAGACGGCGCACCAGCTCGGCGCGTGGATCTGCTTCTTCACCTTCGATGCTGGGTGGGCGCGGCAACAACATGCGCGACTTCACTTCAGCAAGAATCGCCGCCATCACCAGGTATTCGGCCGCCAGTTCGAAGCGCAGCTCCTGCATGACATTGATGTATTCCACGTACTGCTTGGTGATCTCGGCGACCGGGATATCCAGGATGTCCAGGTTCTGCCGGCGGATCAGGTAAAGCAGTAGATCCAGCGGGCCCTCGAAGGCGTCGAGAATGACTTCCAGTGCATCCGGTGGAATGTACAGATCCTGTGGGATCTGCAGTACCGGTTGGCCATGCACCATCGCCAGCGGCATTTCCTGCTGCTGCGGTAAGGGATGCTGCGCTGGCGGGTTCGCGTCGTGCGCGAGTTCGGAAGTCATCAGGTCGACATTCGGGGTATTGCGAACCGGACGCGCCCCAGGTTCCCGCCCGGGAGCATTCCAGCCCATGTATTACGAGCTACTCGCGCTTGTTTGGCGCGCTTCCACACATGAACAACAAGGCGCGCCGCAGGATCAGCGGCAACGTCATTACGAGGAGGTCGTCTACGCGGTCCGGGAAGTGATGCGCTCCAGTGGTTGGGTGGCGGGCCTGACCCACTACCGCACCGGGCGGCTACTGGCCGACTGCGTGCAATGGACTAAAGAGTAATCGCCCGGGCAGGGCGGTGTCCAGCCTTGTGACGCTAGACTTGGCATCCTTCCATTCAGCAGACAAGCGGAGAAAGGCCAGTGTGGTACGTAATCGAGGGCTATGACGGAGAGGATGTGCTGGCAGCGCGGTTGCAGGCGCGGGCGGCACATCTGGCACGGTTGCAGACATTACTTGACCAGGGGCGACTGCTTTTGGCTGGTCCCTGTCCTGCAATTGACGCGGAAGACCCGGGTCCGGCTGGTTTCAGTGGCAGCGTGGTGATTGCCAGCTTTGAAGACCTTTCCGCCGCAAGGGCCTGGGCCGATGCCGACCCGTATGTGGCTGCCGGCGTCTACACCCGTGTGGACGTGCGCCCGTTCCGCAAGGTGCTGCCATGAGCCGGGTCGAGCGGATCCAGGCGGCCCTGCAGGCCGCTTTTGCGCCGCTGCAACTGGAAGTAAAGGACGACAGCCACCGTCATGCCGGCCATGCCGGGGCCAGCGATGGACGTGGTCATTTCAAGGTCATGGTGGTCAGTGAGGCCTTCGCCGGCAAGGCACCGCTTGCCAGGCATCGTGCGGTGTATGCCGCACTCGGCGAGATGATGGAGACGGATATCCACGCGTTGTCGATCAAGGCGTTGACGCCGCAGGAGCTGGGCGGGGCTGGCTGAACGGAATGGGGCATTGCAGGATTCCCGTGGAAGTGGTCGGGACAGATGTTGTCCAGGCGGGTCAAGTTCAGCTAACGAACTGTTTACAAACGTGTTTGAAAACGTTTACAGTCCGCCCGACCCTGTACTGCGGTGGGTAGGCCAGTGGCGAAGTCGGCAATAACGATCAAGGATGTTGCCCGTGAGGCGAATGTCTCCGTCGCAACCGTGTCACGCGCCCTCAATGGCCATGACAATGTCGCCGCGCCGGTCCGCAAGCTGGTGCTGGAAGTGGCCAGCCGGCTGCGCTACACCCCGCACGCTGCGGCCCGCAGCCTGAGCAGCCGCAGTACCCAGACAGTCGGTGTGGTACTTCCCGACCTGTACGGTGAGTTTTTCTCCGAGTTGATGCGCGGCATCGACGGTGTGGCCAGCGCCCATCGTCGGCACCTGTTGGTGTCCAGCTACCACGGCGACCAGCAACAGCAAGGTTCGGTGCTGCAGGCCATGCGTGGGCGCGTTGACGGCTTGCTGGTCCTTTCGCCTTACGCAGGTGACTCCGATTTCCTAGTCGACAACCTGCCGCCAGCGTTGCCAACGGTCTTGATCAACACGCCGTTGGCCACTGCACAGTACCCGCTCTTCAGCATCGATGACCATGCCGGTGCGCTGAGCATGACCCGGCATCTGCTTGAAGGTGGGCACCGCCGCATCGCTTTCATCTGCGGGCCGGCACGTAATCACGATGCGCAGCAGCGCCTGCTCGGTTTCCGTGAGGCGATGGCTGCGTTCGATGGCGAGGTGGAAGCGATCGAGCTGCCTGGCAATTTCGATGAAGCCTCCGGTCATCAGGCCGGATTGGCATTGTTGGCAGGCGCTGCGCTGCCTGACGCGGTGTTTGCCGCCAACGACATGATGGCCCTGGGGTGTCTGTACGCGTTCTCGCAGGCGGGCATGAAAGTGCCTGAGCAGGTGGCGCTGGCTGGCTTTGATGACATCCCCTTGGCGCGCTTTGTTCACCCTGCTTTGACAACGATGCAGGTCAGCATCGCCGAGTTGGGCGAGCGGGCGATGCTGCAGTTGGTGCAGATGATCGATAGCGGGCAGGCGCAGACAGCGCCCGCCGTAACCCTGGTCCCAACCTTGGTCGTACGCGACTCCACTGCCGCGTGCGACCTCCCTTGACCCGGCGTTAGACCGGGATGGTTCCCCACAAAACGTTCCTCGCGGCCTATGCCGCCGCTTCGGGAGAGGTAAAGAATGAACAACAATGTTCGGAAATCCACCCCCACACGCAAGCTGCTCAGCAGCGCGCTGACCGCATGCTTGCTGCTGGGAGTAACGCCCGCGTTCGCGCAAAGTACCAGTGCAACCATCCGTGGCCAGGTGATGGCTGACTCGGCCCCCGCTGCACAGGCGCAGATCACGGCTACCAATACCGCCACTGGCTTGAGCCGCAGCGTGCAGAGCACCGGCAACGGCAGCTACTCGTTGGCAGGCCTGCCGCCGGGCACCTACAAGATCGACGTCAACGCCGGTGGCAAGACCAGCAGCCAGAACATCACCGTGCAGGTTGGCCAGACCGCGACAGTGAATCTGGGCGTGGGTGGCGTGGCTGAAACCGGCGGCGGTTCGGCAACCACGCTGGACGCGGTGCAGGTAACCGCGCAGGCGCCGATCGAGACCAAGACCTCGGAGATCGCCACCTACATCACGCCGCAGCAGATCCAGGCGCTGCCGCAGGGCACGCGCAACTTCCTGGCGTTCGCCGACACCGTGCCGGGCATGGCGTTCGAGCAGAACCCAGCCAATGGCTCGACCAAGCTGCGTGGCGGCGTGCAGAGCGCCAACAACGTCAACGTCTACATCGATGGCGTGGGCCAGAAGAACTACGTCACCCAGGGCGGCATCACCGGCCAGGACGCAAGCCGCGGTAATCCGTTCCCGCAGCTGGCCATCGGCGAGTACAAGGTCATCACCTCGAACTACAAGGCCGAGTATGACCAGATCAGTTCGGCCGCGGTGACGGCGGTGACCAAGTCCGGTACCAATGAGTTCAAGGGCTCGTTCTTCTGGGATTACACCAACCAGGATTGGCGTGAGCCGCGCGAGAGTGAAAAGAACGGCGTCGGCAAGACCCGTTCCGGTGAGAAGCAGTACGGCGCCAGCTTCGGCGGCCCCATCGTGCAGGACAAGGCACACTTCTTCGTCACCTATGAAGGCAAGGAATACAACGCACCGCAGGACCTGAAGGCGGGCGAGGGCCGCTTGCCCAGTGATCTTCCGCAGGCCTGGCGCGACCAGCTCGGTGCCACTGCAACGCCATTCAAGGAAGACCTGTACTTCGGCAAGTTGGACTGGTCGGTGAATGATGCCAACCTGCTTGAGTTCACCTACAAGCGCCGTGAGGAAAGCGAGATCGGCAATGTCGGCGGGCAGAGTGCAAGCAGCTACGGCACCGATACCGGTGTGACCGAAGATCGCTACGACCTGCGCTGGCAGTACTCCAGCACCAACTGGCTCAGCGATTCGCACCTGACCTACGAAAAAGCGTTCTGGACCAAGGCGCCAGTGAATTTCGGCAACGGTGCCGTGCTGACCGATGGCAGTGGTGATGATGGCAAGCAGATCTACCGCATCGGTGCCGGCGATGGCGGCCTGCAGGACAAGGGCCAGAAGGGTTGGTCGTTCCAGAACGACACCACCTTCTTCGGTTGGGAAGGGCATACCCTCAAGTTCGGCGTGAAGTACAAGCAGGTTGATCTCGACACCATCGAGCAGCAGCCCTACAACCCGCAGTTCTACTACGACATCAACCAGGGCGGTGTCGTTCCGTACTTCGTGCGCTTCGGCAGCCCGGCAGGCGGCACCGATGGCGGTTCTGTCACCTCCAAGAACAAGCAGTTCGGCATCTACATCCAGGATGACTGGGATGTCACCGAACGCCTGACCTTGAACCTTGGCCTGCGCTGGGACTATGAGAAGACCCCGTCGTACCTGGACTTCGCCACCGCGCCGGATGTGCTGGCTTCGCTGGCCAGCCAGGACCCCAACGCCGCGGCTGGGCAGACCTATGCGCAGACGCTTGCTCTGGGTGGTATCGACGTCAACCGTTACATCAGCACCGGCAACAACCGCAAGCCGTTCAAGAATGCCATCCAGCCGCGTCTTGGCTTCTCCTATGACCTGAGTGGTGATGAGCGCTTGGTGCTGTTCGGCGGCGTCGGTCGTTCCTATGACCGCAACCTGTTCGATTACCTGCAGCTGGAGCGCAGCAAGGCGACCTTCCCGACCCGTCGTTTCAAGATCAACTCGCCGGGCCATGCCTGCGTGGTTGGCGGCGACTGCCTGGAATGGAGCCCGCAGCTGCTTGATCGCGACTACCTGATGTCGTTGATCGATTCGACCGAGGCAGGTCGCGAAGTGTGGATGTTCGACAACAAGCTGAAGACCCCGTACTCCGATCAGTTCAGCCTGGGCATCCGCAGCAGCTTCAACATGCTTGGCCAGGACTGGAACAGCTCGGCCACCATCCAGCACACCCGTTACAAGGATGGCCTGCTGATCTCGCGTGGCAACCGCTTTGCCGATGGTGGTGTTTTCGCTCCCAACGGCAGCCCGTGGAATGCGCCGGGCCTGCCGGGCCTTGGTTCGCTGATCGTGGCGACCAACGGTTTCGAATCGAAGAACACCGCATTGCTGCTGAGCCTGGACAAGCCGTATACGGCTGAAAGTCCGTGGAACATCAACCTTGCCTACACCTATACCGACGCCAAGCAGAACATCCACGAAAAGGATCCGGTCTACGGCTGGTACTTCCAGCAGGGTGGCTGGTTCGACGGCGCCTGGGCACCGAAGCATCGCCTGGTGGTCAGCGGCTTCACCGATCTGCCGTGGGGCATGAGTGCGTCCGGCAAGCTGACCCTGGCCAGCAAGATCAAACGCTGGGATATCGACGGAACCGCTGCCTACGGCGGCTACGAGCGCCCGCACAGCTGGGAGCCGAGCGGCAGCTTGGGCTTCAAGCAGTTCGACATGTCGTTGACCAAGACCTGGGATACCGGCACCGACCTGAAGCTGAAGGTGCGCGCCGACGTGCTCAATGCCTTCAACTGGACCAATTGGGGCGGCTACGGCATCAACTGGGACACCGGCGCCATCAATAGTTGGGACCAGTACACCACCCGTACCTTCAAGCTGTCGTTCGGTCTGGACTGGTAAGCGGCACCGTCCCGGCCGATGCACGTTCGGCCGGGACGTTTCCCATATGCAGTACGCCTTCGCCACGTGAATGTGGTGCTATGTTTTCAAGATGGATGTCGCCTTGAGCAAGTCACGTACCTCGCAATTGTTGGCCTGTGTTCTCGCCGGTATGGGGCTGGCGTTGTTGGGAGGCTGTGGCAAGGCGCCGGAGCCGCCGATGCCGAAGGTATTGCCGCAGGTGATCCTGATCGAGGCGGACCTGCCGCCGCGGCCGATGAAGCCGGAACTGCCACCGCTGTTCGACGACATCGAGCGCCGCACCTTCCAGTTCTTCTGGGATACGACCAACGAACAGAACGGGCTGACGCCTGATCGTTATCCGTCGCGGCCGTTCGCCAGCATCGCTTCGGTGGGTTTCGCACTGACGTCGTATCCGATCGGCATCGAGAACGGCTGGGTCAGTCGCAACCAGGCGGTGGAGCGCACCCTGGTCACGCTGAAGTTCTTCCGTGACCTGCCCAGTGGCCCGCAACGCACCGGCAAGGGCGGCTACAAGGGTTTCTACTACCACTTCCTCGACATGCAGCAGGGCCGCCGCTATGACAGTTGGGTGGAGCTCTCCAGCGTGGACACCGCACTGTTGTTGATGGGCGTGCTGTTTGCACAGAGTTATTACGACCAGGACGATCCGCGCGAGAAGGAGATCCGGCAGATTGCCGATACGATCTACAAGCGCACGGACTGGCAGTGGCTGCAACGCAACAAGCCACTGGTGTCGATGGGCTGGTTCCCGGAGAGCGGCTTCATCCAGCACGATTGGATGGGCTACAACGAAGCGATGATGCTCTACATACTGGCGCTGGGGTCGCCGACGCATCCGGTCGAGCCCGATGCGTGGACGGTGTGGACGCGTACCTACGACAACGATTGGGGTGTGTACCAAGGGCAGGAATACCTGTCGTTCGGGCCTTTGTTCGGCCACCAGTACAGCCATGTCTGGATCGACTTTCGCGATATCCAGGACCCGTACATGCGCGAGCGTGGCATCGACTATTTCCTCAATAGCCGTCGCGCGACCCTGGCCCAGCGCGAGTACGCGATTGAGAACCCGATGCAGTGGAAGGACTACAGCGCCAATGTCTGGGGCTTGACCGCTGGCGACGGGCCGCAGAACACCACCCAGGAATACAAGGGTGAGCAACGCCAGTTCCGCCATTACTCGGCACGTGGCGCGGGTCTGCGCGAGAACTTCGATGACGGCACCATCGTGCCGTCAGCAGCCATTTCCTCGTTGCCGTTCGCGCCGGAAGTCGTGATCCCGGCAACGGTGGAAATGCACAAGCGCTACGGCGACTACCTGTACTCCAGCTATGGCTTCCTGGATTCCTTCAACCCCAGCTTCGGCTACGACATTCCGCTCAAGACCGGGCGTCTGATTCCGGAGCGCGGCTGGGTGGCCAGCGATTACATCGCAATCGATCAGGGCCCGATCCTGGCCGGCATCGCCAATTACCGTGATGAGTTCGTTTGGGAGGTAATGAAGAAGAATCCGTACATCCGCAAGGGTTTGGAGCGGGCCGGGTTCACTGGCGGCTGGTTGGCACCGGAAGACAGCTTCCAGCCACTGCAGAAGGACGAACAGGCAGCATCGGCGCGGGCCGCCGGGATAGCCGAGTCGCGCGCTGCGGCAGCGGCCGGGCAGAAGGCAGCAAGCGAGCAGCCAGCAGCGCCTGCGGTCAAGAAACCGTGATGTGCGACCAATGACCCGCGCGCTGGCCATCGTGTTGTTGGTGCTGCTCGCAGGCTGTGCCAAGCCCGAGCAGGGCACCACCTTGCGGTTCTGGGCGATGGGCCGTGAGGCCGAGGTCGTCGGCGAGTTGGTGCGTGAATTCGAGGCGGAGAACCCGGGTATTCGTGTCGATGTACAGAACATTCCGTGGACCGCAGCGCACGAGAAGTTGTTGACGGCGTATGCGGCTGACGGACTTCCCGATGTCTGCCAGCTGGGCAATACCTGGATCGCCGAATTCGCGACCTTGCAGTCACTGACGCCGCTGCAGCCACTGGTCGATAGGTCCACTGTCATCGATCAGTCCGACTACTTCGCCGGTATCTGGGATACCAATGTCATCGATGGTCAGCTGGTCGGTATCCCGTGGTACGTGGACACGCGCCTGCTGTTCTATCGCAAGGACCTGCTGCGCCAGGCCGGCTACTCGCAGCCGCCGAAGACCTGGGCTGAGTGGGAGCAGATGAACGCAGCGTTGAAGAAGGTCATGGGCGCGCGTGGCTACCCGGTGCTGATGCCCTTGAACGAGTTCGAACCGCAGCTGTCGTTCGCGCTGCAGCAGGATGATTCCCTGCTGCGCGATGGTGATACCCGCGGCAATTTCCGCAGCCCCGGTTTCCGTCGCACGCTGGCCTTCTACGACAACATGTTCGAGCAGGGTTGGGCGCCGAAGATGTCCGAGACCCAGATTTCGAACGTATGGGATGAATTCTTCCGCGGCTTCACCGCGTTCTATCTGTCGGGTCCGTGGAATATCCGCGAGTTCCGCCAGCGCCAGCCACCTGGCCTGGAAGGCGAGTGGGGCGCGACGCCGTTGCCCGGTCCGGACGGGCTTGGTGCGGGCATTGCCGGTGGCACCAGCCTGGTGGTGTTCCGTTCTTCGCAGAAAAAAGAGGCAGCGTGGAAGCTGATCGAGTTCCTGTCGCGTCCTGCCATCCAGCAGCGCTTCTACAAGATCATTGGTGACCTGCCGCCGCGCCGCAGCGCCTGGCAGTCGCCGGAGTTGCAGGACGATCCGTTGACAGCTGCGTTTGCCGACCAGCTGGAACGCGTCAAACCCACGCCCAAGGTGTTGGAGTGGGAGCGCATTGCCCAGCAGATGCGGGTGGTGACCGAGCAGGTGGTGCGCGGCGGCTTGCCGCAGGACAAGGCGGTCGAGCAGCTGGACCAGCAAGTGGATGACATCCTCGCCAAGCGCCGTTGGATCGTCGAGCAGCAGGCCGGTACAGCTGCGAAGGCGGCGCCATGAAGCGCGGCTCACTGGCTGGCTGGGTCTTTGCCGCACCGGCGCTGATCGTGATCGGCGTGTTCTTTGGTCTGCCTGTGTTGTCGGCGCTGGCCTTGAGCCTGACCGACTTCGATCTCTACGCCTTGGCCGACCCGCACAGCCTGCGCTTCAACGGACTGGGCAATTACATCGACCTGCTGCAGACACCGATGTTCTGGAAGTCGCTGGGCAATACCGCCTACTTCGTGGTGGCCGGGGTTCCCTTGTCGATCGCTGTTTCCCTGGGGGCAGCGTTGTTGCTCAACGCCCCTGCCGCGCGCTTCAAGGCGCTGTTCCGCACCGCCTTGTTCGCGCCGGTGGTGACCACGCTGGTGGCGGTGGCGGTGATCTGGCGTTATCTGTTCCACACCCGCTACGGGCTGGTGAACTGGGGGCTGGGCCAGATCGGCATCAATCCGATCGATTGGCTGGGCGACCCGAACTGGGCAATGCCAACCATCATCGGCTTCGCGGTGTGGAAGAACTTCGGCTACAACATGGTGATCTTCCTGGCCGGCCTGCAGGCAATCCCCAAGGACCTGTACGAGGCGGCGCGCATTGATGGCGCCTCGCGCTGGCAGCAGTTCCTGCATATCACCCTGCCGATGTTGGGGCCGGTGCTGTTGGTGGTCGGTGTGATCACCGTGTCTGGTTACTTCCAGCTGTTCGCTGAGCCCTATGTGATGACGCGTGGCGATCCGCTGCAAAGTACCGTGAGCGTGCTCTATTTCATGTTCGAGGAAGGCTTCAAGTGGTGGAACCTGGGGCGCGCCTCGGCCGTGGCCTTCCTGTTGTTCCTGATCATCCTGGCGGTGACCACGCTGATGTTGCGCTTCGGCAAGCGCAGGGAGCTGGTATGAGCCGCGTAGGTATAAGCCGGGAGATTGGGCAGTCGCGTTGGCATGCGTGGTGGGTGAACGGGGGGTTGTTGCTGCTGGCTGTGATCAGCCTGGCACCGCTGGCGTGGATGCTGTCGGTGTCGTTCATGCCTAGCGGGCAGGCATCGCAGTTCCCGCCACCGTTGCTGCCAGCGCACACCACGTTGGCCAACTACCAGGCCTTGTTCGCCCGCACCGGCATGGGCAACAACTTCATCAACAGCCTGTTGGTGTCGGTTGGAATCACGTTGGGGTCGTTGTTGTTCAACACCCTGGCTGGCTATGCCTTTGCCAAACTGCGTTTTGCCTGCCGCGAGCGGCTGTTCCAGATGTTGCTGGCTGCATTGGTGATTCCGGCGCAGGTGGCGATGCTGCCGCTGTTCCTGCTGATGAAGCAGATGGGCTTGGTGAACACCTTCGGTGGCGTGGTGATTCCAGCCTTGGCCAGCGTGTTCGGCATCTTCCTGGTACGCCAGTACGCGCGCTCGATTCCCGATGAACTGCTGGAAGCGGCGCGCATCGATGGCGCCAGCGAGGCACGGATCTTCTTCCAGATCGTGCTGCCGATGCTCAAGCCGGTGCTGGTGACCTTGGCGATCTTCACCTTCATGGGTGCATGGAACGATTTCATGTGGCCCTTGATCGTGTTGACCGACCAGGAGCACTACACCTTGCCGGTGGCACTGGCCAGTTTGTCGCGCGAGCACATCATGGATGTGGAAATGATGATGGCCGGCGCGGTGGTCACGGTGTTGCCGGTGCTGTTGTTGTTTCTGGTGTTGCAGCGTTACTACATCCAGGGCCTGTTGCTGGGCAGCGTCAAGGGCTGACGCGCCGCGGCCCGCAAGCAGGCTGTGGCGTTGCACTTCCAAACGAAACAAACCGCCGCGAATGGCGTTGAATTTTGCGAAAATCCAGCAGGTTTTGCTGGTGGTTAATCGGGATTCTGCTGATGAATATGCGTTTTGTGATCGGTCTGCTGAGCTTGTTGCTGGCATGGGTGCAGCCGGCCAGTGCTGCAGTGCTCGCCAAGTTCGACGATATCGGTGCGTGGCAGCTGATCACCTCGCCGCAGGTCAGCGGTTCGCTGCGTCCAGTGGCCGGCAACAGCGGGCGTGCGTTGTGCCTGGACTATGACTTCCATGAGGTGTCCGGCTACGTCGGCATCCGCCGTCCGTTGGATGTGACCTGGCCGGAGAACTACCAGCTGTCCTTCGACCTGCGCGGCGATTCGCCGGGCAACGACCTGCAGTTCAAGCTGGTCGATGCCAGTGGCGACAATGTCTGGTGGGTCAATCGTCCGGGTTTCAACTTCCCGAAGAGCTGGACCCGCATCAGCTACCGCAAGCGGCATATCGAAAAAGCCTGGGGCCCGGACCAGGACAAGACCCTGCGTCGCAGTGCGGCAGTGGAGTTCACCATTTACAGCAAGGTCGGCGGCCGCGGCACGGTCTGTTTCGACCAGCTGACCCTGCAGCCGCTGCCGAAGGAAGACACTTCGGCGCTGACCACCACGGTGATCGCCGATACCGCCACGGCGCTGCAGCAGCGCATCGCCGACGGCAAACCGGACACGTTGTGGATCAGCGGCGGGGTCAAGCAGCAGACAGTCAGCCTGGACCTGGGCAAGGTGCGCGAGTTCGGTGGTGCGGTCGTGCAATGGGCGCCTGGCCTGGAGGCAAGTCGCTACGTGGTGCGTGCATCTGCCGATGGACGTGACTGGAAGATGCTGCGCGAAGTGACCCATGGCAGCGGTGGCAAGGATTGGCTGGCATTGCCGGAGACCGAAGCGCGCTACCTGCGCTTCGATCTGGTCGATGGCCCGAATTGGCGCTATGGCATCCGCGACATCAGCCTCAAGCCGCTGTCGTTTGCCAATACCCCGAATGATTTCATCCGTTCCGTCGCTGCCGATCTGCCGCGTGGTTCCTTGCCGCGTGGCTTCAGCGGCGAGCAACCGTACTGGACCATCCTCGGCCTGGACGGCGGTCGCGAGCAGGCCCTGATCAGCGAGGACGGCGCGCTGGAGGCGATGAAAGGCGGCTTCAGCATCGAGCCGTTCGTCGTGCTCGATGGCAAGGTGATCGGGTGGGCGGAGGTGAAGTCCAGCCAGAGTCTGCAGGACGGCTATTTGCCCATGCCGTCGGTAGCGTGGGAGCACGATCACTTCGGTTTGAACGTCACTGGTTTCGTGCAGGGGCGGCCGGACCAGGCACAGCTGGTGGCACGCTATGAGCTGCACAACACCGACAAGGTCGCGCACGAGTATCGTTTGGCGCTTGCGGTGCGGCCGTTCCAGGTCAATCCGCCCAGCCAGTTCCTCAACACCGTCGGTGGCGTCAGCCGCATCGACAATCTCGCAGTGCGGACTGGGCAGATAAGCGTCAACGGCCAGCCGCGCGTGTATACGTCGCTTCCGGCCGATGCGGGCTTTGCCAGCAGCTTCGACAGCAAGTTGGCTGTCACCCACCTGGCTGACGAGGACTTGCCGATCACGCAGGAGGTTCGCGATGCCACCGGGTTGGCATCGGGCGCCTTGGTCTACAACTGGAAGCTGGAGCCGGGACAACGCCGGGAGGTGGTGTTGGTGTTGCCGCAGACCGGCAACTGGCAGATGCCGGCCAGTTTCGATGCCGACAAGGCGCAGCAGCAGGTCGCAGCGATGTGGCGGCAGAAGCTTGATCAGCTCAAGCTGCGCGTGCCGGAGGCGGGCCAACCGTTGGCCAATACGCTGCGCACTGCACTCGCACATATGCTGATCTCGCGGGTTGGGCCGAGCCTGCAGCCGGGCACGCGTTCCTACGCACGCAGCTGGATCCGCGACGGCGCGATGATCTCTGAAGGCCTGTTGCGGATGGGGCGCGCCGATGCGGTACGCCAGTACGTGGATTGGTATGCGCCATATCAGTTCGAGAGCGGCATGGTGCCGTGCTGCGTGGATGCACGCGGCAGCGATCCGGTGCCGGAGAACGACAGCCACGGTGAGTTGATCTACACCATCGCCGAGTATTGGCGGCACACTGGCGATACTGCCTTCCTGCAGCAGATGTGGCCGCGTGTGCAGATGGCATGGAACTACATGGAACAGCTGCGCCTGAGTGAGCGCACGGAAGAAAACCGTGCGCGCAATGCCGGCTTCTACGGCATGATGCCGGCCTCGATCAGCCACGAGGGCTATTCGGCCAAGCCGGTGCATTCGTACTGGGACAACTTCTGGGCGCTGCGCGGTTACAAGGACGCTGCCGACATGGCGGCAGCCCTGGGACTGGAAACCGAGGCACTGACCATGGCTGCATCACGTGATCAGTTCCGTCAGGACCTGGACGAGTCGCTGCGCGCTGCCATGGCCGCGCACAAGATCGACTACCTGCCTGGTTCGGTGGAGCTGGGGGACTTCGATGCCACCTCCACCACGATTGCGTTGGCGCCAGGCGGCGAGCAGGGCAGGTTGCCGCAGCCTGCCTTGGACATTACTTTCGAGCGTTACTGGCAACACTTCGTCGAACGTCGTGACGGCATGCGTCAATGGAAGGATTACACGCCATACGAATGGCGCAACGTGAGCGCCTTCGTGCGCCTGGGTTGGCGTGCACGGGCCTGGGAAGCCACCGAATTCTTCTTCAAGGACCGTGCACCGCCGGCATGGAATCAATGGGCCGAGGTGGTGTCTTCTACCCCGCGCCAGCCGTTCTTTGTCGGCGATCTTCCCCATGCCTGGGTGGCATCCGATTTCGTACGCTCAGCCTTGGACATGTTCGCCTACGAGCGTGATGTAGATGGGCCGATCGTGCTGGCGGCAGGTGTGCCCACCAGCTGGTTGACCGGCAAGGGAATCGCCATCGAGGATTTGAATACCTCGCACGGGGAGTTGAGTTACTCGCTGCAGCGCAGTGACAAGCAGTTGACCTTGCAGGTGTCCGAAGGGCTGCGCTTGCCGGCGGCGGGGCTGTTGCTGCAATGGCCTTATGAGGGCTCACCCGGTGATGCGACCATCAATGGCGAACCGGCACAGTGGCTGGGCAATGAGCTGCATATCGGCAGCCTGCCGGTGAAGGTCGAAATCGAGATTCCCGCCGAGCTGCGCCGCAGCGAGCGCAGCAAACGTTGATGAGTAAAAACTGCGCCTCGAACACCGAGGCGCAGGCCAGTCGACGAGAGGGAGAGGAAGAACTTCCGTCGGATCTGAGGAAACAAATGCACCAGCCTTCCTTTGCCCGGCTTTAGTGCCGAGCCATGCTCGGCAGGAGCTTTCCCGGTGAATGCCTGTAGGAGCGGCGTCAGCCGCGAAGCTGATGATGCATACGGGCGACGCATCGCCAGTACCGGCACCCGTACCGAAGCCTTGGGGATTGGACGCAGGTGGTTTGATTGCTGCCGGCTTCGCGGCTGACGCCGCTCCTACAACAACCCAGAAGCCGATTTGCGTCAGCCAGCACGGGCCTGCTTGACGATGGCGGCGGCAGCGGCGGCGGACTGCTTCACTTCGTCCCATTGGCCATTGCGGATCCAGCTGTCCTGCACCATCCATGAGCCACCGATGCAGACGACGTTCTTCTGCGACAGGTAATCGCCTGCGGTGGCTTCGGTGATGCCACCGGTGGGGCAGAGCTTGAGCTCCGGAATCGGACCGGCAACACCCTTGATCATCGCCAGGCCGCCAACGGCGGTGGCCGGGAACAGCTTGCAGATGCGGAAGCCGCGCGCGACCAGCTCCAGCAATTCGGTCGGTGATGCAGCGCCCGGAACCACCGGCAACGGCGCAGCCGCCAGGGCATCGGCCATGTGTGCGGGCGTGCCCGGGGTGACGATGAAGTCGGCACCGGCATCGATGGAGCGCTGCATCTGCTCGACGGTCAGCACGGTGCCGGCACCTACAACTACATCCGGCAGTTCGCGCTTGAGCATGGCCAGCGCTTCCATTGCCACCGGCGTGCGCAGGGTCAGTTCAATCGCGGGCAGACCACCTTCGAGCAGGGCTGCGCTGACGGCGCGCGCCTGGTCGAGGGTGTGCACGGTAACGACTGGCAGGATGCCGGCGGCGCTCAACAGCTGCTCGGCGCGGTCCTGGTATTGGGCAATGTTCATGGAGTCCTCTTTGATAAAGGTGTTCGCGAATCCTGGATCTCAGGCGTCGTTGGCTTCGTGTGGGGCGGCGGCTGCGGCATGGTCATGGCCGAGTTCGTATTCGGCGTCGTAGTCCCACAAGCTGCCGTCCGGACGGGCCGGACCGCAGGAGATCGAGATCGCGCCCTGATCGGCTGGGCCGACGATGCGGCGGTTCATCGCGAACAGGTTGCGGCCCATGTCCGAGCCCGCCGGTGCGGTGTTGGCGGCAATGCCACGTGCGGCCCACTCGGCAGCATCGACCAGTACTTCCAGCGTGCCGGCTTCACCGTCCAGGCGAATGATGTCGCCTTCGCGGATGCGTGCGATGGGGCCGCCGCGTGCTGCCTCCGGGGTGACGTGGATGGCGGCCGGGATCTTGCCGGAGGCGCCGGAGAGGCGGCCATCGGTGACCAGCGCAACGCGCCTGCCCTGGTTCTGAAGCAGGCCGAGCAGCGGGGCCAGCGAATGCAGTTCCGGCATGCCGTTGGAGCGCGGGCCCTGATAGCGCACGACCGCGACGAAGTCCTGCGGCAGGGCGCCAGCGGCATGCAGTTTGTTGAGGATCTGCGGCGCATCGACGACCACGGCCGGTGCTTCGATCGTGCGGTACTGCGGCTTCACTGCCGACAGCTTGATCAGCGAGCGGCCGATATTGCCACGCAGGAGGCGCAGGCCGCCCTGGGCTTCGAATGGATTGGAGGCGGGGCGCACCACGTCCTCGTCGCCGCTGACGTCAGCGGCGGGCACGTAGCTGACCTTGCCGTCGGTGAGACGTGGCTCCTGGGCGAAGGCGCGCATGCCACCCTCGGCAATCGTGGTCGCATCGGCATGCATCAGGCCGGCGTCCATCAGTTCGCGGAACACGAAGCCGGGACCGCCAGCGGCGGCAAAACGGTTCACGTCGGCTTCGCCGTTCGGATAGACGCGGGCCAGCAGCGGCACGATCTGCGAGAGCTCGTCCATGTCGTCCCAGGTGAGCACGATGCCTGCGGCACGGGCGACGGCGATCCAGTGGATGGTGTGGTTGGTCGAGCCGCCGGTGGCCATCAAGGCGACCACGGCATTGACGATGGCGCGCTCGTCGATCAGGTGGCCGAACGGGCGGAAGTCATTGCCGAGCGCGCTGATTTCCAATGCGCGTGCGGTGGCGGCGCGGGTCAGCGCGTCGCGCAGCGGCAGTTCCGGGTTGACGAAGGAGGCGCCTGGCAGCTGCACGCCCATCGCTTCCAGCAGGACCTGGTTGGAGTTGGCGGTGCCATAGAAGGTGCAGGTGCCCGGCGCGTGGTACGAGGCGGATTCGGCTTCCAGCAGTTCTTCGCGGGTAGCTTCGCCTGCGGCGTAGCGCTCGCGGACTTCGGCTTTCTTCTTGTTCGGGATGCCCGGTGTCATCGGTCCGGCCGGCACGAACACCGCCGGCAGGTGACCAAAGGCGAGGGCGCCGATCAGCAGGCCGGGCACGATCTTGTCGCAGACGCCCAGATAGATGGTGGCGTCGAACATGTCGTGGCTGAGGCCAATCGCCGTTGCCTGCGCAATCACGTCACGCGAGAACAGCGACAGTTCCATGCCGCCACGGCCCTGGGTAACGCCGTCGCACATCGCCGGTACCGCGCCGGCAACCTGGGCGGTTGCGCCCAGCTCGCGTGCGGCATTGCGGATCAACTCCGGGTAATGCTCGAACGGCTGGTGTGCCGACAGCATGTCGTTGTACGAGGTGATGATGCCGAGGTTGGGCGTCACGTCACCGCGCAGCCGGTCCTTGTCGGTGGGCCCACAGGCAGCAAAGGCATGGGCCAGGTTGCCGCAGCTCAGGCGCGCGCGGAACGGGCCTTCGCGCAGCGCGGCATCAATCCCGGCCAGATAAGCCGCGCGCGACGGAGCGCTGCGCTGGCGGATGCGATCGGTGATGGCTTGGATTTTCGGATGCATGGCTTTATGGCTGGAATGAGGAGGGAGGTGCGGCTGGGAAAGCGGCGGGCTTCGGGTTCTGTTGTTTCGGGAAGGGCCATCTCCAGCTCTTGCGAGCGGCAGGCGAGGTCCATTCCCGGTTCCGGATCCGCTGGTTCCCGCTCAAGGACACCAATGCACGCGCAGCTTGTTGCCGGGCGCATTGATTGCAGCAAGGATCGGGTAGGTGTGCACGTCGCCGGATGCAAGTGCGGCTTCGAGCACTTCCAGCTTCTGCTTGCCGCGCACCAGCAGCAGACGCTGGTTGGCCAACGCCAGGCCATGTGGGGTCAAGGTGATGCGCAGGGACCAGTGCTTGGCCACCGGGCAGCCGGTCGCATCCAATGCCGCATAAGGGTGTTTGCTCTGGAGTGCCTGCGCCAGGTCGGGCGAGCCGGGGAACAACGAGGCGGTGTGGCCGTCATTGCCCATCCCCAGCACCACCAGACAGGGTGGCTGTGAATGCGTGGCGAGCAGGTTGGCGGTGTGCACGCATTCGGCGATCGGCAAGCCAATGCGGACCAACGGATCAAAATGCGCGCCCTCGGCATGACGCAGGAAGCTGTCACGTACCAGCCATGCATTGCTGTCCTTGTCCTGCGGCGAAAGCCAGCGTTCGTCGGCCAGGCCAACCTCAACCCGTGCCCATTCCAGGCCCTGGTCGGACAATAGTTCGTAGATGGGAGCTGGCGTGGTGCCGCCAGACAGCAGCATGCGGGCGCGGCCGCGCTGTTCGATCTCCGCGCTCAGCAGGGCTGCCATTTCCTTGGCGACACCTTCGGTCCAGGCCTCTTCGTCAGCATGGCGGACAAGTGTGATGCGGTCGGAAACAGCGGCGTTCATGCGGTCACTCCAGAATGGGCGCGCTGCATGTCCAGCGCATAAGCAGTGGCACCGAGCAGGCCGGGGCAGGGATGGGTGATGGCCATCGACGGGATCTGCGACATCGTCGCGGAGAAGCGTCCCTTGCTTTCAAACCGTTGACGGAAGCCGGAATGCTGCAGCTGCTGCAGCAGGCGCGGTACCAGTCCACCGGTCAGGAACACGCCGTCCCAGGCGCCCTGTACCAACACCGCGTCACCGGCGACTGCACCGAATATCTCGAGGAATACTTCGACCGCACGACCCGCCAGCACGTCACCTTCGGCAGCACGTGCGCTGACCTCGGCCGGTTGCAGCAGACCCGGATCGGTACCGGCCATCTCGCAGATGGCCCGGTGGATGTTGACCAGGCCGGGACCGCAGACCAGGCGTTCGTTGGACACCCGCCCGAACTGCGCCGACAGGATTTCCAGGATGCGGATCTGTTCGGGCGAGTTCGGCGCAAAACTGGCATGGCCGCCTTCGGTGGCCAGCGGGTAGTTGCGACCATCGCGCACCACCAGTCCGCCAACCCCCAGGCCGGTGCCGGGGCCAAGCACGCAGTAGTTGCGTGATTCGCCCAACGCAGCGGGCTGCCAGCCAGCGCCGCCAACCTGCACGACATCGTCAACGCCGAGCAATGCGATCGACATGGCCTGGGCGACGAAGTCGTTGATCAGATGCAGCTGCTCGAAGCCGAGCTGCTCGGCAGTACGCGTGCGCGAGATGACCCACGGATGATTGGTGATGCGTGCTTCGTCACCATCGACCCGGCCTGCTACCGCGAACACACCGCTGCTGGCGGTCGCCCCACGCTGCTGCAGGTAATGCGCGGCGGCGTCGGCCAGCGATGCGAACTGCGCCACCGGATACTCGTCGATGCTGCCCTGATCCAGCGGCGCGGCGACGGCGCGGTCAGCCAGCGCGAAGCGTGCGTTGGTGCCACCAATATCCGCTACCAGTACCAGGTCTGTGCTGGGGCTCACAGCCCCTGCTCCGGGCCTGCTTCGGCGGCAATGGATTCGGGCAGGAAGTCCTGTCCCAGGCGCGGTCCCCAGCCGCCGGCCGGGTAGGGCTCCATCGGCAGGTCGGCGGCCTTCCAGGCATCGCTGACGCTGTCGATCCAGGCCCAGGCGGCACGGACTTCATCGTCGCGCACGAACAGTGCGTGGTTGCCGTTGAAGGCGTCCAGGAACAGGCGTTCGTAGGCGATGCGGCGGTGCAGGCCGGTCGGGACCGAGAGCTCTAGTTCCAGCGGTTGCAATTCGAGCGCGCCCCATTCCGGGCCAGCCAGCGAGCTCATCAAGCCGAGCTGGATGTTCTCCTGCGGCTGCAGCTGGAAGGTCAGGCGGTTGGGGGTGGCGTTCTTGCGGTCCGGGCGCTCAAACAGCCAATGCGTCACCGGCTTGAGGTTGACCTCGATGCGGGTGGTGCGTTCTGGCAGGCGCTTGCCGGTAACCAGGTGGAACGGCACGCCGGCCCAGCGCCAGTTGTCGATATGTGCGGTGACGCCTACGAAGGTCTCGGCCTCGCTGCCTTCCGGCGGCTGGTAAGCCTGCGCGGGCTGGCCATTGATGGTGCCGGCGGTGTAGCGGCCGCGCACGCTGTCCTTGGCCGCGTGCTTGGCGTCGAGCGGGCGCAGGGCGCGCAGCACCTTCACCTTTTCGTCGCGGATGCGGTCGGCTTCCAGCGATGCCGGCGGTTCCATCGCGACCAGGCACAGCAGCTGCAGGATATGGCTCTGGACCATGTCGCGCAGTGCGCCGGAGCGCGAGTAATACGAGTCGCGGCCATCCACGCCGTCGCTCTCGGCGACAAGAATGTGCACCGAGGCGATGTAGTTACGGTTCCACACGGCTTCCAGCAAGGTATTGCCGAAGCGCAGCGCCATCAGGTTCTGTACCGCTGCCTTGCCAAGATAATGGTCCAGGCGGAACACGCGGTCTTCGTCGATCAGCTTGCCGATCGACTGCAGGATCTCCTCGGCGCTGTCGCTGTCCGAGCCGATCGGCTTTTCCAGCATCAGGCGGTTGGGTGCAGCCAGCGCGCCGCCCAGTGCCAGGCCTTCGCAGGTGGAGATGTACAGCCCGGGGGGGATTGCCAGATAGCTGACGCAATTGCGGTGGACCAGGTCCTTGACCGCTTCGGCGACCGACTCGGCATTGCGCAGGTCCACCGAACGGTAGTCGATACGGTTGAGCAGGTTGCTGATGTCTTCCTGGCTGGCATGCGGCATGGCTGCTTCCAGGCGCGGACGCAGGAGGTCGCGGAATTTCTCGGTGTCATGCGGCGACAAGGCCAACGCACGCACACGGAAATCTTCAGGGAGCAGGCCGTCGCCAAGCAGGCGTAGCAGGGACGGGAACAGATAACGCTGGGCCAGATCGCCTGTGGCACCGAACAGGAAGAGGGTGTCGTGCATTGCGCGAGTTTCGGGTGCGGATGACATCGTTGTCAATTGTTCGTCTTCAAGGCCTGCGCCGCGATTGGGACGCCCGCGTCCTTCGGCGCGAGGGGGCGGGCGGGGGCAGTCTGGGCTTGTGCAATGCAGCATGCCGCGAGGGCGGGAGCGGGTCCGTGCAGCGGAGCTCAGGTGCCATGTAGGAACGACTGTGATGGTGCCATATGAATATGCTTACCGTGCACAATGTTTCGGATGTATACGATTGCAGGAAACTGTTCTTTTGCTGTAACGCAAGTGTTCCGCTGCTCCAGGTTTCGACTCGCAACGAGGTAGTGATGGCCAAGGTTCAATTCGACAGTGTGCGCAAGGTGTATGACAACGGGCAGGTCGCCGTGGCCGGGGCCAGTTTCGATATCGCCGATGGCGAGCTGATGGTGCTGGTGGGGCCATCGGGTTGTGGCAAATCCACACTGCTGCGAATGGTGGCGGGGCTGGAAGAGATCAGTGCTGGCAGCCTGCGGATCGGCGAGCGCGTGGTGAATGATGTCGCGCCGAAGGATCGGGACATCGCGATGGTGTTCCAGAACTACGCGCTCTACCCGCATATGACCGTCGCCGAGAACCTGGGCTTCGGCTTGAGGCTGCGTGGGCATGACAAGGCCGAGGTGCAACGTCGTGTGCGGGAGGCCGCCGATTCGTTGGGTCTGACGTCGATGCTGGACAAGTTGCCGCGCGCGATGTCGGGTGGCCAGCGTCAGCGTGTTGCGCTGGGGCGTGCATTGGTGCGCGAGCCGGCGGTGTTCCTGCTGGATGAGCCGCTGTCCAATCTGGATGCAAAGCTGCGTCACTCGGTGCGTACCGAGATCGCACAGCTGCATCGCAAACTGGGCACCACGATGATCTATGTCACCCATGACCAGGTCGAGGCGATGACGTTGGGCCAGCGCATCGTCGTGCTCAATGAAGGGGTGATCCAGCAGATCGATACCCCGATGGCGCTGTATGACAAGCCGGCCAATCTGTTTGTTGCGGGCTTCCTCGGTAGTCCGGCGATGAACATGTTGCGTGGGCAACTGCGGCGTGACGAAGCAGGCTCGGCGGTGCTGTGGTTGGATGAGGGGCTTGGTATTGCACTCGGCGCTGTGTCACTGGGCGCGCAATGGTTCGACAAGCCGCTGGTGGTTGGCGTGCGGCCCGAGCACCTGCAGCCAGGTGGTGGTGCAGCCGCGTTCAAAGCGCGTATCGAAGGGTTGGAGCCGGTCGGAAACGAGATTTTCGTCAATCTGCGCTACGGCGAGCAGGCGCTGGTCATGCGGGTGCCGCCACAGCAGCTGCCGCAGGTCGGGCAGGAGATTGCGGTTGAGGTGAACGCATCGAAGCTGCATTTCTTTGATGCGGGCAGTGGCAGTCGCATCGAAGCGGAAGTTTGATCTCTGTAGTGCCGAGCATGGCTCGGCACTACGGTTTTGCTCGCTCCCTTTGCCGCAGGCAAGGGGAGGGTTGGGGAGGGGTAAGGTTCTTCGCGATTTGATGTAGTCGTGGCTTCGTGGCTTATGCCGTTCCTGCATCAGTTGGCCAGCAATGCCTTTGTAGTGCCGAGCCATGCTCGGCTGGTGCTTTACCGGTACAGCCCCAGCCGAGCATGGCTCGGCACTACAGGTCTCAGCGGGCCAGGCCTTCCAGTAGCGGCTGGATGTTGGCGGTTTCGCCATTGACTACAAGCGGGCCTTCCGGCAGTTCCAATGGCAACACGGCCAGCGCCAACGCAGCGGCCACACAGGCGACGCTGCCGATGTTGCTGTCGCCGTGCTGGACCGCATCGCCGGAATTTGCGAATGATGCGCATTCCAATAACGCCAGAGAGCGCTTGGCCTTGCCCAGGAAATGGGTGCGGGCAACGATCTCCTGCCCGGGATAGCAACCCTTCTTGACGCTGTAGGCGTTCAAACGATCCAGTCCCAGTTGCTGCGGCGTCCATTGCTCACGCTGTGCATCTTCAAGCCGGGGCAGGCCAAAACGAAGGTCGGATTGACGCCAGGCCAATTCAGCGGTGCTGTCGTTGGCAGCGGCTATGTTGCTGATCTGCAGCGTGCGCGGAACCGCTGCGCTGCCCACATCCAGCTCGATGACAGCATCGGACAGCTGCGCCAATTGCGCACCATGGGCCGAAACGGGTGCTTCCAGTGCGGCATTCACTGCCAGCGTGCTGGCATGGCTGATGACGACCTTGCGGCGGAACACGAAGCGCCGCAGTTGTTCGGCCATGGCCTCGGCGCCGCCGTCGTGGCAGACCAGCAGCAGGGTCTGTGCGTCTACCCGTACCAGCTGAAAGATAGACAGCACGCGGCCTTTGGCGGTCAGCCAGGCGCTCCACTGCCAATGACCGTCGGCCAGCGAAGGCACGTCATTGGCGAACTGGGCTTGGGCGAAAGCGACCGCATCGGCTCCCGCAAGACTCACGATCTGAGCCTTGGAAAGTGTGCGGAAACCGGTGAAAGCAGGGGCGAGGTTGTCAGACACGTGACTGAGGACTAAAATTTGTGCGTTGCGAGACCACCAATGATAGGCCAAACAACCCCCACTCCCGAGCCCGAAGCTGAAGCCCCGTTGGGCCCCGAGAAGCAGCCGCTTCCCGAGGTCACGCCGGTGCCCCAGGAAATAGGCGGCCGCGGCGGACTCGATCCGGTGCGGTATGGCGATTGGGAGAAAAACGGGCGCTGCATAGATTTCTGAGCAGCGTTGAGCCAACGCGGCATTGAGCCGCCCAGCCGAGATATGAGTCAGCGAATGGCGAACAGACCCCGCCCCCTTTCTCCGCACCTGCAGGTGTATCGCTGGCAGATCCAGATGGCCACCTCGATCCTGCATCGAGTAACCGGCATCATTCTGACTGTCGGTTCCCTGATCATCGCGGGCGGCTTGTTCGCCCTGATGATGGGGCCTGAGTCCTGGAACTGCTTCACCACCCACGCCAGCGCCTGGTACGGCAAGGTGATCCTGTTCGGTTGGACCTGGTGCTTCGCCTATCACCTGTGCAATGGCATCCGCCACATCGTGCAGGACTTCGCCATCGGCTACGCCAAGGCTACCTTCATCCGCAGCAGCTGGATGTCGGTGATTGCCTCGCTGGTGCTGACCGCGCTGATCTGGGCTTACGTCTGCATGGGAGCCGCCGCATGAGCAAGTACCGCACCCCGCTGAAGAATGCGCGTGGCCTTGGCAGCGCCAAGTCCGGTACCGAGCACTTCGTCCACCAGCGCCTGACCGCGACCGCCCTGGTCGCACTGACCATCTGGTTCCTGTGCCTGGTGCTGAGCCTGATGGGCGCCGATTACGTCACTGCCGTGGAAACCATTTCCAAGCCGTGGAACGCGATCCTGCTGGGTGGCTTCCTGGTCGCCATGTTCTGGCACGCCCAGCTTGGCCTGCAGGTGGTCCTCGAGGACTACATCCACAACTCGCTGATGGCCCTGGCACTGCAGACCACGGTCAAGTTCGTCGCCGTGCTCGGCGCCATCGTCAGCATCTTTGCGGTTGCCCGCATCGCGTTTGGGAACTGATACATGTCCGCTTACAACATCACTGAACACAAGGTCGACATGGTCGTCGTCGGCGCCGGTGGCGCTGGCCTGCGTGCAACGTTTGGCCTGGCCCAGAAGGGCCTGCAGACTGTCTGCATCACCAAGGTCTTCCCGACCCGTTCGCACACCGTGGCAGCACAGGGCGGTATCTCCGCCGCGCTTGCCAACATGGGCGAGGATGACTGGCGTTACCACTTCTTCGACACCATCAAGGGTTCGGATTGGCTGGGCGACCAGGACGCCATCGAGTACATGTGCCGTGAGGCCATCCCGGCCATCATCGAGCTGGAGCACTACGGTGTTCCGTTCTCGCGCACCGAAGAAGGCAAGATCTACCAGCGCCCGTTCGGTGGCATGACCACCAAGTACGGTGAAGGCCCGTCCGCGCAGCGTACCTGCGCCGCCGCCGACCGTACCGGCCACGCCATCCTGCACACCCTGTACCAGCAGTCGCTGGCGCACGATGCGCAGTTCATGATCGAGTACTTCGCACTCGACCTGATCTTCGACGACGAAGGCGTCTGCCGTGGCGTGCTCGCCCTGGACATGGCCGAAGGCACCCTGCACCTGTTCCGTTCGCAGGGCGTGGTGCTGGCAACCGGCGGTTACGGCCGTGCCTACTTCAGTGCCACCTCGGCGCACACCTGTACCGGTGACGGCGGCGGCCTGGTGGCCCGTGCCGGCCTGCCGCTGCAGGACATGGAATTCGTGCAGTTCCACCCGACCGGTATCTACGGTGCCGGCTGCCTGATCACCGAAGGTGTGCGAGGCGAGGGCGGCATCCTGCGCAACAGCAGTGGCGAGCGCTTCATGGAACGCTACGCACCGCATTACAAGGATCTGGCATCGCGTGACGTGGTGTCGCGTTCGATGACCATCGAAATCCGCGAAGGCCGCGGCGTTGGCGAGCACAAGGATCACATCCTGCTCGACCTGACCCACCTCGGCCCGGGCGTGATCGACGACAAGCTGCCGGGTATTGCCGAAAGCGCGCGCATCTTCGCGGGCGTGGACGTGCACAAGCAGCCGATCCCGGTCATTCCGACCGTGCACTACAACATGGGCGGCATTCCGACCAACTACCACGGTGAAGTGGTGCGCAAGGTTGGCGACAACCCCGATGCAGTGGTGCCGGGCCTGTACGCCATCGGCGAAGCGGCCTGCGTGTCCGTGCACGGTGCCAACCGTCTGGGCTCCAACTCGCTGCTCGACCTGGTGGTGTTCGGCCGCGCCGTGGCCAACCGCTGCGCCGAGACGATCAAGCCGGGTGCGCCGCACAAGACCCTGCCGTCCGATGCCTGCGACAAGGCCCTGGGTCTGCTCGACAAGCTGCGTCACGCCAATGGCGATACGCCGACCTCGGTCATCCGCGACAACATGCAGCGCACCATGCAGAACGATGCAGCGGTGTTCCGCACCAGCAAGACGCTGGAAGAAGGCTGCCAGAAGATGGCGCAGGTGTTCGATTCGTTCCAGGACGTCAAGGTTTCCGACCGTTCGCTGGTCTGGAACTCGGACCTGATCGAGACCTATGAGTTGAACAACCTGCTGCTCAATGCAGTGGCGACCATCAACTCGGCCGAGCAGCGCAAGGAAAGCCGTGGTGCCCACGCGCACGAGGACTTCCCGGACCGCGACGACGTCAACTGGCAGAAGCACACGCTGGTCACTGTCGACGAAAAGGGCAAGTGCAGCTTCGATTACCGCCCGGTGCACATGTACACGCTCAGCGATGACGTGTCCGTGGTGCCG
>Ga0308157_10001382_pt1 | contig 51096 bp, 34 predicted proteins | sample PhyBR1_FD_201035 | JGI IMG/M metagenome (GOLD analysis project Ga0308157, IMG submission 201035) | Phyllosphere microbial communities from UC Gill Tract Community Farm, Albany, California, United States - DLSLB.R1 | ecosystem: Host-associated > Plants > Phyllosphere > Unclassified | place: USA...
AATCAGAATACAGATTTAGCGAAGACAAAACAAGTACATTTACTTTTTCTCCAAAAGTAGGTTACCAATTTAACGATAACTGGACAGTAGGAGGAGAATTTGCAGTAAGTTCATCTAACAACGAAACTACAGCTGGTATCGAAGAAAAAAATAACAACTTCAAATTAGGAGCATTCGTTCGTTACTCTGTGCCATTAAGCCAAACTTTCGCAGTTTTTGCTGATATGGGTGCAGGTTTCCAAACTCAAAAAGACAAAGTATACGGTCCTGGAAATGCTTTCTCAAAATACAAAGGCGACGGTATGTATGTTGGAGTAACTCCAGCTCTTTTCATCAACATGAAAAAAGGTTTTGGTCTTAACTTCAGCATTGGTGGTTTAGGATACGAAACTTTAAGCTATGACAACAACGGAGCTGATTACAGTAAATTCTACTTCAACTTTGGTCAAACATTTAACATTGGAATCTCTAAAAACTTCTAATCTTAGTTTTTATATTCAATTTCAGAAAGCGCTCCATTTGGAGCGCTTTTTTTATGCTCTAATTGTAAATTTATTGTTTAAGAATTTGTAATAAAAAACGCAATTATTGCTAATGTGTTTAGAATGTATTAAGTAACTGTAAATGTTTGGTTTTTCGATTATTATTGATTGTCTGATGGCATTGTTGTTGGTTAATGCCTACAAAATTTAAATTATAAACCATTATGAAAAAAATGCTACTTATTCTTGCATTGTCAGTTTTTGGCTTTGCAAATGCCCAAAAGGGAACAATTTTAGTTGGAGGAAATATTGGTTATACTTCTGAAAAAACGGATAGAGAAATTGTATCAGCAAAAAACAATTTTTTTGAGTTTTCTCCAAAAATCGGATATCAATTTCATGATAACTGGACAGCTGGAGTCGAATTTTCGGTACAATCTTCAAAAAGTAATCTTGGAGAGGGTGAAGGTAAAGCGAATACTTTTAAAACAGGAGCTTTTGTACGTTATACAATGCCATTGAGCGAAACTTTTTCAGTTTTTGCTGATTTGGGGGCTGGGTTTCAAAATCAAAAAATCAAAAATTACGAAAATGGATCGCTTGTGTCAGAAAACAAAGCTGATGGATTTTATACGGGCATCACTCCAGCTCTTTTTATTAATATGAAAAAAGGTTTTGGCCTAAATTTTAGTATTGGTGGATTAGGATACGAAACATTAAACTATGATATAAGTGGCAGTGATGTTGATTATAGTAAGTTTTTCGTCAATTTTGGAAAAACCGTAAATATTGGGATTTCTAAAAACTTCTAGTTTTAGATTTTAACATTATTTAATCTTATCAAGCATCTGTCGTGGCAGATGCTTTTTTTATTTGCATAATCCAAAAAACCGAAATCTATTAATTCAATCTTCTCTTAACAAATACAGCTTTAAACAGTATTTAATTTTAGATTCCTTTTTATTTTTTTTCAATATGGCATTCAATTTTAGCAAATGAGATCGAATGATAAGCCATCGTAATGAACTTCTTTATTTTTAAATAAATAAGAAAAATCACTCAATTTTATTTTTTAATTCAAAAAAATAACATAAAATTGTAAGAAATTTATATTATAAAAAAAATACTGTTGTTATAATGAAGCCTTATGAGAAAAATTAAAAGCCTACTGATTTTAAGTTTTATTATGTTTTTTAATGTTAAATCCTTTAGCCAGTCTCCTGGAGGTATTTCTGGATTTCAGGCTTGGTTTAAAACTAGTCGTCAGTCTAATGGATACTTCAAGTGGCAGGATTTCAGTGGAGACTCGTCTAAATTAAATAACTGGAATACTAGTACCGAGTATTATAGTCATGGTCGGTATTTTAATTTTAATGAAGCTCTTTATCTTGATGGAGGTAGCAGACAATTTTTCTTAAATCAAACCAATTTACAGCAAGGAACTATTATAGGGTTGTTTGGTTATACAGCAGCTTATTTCAATTATGAAAATATTTTATTTGGTATAACAGGCCGAGCTAACGAAGGAGCTATAATTACTAATGATAAAGTAGCCAATAGTACCGAAAGAGATGGGGAAACCCTAGATTATGGCAGTACTAACGGTGAAGATTTGTACCGTAAACAAGACAATAGTGAAGGAACAGAAGCAAAGTTTAGAGAACGTTCCTTAAAAATTGTTTCCTATTATCAATACCAGCAACCTAACATTTCGGTGTGGGGCGAAGATCAAAAATCAAATTTGACTTTGGGTTATGGTTACCTTAATACTGCAAACGGGTTAGCTACTTATTCACTAAAAAATTTTAGCAATAATTTTTACGGCTATATACCGGAATTATTGGTTTACAGTCGCGTTTTGAATCCTCTTGAACGTCGAAAAGCAGAGACCTATCTAGCCATAAAGTATGGTGTAAGTTTAAGTAATTCTTATATCTCCAGTGACGACAAACTACTATGGGACTTGGATGCCAATAAAACATATAACAATCGAATAACCGGAATTATGCGGGATGATATAAGTGGCTTAAATCAGCCATTTTCTACCACAAGTTATGAAGAAGGACCTTATTTTTCTGATGGCTATGATTCTTATCAGGAACCCAATTATAAAGATTTATCTACCCGTTATCGCCTGTTGGCAATGGGACAATTTCCTGGGAACGATCTTGCAGACAAAAGTGCAGCTTTATGGGGAGATGATAATGGTGCTTTAGTCACACAAAATTCTGGTGGAATTGCAGGAATTAAACGAATGACAAGAACGTGGAAACTCGTTACAAATACTTTGCCTCCCACAACAGAACAAAAAATACTGCTATTTGTTAGTAATGGTTTAGATGTAGATTCAAATTTTGGAAAAGCAACATTTACCAACAAAACGGCATCTAGTACAGGAGTAAGTGTAACAAAAACGCCATTGCTAGGAGCAAATGGCTATATGGAATTTAAACCAGTAGCAATAGGAAGTTCAATATTCGTAAAATTTGGATCTCAAAGCGGTGTTGCAGGTACACAAGATTATGGTGTAAGAATTGATCCCAATGGGGCAATTTATGCAATAGAAAACACTAAACAACCCTATAATTTAGGGACAATAATTGCTAATTATCATAAAATTACCATTGAGAAAAAAGGAAATGAAGTTGCTATAAATATCTATAACCCAATTGGCAATAAAGATAGTGCTACAAAAATCCTGACGATATTACCTTCAGATGCTAATAAGGCTTTTTATGGGGCTGTTTTGTTAGAGAAAAAGACAACAGATTTTTCAATAAACTTAATTCATGGTGGTTTTGCAGCCACCGGTTCAAAAGTAGAACTTTCATATGATAGTTCAAGAGCGGCTGAATTTGCAAACAATACTGATCGAAGTTTTCTAATTATAGACCGCTCGGGTACTGGTACTTTTGAGGTTGAAAATGTAGAATATTATCCTGTTAGTGATATAGATCAAAATAGAAAGAAAATTGTTTTCAATAATGTCATTTGGGATGCAGATGGCAATGGAAAAGATGTTTTTTCTTTTGGATATAAAGACGCTACAGTTAAACTAATAGCGCTGGAAGATGGGATTCCTCCTAGTTGTGCAAATGGTGTTTTACAGCAGGATGGAAAAATTAATATTGAAGTAAAAGAAGGCATTCCAGGATATAAATATACTCTAAATAAAACAGGAATTGCCACGATTTTGAAGGCAGATACTTTTTATGATTCTAAAATAACAATAACAGACCTGGAAGCAGGTAGTTATGATTTGACATTAGAAATGATAGGAACCAATTTTGAAAGATCGGGAGGAAGCAGTCAGGTTGGTGTAACCACAACTACTTCATTGCCAGCTGGAGGAAATGGAAGTTTAGAATGGGCAGTAATCGATTTTGCTTCAGATAAATATATTGGTTTTATCAATCAAAAAACGACAAAAACATCGGCGGTATTAAATTATGGTGTTCAGATCAAAAAAGATCAATTGTATTTCTGGAATAAAGGAGTCGCATCTGCTACTTCTTTAGCGACATTAACTAAAGGCAGTAAAATAAAACTGGAAATCCAAAATGGCATTTTACAATGTTCTGTGGATGGTATTCTGAAAGGAACTCAAAATATCGCGACTGCAGATGTAGGATTAACTTATTTTGGATTTGTCGCTCTTGATGCAGGCAACAATGCAATTTACAATTTAGTCCATACCGGTTTTGTAACCAGTCCAGCCAAGCTCGCTTGGGGAACAGCAACGTATCTAAATATCACAGAAGGTGATGGTGTCTCAAGTAAAGTAACACAAAAAATAATACTCACAGCTCCCGAATGTAATGAAATTCTACCTCCAGTTACACCGGTAGTAACAGACAACCTTGTTGTGTCGCCAGTACCTTCAAAAGCAGGGGCGAATTTTAATATCAATGTCAAATTAAACAATCCTTCAGAAGTGATGGTCTTGATATTTAATACATCAGGAACCTTAATACAGCAACTGCGTAATCCTCAATTGCAAAAAGAAGCTGTAATTACCACCAGTCTTCCAGCACCAGGAATTTATCTTATAAAAGTTTTGACAACAGAGGGTGAGTTCTCGAAATCAATCATCATCAATTAGACATCAAGTCAATAAAAATTAGTTATACGCCAAAACCAGTAAAAATGGAAAAGAAAGAAAACTTAAAATCAACAATACAGAGAATCACTGCAAGTGTTCTGGCCGTTATAATATTTGGGCAGAGTGCTCTCGCTTATAATTTTAAATCGGCAACAGAAGTATTTTTTAATGCATCTTCTAAAAGCAGTTCCAATAATAGTGCAAAACATACTAAATCTGCTGGGGCATCAAATCAATCAGCGTCCAATAATTTAGTAAAAAAAACAGATAAAACTTTTGCAAAAGTAACTCAGGAAATTATTTCTGCTGAAGAAAAAGCAGGAGTTATTGGAGTTTACGCAGGCAAGCTTTTAGATAATCCGGCAGACAATATTTTTCATTTTAGTCTTAAAGAAAAGCCAGCATCAGAAGACCGTGTGAAACTGGTTTACGAATTACAAGGAATTTCAGATTATCATGGGGCAGCTATAAGTATCAATGATGAATTTTCAAGAGGAGGAAACTGGGTGCAAAAAAGCGACCAGTGGAGCCAGCAGGAACAATATATCAGTGCCTCAAGTTTACATCTTGGCGATAATACAGTATTATTTTCACTTCCAGAAAATGCTTCTTACGGATATCAGGTTCGTAACTTATCTATAATCATAGAGAAAGGAAAAGCAAAATCACTTAGGTTAGATAACATGACAGCCTTAAGTTACAAAGGCGAAAGCTATATTAGTGGTTTTGTTGATGGATTATCTGCGGACAGCAAAATTAGTATTGACGGAAAAATGATTCCGCATTATAATGGATTTTTTGAAACGGTTCTGCCAATCGAAAACAATTCAAAAGCAACAGTAACGATAACGGCTAACGGCCAGACTTTACAACAAAATATTATTGTAAAACCTGTTTCGGTAATGCATCAGGAACCCTTAATGAGTGTTCTTGCAGGACAAGCTAAAACATTTGTAAAAGGCCAAAAAATGATGCTTTCTGTAGGAGCAGCAAGTATCGAAGTAAATAATACAGCTTTATTAGAAAATAAAACATTAAGTATTACACCTTTGCGATCTTTAGATTTGCCTGCATTAGATCCTACAATGACCAATTTAACCAACGGAAGAGGATATCGTTTTCTGCCTCATGGCGAACATTTTGCAGAGGGAGCCCTAGTGAAATTAGGATATAATAAGGAATTGCTGCCTCCAGGCTATACGGAGGAAGATATCCGTACCTTCTTTTTTGACAAAAATACAGGACACTGGGAAGCTTTGGAGCGCGATAGTCTTGATGTTGCCCATCAGATTATTATTTCTAAAACAACTCATTTTACAGATATGATCAATGGTGTTATCAAAACACCAGAATCTCCCGATACACAAGGTTTTGCAGCAACGATGATGAATGACATTAAAGCGGCAGATCCAACTGCGGCGGTTCAAGTGATACAACCTCCAACAGCCAATCAACAAGGATCAGCCAATTTAAGTTATCATATTGAGGTGCCACCAGCACGTAATGGCATGCAACCTGATATCAATGTTACCTATAATAGTGACGGCGGGAGTGGCTGGCTAGGAGAAGGCTGGGATATACAAATTCCAAAAATTACAGTAGATACCCGTTGGGGAGTACCACGTTTTAGCCCTACAGAAGAAACAGAAACCTATAGTTTGAATGGTGTAATGCTAGTTCAGATGGACAATCAAAAACCAAGTGTGGCGCACCGTGGAGAAAAAATTGCCCGTAAGAGTGGCGATGTTCAATTTTACCCGAGAAATGAAGGTCGCTTTAGTAAAATCATTAGAAAAGGGACTGATCCTAAAAGTTATACGTGGGAAGTAACCGATAAAAGCGGTACTGTTTATCAATACCAACAACAGCTAAAAGGAGGCAACGGAAATATTGCCGAATGGTATCTGACTACCGTAACAGAGTTGCATGGAGATTATATCAAATATAATTATACTAATGCAATAATGGAAAATACGGGAGATAAGCTTTTATCTCAATCAAAATACTTGAGTTCTATTGTATGTGGCACTAAAGAAACTACCACACAAACTACTATTTGGTTTAAAAGTGGATCTACAAAAACAGTTAAAACAAATAGTGGACGATATGGTTTTTTAACTTCACAGCAAAAGTTATTAACTAACATTACGGTAACTCAATTTGAAAAAACGTTACGCAGTTATGATTTTGTCTATAAAAAAGACGATGGAGCCTTCAAGAAAACCTTATTAGAAAAAATAGTGCAGAATGACGCCAGCGGAGCCAAATTCAACGAGCATGTTTTTGACTATTATGATGATGTAAAAGCAGCAGAAGGATATGTGCCTTTTAGTAGTAATACAGAAGATTGGAATACTGGAAATGATAATGTGAGAGGGAATGGTGTGATTACTAAAAATGAAATTACTAAAGATAATGTTATTTTTAATGATAAAATTTCAGCACTTGGCGGGGGAGTTTCTACTTCTGAAGGGTTTTCTTTATTTGTAGGTGTTGGTCCGAATGATGGGGGATTAAATTCTACAAGTAATACCGTGGGAGCAAGTTTCTCCTATTTGCCATCCCAATCAAAGGGACTTTTAGCACTGGTAGATATTAATGGTGATGGTTTAGCAGATAAAGTTTTTAGCGAATCGGGTAGAATTTATTATCGTCCAAATACAGGAAGCAATACTTTTGGAGATAAATTAGAAGTTCATGGAATTTCCAGAATTTCATTCACCAAATCAAAAGCGACAAGTTATGGCGCAGTGGCAAAAATTGGATTTGCATCTGCCGTTGCAACAGTAGGAACCAGTTATGAAAATAGCACAACTACTACCAGTGCTTATTTTCAAGATGTTAATAATGATGGTTTAGTAGATTTGGTACGAGATGGCGTGGTATATTTTAATCATATTGTGGATCTTAACGGTAATGCAATACCAACTTTCACTACTTCAAGTTCTGATACTGCCAGTCCAATAAAAGGAGGCGGAAAAATAGATAGCAGTGTAACAAGAGTAGATCCTGCAGAACAGGCAGAAGCTATTGCCAATTCTCCTTTACAAGATGTGGTTAGAGTGTGGGAAGCGCCTTTTGATGGAACCATAAAAATAGAAAGTACAGCTACGCTTATACCGCCAACAGGAAATTATGATGAAGCAGAATATGCTTTGGCAGATGGTGTGTTTGTGGGTATTCAAAAAGGAGGAATTCAAATTGTGTCGCAACAGCCTTTAACCAAAACAGCTCCTTCAGCCAATCTTTCTGTTCTCTCGCAGACAATAACAAAAGGAGAGAAAGTATATTTTAGAGTACAATCAGGTCGTACAGATTTGGCAAATGGAGCTTTTGATCAGGTCGATTGGAATCCCGTAATCACTTATACAGATGCAAACAGAACCAATTTACCAACAAATCCTGATGGGCAGCAGCGTTTTAGCTATAAAGCCAGCGAAGGTTTTGTGGTAGAAAACAGCACGACAAATGTTATCATTCAGAAGCCTAACGAAGCAGGAGCCATACAAGTAACTGGAATTTTTACAAAACCAGTAACCAGCGATGTAATTCAGGTCAGTCTTTTGGGCAAAAATAATTCAGGAACATTTGTTACCCTTTGGTGTAAAAACTACGCTGCAACAGATGTTGTAAATGGAATATTGACAGCGAATACTGTTTTACCAGCTATTACTGCAGATTTTCAGGAATTAAAAATTGCCATAACCAGCGAGACAAACGTAGCCTGGGACAAAATAAACTGGGATGCGAAACTAACCCATTATCCTTTGGGGAATTTTACAGCGATAATGCCAGCACCTTCAGATGTAAATTGTACAGGGGCAAATTCAGCAGTTATTACTGGAACATCAGATTATGAAACGGTTCCTTTTAAAGACTACAGCATTTTTGCCAGTCATTTAATTGAAGGTAAAATCTATACTGCGACAAATACTGGTACACTTACCTTACTGCCCAATTTAATGGCAGTCAATACAAATGGAATTTCTTATAAGGTAACATTGTCAGCTAAAACAAGTACAGGTATTTTATTGGGCAAAAGTAATTATACGATGCTAAATGGAGTGCTCACTGCTCCAACACCACTAACGGTTACAGCAAATGCAGGAGATCAAATCTGGATTGAATATACTATTGACGATCGTTTAGCATTAGGGACAATTCCAGCATCTGCCAATACAACAGCAACAGTAACGGCAAACGGAACTCCCGTCGTGGCTGCAGTATTTGCTCCAGTTCTAGCCGATACAGAGAAATTTGGGCCAATGCAGCGCCATTGGGGACAATTTATTTATAATGCTATGGATGGGCGTTATAATAAGACTATTGATGAGAGCAAACTGGTATTGCCACAATCGGAAAGAGCAGAAACAGATCCTAGAAAGATGATCTTTAATATGATGACTCCTGATGTAATGACTAAAAAATACTGGTCAGGAGCAGACAATCTAACTTATATAAATGGAACTGTAATTTCAAGTTCTCGTTTAGGTGAGGATAATGTAGTGCTTACAAATCCATTAGACGGATTGAATGCAGGAGAAGTAAACACAAATAATCCTTATTGTGCAGAAGGGGCTGGTGCAGCTGGAATTAACAAAGTAACCAAATCTCAAAGTATATCAATACAGGCAGGAGCAACGCCCTTAACAGCTAGTACAGCAACAGGAACATCAGAGGTTATTACTGATTTTCAGGACATGAACGGCGATGGCTTTCCTGATATTATTACCAAAGCAAATATCCAGATGACCAATAGCAATGGTGGTTTTGATGGTGAAAATATTGCGATTAATGGAGGACATAAAAGCAGTCATGAAGCTTATAGTTTATCTGCTGGAGGAAATGCCTTCTTCTCTAGTGAGGTCGCAACAGCAAGAGCAGAATTCAAGAAAGACAAATCAAACAAAGCTGCCAAAAGCGCTTTAAATAAAGCTAAGGCAGAATCTTCATCATTAACTATAAGTGGAGGAATAAGTTACAATAAAGAAGCAGCGGTACAAAGCTGGACAGATATAAATGGTGATGGCTTGCCAGATAAAATATTGAGCGATAAAAAAGCGCAGCTTAATTTAGGTTACAGCTTTACAGAACCAATAGACCTTGGTTTAGAAGATATTTCTAAAGGGGAATCGATATTTCCAAGTTTTGGTTTGGGGGGTGATTTTGGTTCTTCATCTATAAGTGCTGGTTACGGAATTTCGAAAAATATTAGTTGGAATGATTTCAGTTTGCAGGATGTAAATGGAGATGGATTAGTAGATCAAGTATTTAAGAACAATTTGGTTCGTTTAAATTTAGGAGATCGCTACAGTGCTCCAATGCCATGGAACGGATTAGATGTTTTAGGCCAAGTTTCTTCTACGGCTGAATCGCTTAACACAGCCTATACGGCTGGTGTGCCAATACCAATTATTCAAATAAAAGTAGCGATTAACCCTGGAGTAAGTGCAGGACTTTCAAGTAACCGTGTAGAAACCCAATTACAGGATATTGACGGCGACGGATTCCCAGATTATTTAACCTCGACTACAGATGATCTGTTAAATGTAAAACGTTCTACTATTGCACGTACCAATAAATTAAAATCAGTTCATACGCCATTGGGTGGGGAATTTATAGTAGACTATAGCCGCAGTACACCAACTTACGATCATCCGGGAGGAAAATGGGTCATGCAGAGTGTGGTGGTAAAAGACGGAATTGCAAGTGACGGTCCTGATATGAAAACACAATTTGCTTATGCAAAAGGGAGATACGAACGCCATGAAAGAAGTTTCCTTGGCTTTGGCGAAGTGAAAACACAAAACATCGATACCGAAAATGGCGATAAAGTATACAGAACAGTAACCCAAAACTATGATGTGTCCGATTATTACAATGCAGGACAATTACTAAGTTCTGTTCTGGAAAGTAATGAAGGCGTAAATGCTGTAGCCAATATTGGAGCAAAATATACAGAGAGTACTCAGGATTATTATTCGTATGCCGTAAAAGCAAGCGGAGACAAATACGATTTTACGCCTATAGCTAAAATTTGTTCAGACAGAGGAGTGAGTTTTAACCCTGTTAAAAATATAACTTCATTAGCGTATGAAGGTGGAGTAGCACCTTTAAAATTAAGCGAAATTCACAATGAATATTATGTAGGTTCAGGAGATTTTGGAGATCTAAAAAGTTATAGTTTTAAAGATAACAGTACCGGAAATTATAAAACAGAAATTGGATATACTACTAATTTGTCTAAACATATTTTAGGACTTCCAATTAGCAGTAAAGTCACTATGAATGGGATAAACGTACATGAAGTCAAAGCGGCTTATGATATCTATTATGCTAATCATCTTACAAAGCTATCTCAGAAACTCAATGACAGCCAATGGGCAGTTACAGATATAAATTATGATCTATACGGGAATATAGTACAAAAAACACTGCCTGCAAACTATAAAAATGAGCGTCCGTTTTACAAATATCGTTATGACAGGTATTATAAAATGTACGTAGAAGAAATCTCAGATAATTTTGAATACCGCAGTTATGCCCGAGATTACGATTACCGTTACGGAATTGCCTTAGAAACAGAAGATGTAAACGGTTACGTGATTAAAAAAGAAATTGACGAATTTGGTCGTCTGACCAAAGTTCAGGGACCAAAAGAAGCAGCAGCAGGACAACCGTATACGATTATGATGGAATATTTCCCGACGACTATAGTATCTAACGGAAACATCAGCAGAACGGCTTATGCGAGAACCAAACATTTTGACGCGCAGCACCCGAATGATCCTATTGAAACAGTGACTTTTGCTGACGGACTTGGGAGAGCGATTCAGGTGAAAAAAGACGGAGCAATTACCGACAATAAAACACCTGACCAGCAGAGTGATGTAATGATTGTTTCGGGACGTGCGAAGTTTGATGCTTTCGGACGTGTGAAGGAAGCGTATTATCCGCAGACTTCGGCGCTTGGGGACTGGAATAAATTTATGGACAGTTTTGATTCGGTTGAACCGACAAAAACGACTTATGATATTTTAGACCGACCTGTTACAGCGACCCTGCCGGACGGCGCGGCGACCAAAATGTCGTATACCATTGAAGGCAGTCTGCTGAAAACAGAAGTAACAGATGCCTTGAATAATACCAATTCGAGTTATGCCAACGGTTCAGGATTAACCATGAAAACTTTAGATGCCAACAGCGTAGTAACACAGTTTGGTTATGACGGAATAGGTAGAAACACAACTGTTACCGATGCGCAGGGACAACAAACCCTAAGCAAATACGATTTGGCAGACAGAAGAATAGAAGTGGTGCAGCCCGATGCAGGAAAAAGCACTTTCAAGTTTGATGCTTTAGGCAATTTATTGGAAAGACAAACGGCAAATCTGGAAGCCAAAAGCAAAAAGATTACCTACGAATATGAATTTAACCGATTGACAAATATTCATTATCCGGAGAATCCTCAGAACGATGTGCGTTATGTTTTCGGTTCTAAAAATGAAAGCCAGAACCGCAAGGGAAGATTGATTCTGATGGAAGATGCCACAGGAGCGCAAGAGTTTTCATATGGCGTGATGGGAGAAATTGAAAGCATCCGCAGAACGGTGATTGTGCCGAATTCAGCGGTGGCAACGTATGTGACAAGCTGGAAATACGACAGCTGGAACCGTCTGCAGGAAATGATTTATCCAGATCAGGAGAAAATAAGTTATACGTATAATTCAGGCGGATTATTACAGGCGGTTGCAGGTAAAAAAGCCTACAGTTACAATTATGTAAACAAAATTGGCTACGACAAGTTTGAGCAGAGAAGTTACCTGAAATACTGCAACGGAACCGAAACCAAGTACAATTACGAGCCGCTGAGAAGAAGACTCGATAATATGACCGTGGCTTCGGGAACTGGTTATCAGGGAACCAATACGCCGAGAATGTTTATGAACAACAACTACCAGTACGACAAAGTAAGCAACGTGCTGAATGTAACGAACAGCGCGGTGGGTGTAACCAATAAAATGGGCGGGATCATGGCGCACAATTACAGTTACGATAATTTGTATCAGCTGATAGGTGCCAACGGAGTCTACACGGGAGCCGACCAAAAAACGGCCAATTATAATCTGGAAATGAAATACGATGACCTGCACAATATTGTGAGTAAAACACAAAACGTGATGCAGAACAAAGTAACGGAAACAGGCGCACTCAAAGCAGGTTATACTTTGAATTACAATTATAATGGCACCAATAAACACCAGTTAGATAATGTAACCGAAACAGAATACCGTACCAAAAACACAGACCCAAAAGTCGATAAACAGAAAAACAACAAATATGTTTACGACAAAAACGGTAACATGATTTATGTAAATACCGAGGAAGTAAAAGTAAACGGTCAGGTTGCAGAAAAAGCTCAGGAAAAGAAATTTATCTGGGACGAAGAAAACCGTTTAGGAGCGATTGATATTAATGGTTACGTTTCTAACTACACTTATGATGCAGGAGGTGAACGTGTAACGAAAATGTCAGGAGGCGGGCAGGGAATTTTTGTAAACTCTGTTTTTGCGGGAGGTAAAACTTCTACATCAGACTTTACATTGTATGTGAATCCTTATTTGGTTGCACAAAATGGCGGGCGCTATACCAAACATATTTATATTGGAAGTCAAAGGATTGTGAGTAAACTTGGAGATTTTGACAGCTACGGAGCAGATCCACGACGTGTTGAAAAGGCTGGAGAATCATTCTCAGGAGTGAAAGTGAATTACGATGCTAAATACAAGAAATCTCTAGAAGTTGTAAAAGCGAATTATGATACTTTTGAAGTGCCTTACTATGGTTTGGACAACAATGATTATGTAAATGGAATTGGTTTCTGCTGCAATCCTTCTGGGGAAAGTTCTAGTTCTTCTAGTTCTACAACTGGTAAACTTATGGCTGGTAAAAATGACAATGCTGAGCTACAGCAGTTTTATTATCACCCTGATCATTTGGGAAGTTCATCTTATATCACTAATTTAGACGGCGAGGTTGTTCAACATGTCGAATACGTACCTTTCGGGGAAGTTTTCTTGGAAGAAAAGAATGCTAAATGGAATACACCGTATTTATTCAATGCAAAAGAGCTAGATAAAGAATCTGGGCTGTATTATTTCTCAGCTCGTTATCAAGATCCTAAACTTGGAATCTTTATATCGGTCGATCCATTGGCGGAGCAATATGCAGGATATTCTTCGTATGCTTATGCTCTTAATAATCCTGTAAAGTTTACAGATCCTTCGGGGATGAGTTCAGAGGACGGTATTGATCCTCCAGCTAAATCTAAAAAAGCTGATACGACTTCGAGACTTGATGGTTATAATAGGACGGTTAGTGAGTATAATGCTAACTTCAATAACAAAGTAGATACATTTTTTAGAGAAAATCCATTTCCACAAGTTGCAGATGGAGTACATGATTTGCTTAATGGAATAGCTACTTTTGTAAGTGATGGTATAGGTCTAACCGATGCGTTAGGCATGAAAAACAATACTCGTGATGCAATTGGTGGAGTAGTAAATACAATTGCTAGTACTCCAAATATGAATAATGAGCAACAAGGTGCTGCATTAGGAGTGTTAGCAATAGTTGTGACGGAAATTGCAATTACTGAAAAGGTTCCTGTTTCACAAGGGCTGAAAATATCAAGTTTTAAAGAAGCTTCAAAGGCTATAAAAAGTATAGAGAAGGGAAAACTTAATATTAGAGTAAATACAGCAACAGAGGCAAAAAAATTGTTGCAAGAGAGAGGAAATATGAACAGATATAAAAATTATACGAGAACACCTTATACTAAAGGTTATGAAGTTCATAATGTTAAAAATGCAAGAGAAGTTGGTGCGGGAAATGATCTACAACATATAAAATGGTATGATGGAAAAGCACAAGGACATATATATTACAACATCCCAAACTAACATGAAAGAAATAAAAAAGACTATTTATAATTTTGCTTTTGAAGATATTAATTCAGAGGAGATATATTTATTATCCAAAGATGAAGCAGTAAAAATATGGGAAGCAAATATCGATAAAAACGATTTGCATTTTTTTAAGCTTAAAGATGAAAATTGGTTGATTAGCCATGAGAGTATAATTATAGACCAGAATTATATTATAGATTTTAATGACGAATATGATGTTAGAATTATTAGTTTGTTAGAAAATTTGCTATGGAAAGATATAGATAGAATATTTTTTTGTTTGAACTCAGATTTAATAATTTGTACTACTTGGAAAATATTTAAACAGAATTGGATTAATTTTTTATATGTTTATGACGATTGTCCAATAATTTTGAAAGTGGGTGAAAACAATTTTAAAGAAGCATTGATATTTAATACAACGGGTTCGATATGTTTAGTTAAAGGATAGCCAACAGCACAGCTCCCGCACGAAGCTGTTCAAGCTGGTTCAGCAGTTATAAGCAACCGTTTTGGGAAAGCAGCCGATAGCTACCTTTCAGGTTCAGGTTTTGGTGATGCTATTGTTAGAGAATACTTTAAGTTAGGGGCAGGGGTTACGGCTAATTCAATTCCTCAGGAAGTAAAATAGTGAGTTATGAAAAAAAGAATTAAAATTATATTAGTTTTAGCTCCCTTGATTATTATTTTTTCAGTTGCATATTTACGAAGTAATTGGGCAGAAAAAGAATTAAAGAAAAATGGTAAAATAACAATTGTAAGGATAGATTCTATATTTGTACCTCCTAAATGGTCTCCCACGATATATGTTTCTTATTACGTTGGAAATGAAAAGCATTCTTCTACAAGTAGTGATGTAGAGTATCAAAGCTCTAAAGAAGATGTTGGAAAATTCTATGAATTTAAATTTTTACCTAACTTACCTAAAGTAGCTAGATTAAATTATTCAAAAGAAATTACAGACACCACCGCTATTTTAAAAGCTGGATTTTCAAGAGAAGAAATTGGAATTAAGTAAAAATAATATAAATATTAAGAAATCTGATAGAATGAGTAATGCAGTAGCACCAATTCCATCATCAATAGTTAGAGCAACTTATAATGCATTAAACCCGTAATAACTATGTTTAAATATAAATCTAGTCCTATCGTAATACTTATCCTTTTAGGCTTTGTAGCTGTGTTTTTTTTCATTGCTTTGAAAGTAAGTAAAATGGAAATTGAAAAAGAAGATGAATTACTTAAAAATGATATTGTTTTTTCAGGTATAATAACTAATCTAAATGTGTCAGAAAATCATGCTTTTGGTATTTTGCAGTTAAGAATAATAAAAGCAAATAATCATTCATTTAAGCAATACCAGAAAAACAAGATTTTTCCATATGCTATAAAAAATTCTACAGCTGAAATATATACACATATAGCTATACCAGAAATAAAAAAAGGTTATAAAGTAATTTTAAATTCCAATAATCAAACAATCACCATTTATGATGGAGATAAATTTTTATATGAATGGGAAGCTTCTATGGTATCAGAAGATAGAGATAAACAATTTGTAAAGGAGAACACAATATTTAAGCAATAGTATCGTGATGGTTCCTCCAGCTCTTCGAAGAGTTCTAGAGACAAAGCTGTTCGCTGTGTGAAGCAAATCCGCTGGCGGAGCAGTACGAAGGTTATTCATCATACGCATATGCTCTTAATAACCCGATGGCTCGGATATGCGCAACGATAGCGCGGAAATTCTTTCCGTGAACCCCGATGGCTCGGATATGTAGACAATGATAGCGCGGAAATTCTTTCCGTGCCCGTAAAGAGAATCGACAAAGAATTAAACCTCGCCAATGGCGAGGTTTTTTATGACTTATATTATTGTAAAGAAAACTTTTAATGGCTTTTTGTTGAGGTTTAAAAAGCAATCTTTGATATGTTTCATTTTAAAATTATGTAGTTATAAAAAGAAAATGTACAGAAGATACACGAAATACATTTATATTGGAAGTCAAAGAATAGTTTCTAAATTAGGAGATTTTGATTCTTATGGTGCAGATCCTAGACGAGTAGAAAAAGCAGGAGAATCATTCTCAGGTATAAAAGTAGATTATGATACTAAATACAAGAAATCTCTAGAAGTTGTAAAAGCAAATTACGCCGCTTTTGAAGTGCCATATTATGGTTTGGATAACAACGATTATGTAAACGGTTTAGGATTCTGCTGTAATCCTTCTAGCGAAACTGATTCTGGTGGTTCTATCACAGGAAAAATGACTGCAAAAAATGATAATGCAGAGTTGCAACAATTCTATTATCACCCTGATCATTTAGGAAGTTCTTCGTATATTAGCAACTTAGATGGAGAGGTAGTTCAGCATATAGAATACGTGCCTTTCGGGGAAGTTTTCTTGGAAGAGAAAAATGCTAAGTGGAATACACCGTATTTGTTTACGTCTAAGGAATTAGATAGAGAAACTGGAATGTACTATTTTGGGGCTAGATACCAAGATCCTAAACTTGGAATATTCTTAGCTGTAGATAAAAAGGGGTAATGTATCAGATTAGGGCATTTTCAAGAAATATGCTTTTAAGAACATTTAAATAAAGGATAAATATTAATTTTTATAAAAAATGAGACAGCCTTCGGGCTGTCTTTTTTGTTTTTGGAGTTTTAAACGGTTTTAAAATGAGGTTTTTACTCTCGAGTGTTTCAGATTAGGGTATGAAAATAAAAGGTTTTTTTGTCTTATTCTGTTTAAGATTAGGCTTTTTCGGGTGCTTAATATTGAATAATAAAGCAATCTTTGAAGCTGTATGCTGCTGAAGAAAGTTCATTGAAAAAACGAAAATGGGATGTCTAGCCCCGATAGAAGCGGTATCCTTTTGTGGCGGGGTTCGCCACAAAAGATATAACGGATAGCGGGACTAAAGGTGTTTTGAAAACGGGAATTTATGCTTCAAACAATTAAAACAAGCAAATACGATTGGGCAGACAGAAGAATAGAAGTCGTGCAGCCGGATGCAGGAAAAAGCACGTTTAAGTTTGATGCTTTAGGCAATTTACTGGAAAGGCAAACGGCAAATCTGGAAGCCAAAAGCAAAAAGATTACTTATGAATACGAGTTTAACCGATTAACCAATATTCATTATCCGGAGAATCCTCAGAACGATGTGCGTTATGTTTTTGGTTCTAAAAACGAAAGCCAGAACCGTAAAGGAAGATTGATTTTGATGGAAGATGCCACAGGAGCGCAGGAATTCTCGTATGGTGTAATGGGAGAAATCGAAAGCATCCGCAGAACGGTGATTGTGCCGAACTCAGCGGTGGCAACGTATGTGACAAGCTGGAAATACGACAGCTGGAACCGTCTTCAGGAAATGATTTATCCGGATCAGGAAAAGATTAGTTATACCTATAATTCAGGCGGATTATTACAGGCGGTTGCAGGTAAAAAAGCGTACAGTTACAATTATGTAAACAAAATTGGCTACGACAAGTTTGAGCAGAGAAGTTACCTGAAATACTGCAACGGAACCGAAACCAAGTACAATTACGAGCCTCTTAGAAGAAGACTCGATAATATGACCGTGGCTTCGGGAACTGGTTATCAGGGAACCAATACGCCGAGAATGTTCATGAACAACAACTACCAGTACGACAAAGTAAGCAACGTGCTGAATGTAACGAACAGTGCTGCAGGCGTAACCAATAAAATGGGCGGGATCATGGCGCATAATTACAGTTACGATAATTTGTATCAGTTAACCTCTGCAAACGGAGTCTACACGGGAGCCGACCAGAAAACGGCCAATTATAATCTGGAAATGAAATACGATGACCTGCACAATATTGTAAGTAAAACACAAAACGTGATGCAGAACAAAGTCACAGAAACAGGCGCACTCAAAGCAGGTTATACTTTGAATTACAATTATAACGGCACCAATAAACACCAGTTAGATAATGTAACCGAAACAGAATACCGTACCAAAAACGCAGACCCCAAAGTCGATAAACAGAAAAACAACAAATATGTTTACGACAAAAACGGTAACATGATTTATGTAAATACCGAAGAAGTAAAATTAAACGGTCAGGTTGCAGAAAAAGCTCAGGAAAAGAAATTTATCTGGGACGAAGAAAACCGTTTAGGGGCGATTGATATTAATGGTTACGTGAGTAATTACACTTACGATGCAGGAGGTGAACGTATAACGAAAATGTCAGGAGGAGGACAGGGAATTTTTGTAAACTCAGTGTTTGCAGGAGGAAAAACTTCTACATCCGACTTTACATTATATGTCAATCCTTATTTGGTTGCACAGAATGGAGGCCGTTATACAAAACACATTTATATTGGTTCGCAGCGAATAGTCTCTAAATTAGGTGATTTTGACAGCTACGGAGCTGATCCAAGACGTTTAGAGAAAGCCGGGGAATCATTCTCAGGCGTGAAAGTGAATTATGACGCTAAGTATAAAAAATCGTTAGAAATTGTAAAATCTAATTATGATACTTTTGAAGTGCCATATTATGGTCTGGACAACAATGATTATGTTAATGGTATAGGTTTCTGCTGTAATCCTTCTGGAGAAAGTTCTAGTTCTTCTAGTTCATCTAGTTCTACAACAGGAAAGTTGATGACAGGTAAAAATGACAATGCAGAATTACAGCAGTTTTATTATCACCCTGACCATTTGGGAAGTTCTTCGTATATTAGCAACTTAGATGGTGAGGTTGTTCAACATGTTGAATACGTACCTTTCGGGGAAGTTTTCTTAGAAGAGAAAAATGCTAAGTGGAATACACCGTATTTGTTTACGAGCAAAGAGCTTGACAAAGAGACTGGAATGTACTACTTCGGGGCTAGGTATCAAGATCCTAAGTTAGGTTTGTTTATTTCTGTCGATCCAATGGCAGAAGAATATAAAGGGTGGTCATCGTATGCTTATGGACTTAATAATCCTATAAAATTCATCGATCCATCAGGAATGAATGCAACTGATTATGTCGATGAAAACGGGAATATGCTTTTGCATACAAATGATGGTAGTAATGCTGTAATAACGGTAGCGAAAGGAAAGGAAGATGCATTTGCAAAATCTGTTCAAGGAACTAAAAATAAAGATTTACTTGATACTAAAGAATGGAATTTTACTGCTAAAAATTATTTAGTAGGGAATTGGAGTCAATGGGCAGAGAATACACAATCTTGGTATACAACTGCTGAAGCAAGGAAAAATGTTGTTCTTTTTTGGCAGACAGGAAACTATGATTACTGGGATAAAGCAAATTCAGAACACCTTTCAACATTTAGAAAAGATATTTTTGCCTGGGCTATAAGTATTGCTGGTGGTGCTTTAGGAGCTGCTGAAACAGCAGGAATAAACAGTGTTGATGATGTTATGGCTAGACCATGGGCCTTAGAGCGTAAATCCTACACGAATATTCGTGGTAAATTAGAAAATTCAGAAGGATGGGTTAATAGTATTATGACGAAAACTAGAGGAGAAGACAAAGGATGGGGTTTAAGACAGGTTAATGAAAATGGACAGCCTACTGGAAAGTTAATTCAGTATCATCCTGGATCTCGTAGACATTATCAGGGTAAACCATATTGGAAAGTATCTGATGGAGTCGAGACTAATAGATTTAAAGCCAGATTATAAAATTTAGTATTATGACAAAAGATTTAGAAAACAAATTATTGCTTTTAAAAAGGAGTGTAGAAAATTTATCAAAACCATACAAAGAACAATTAAAAATTTATCCTAATTATGTTGATATTTTTGATGAAATAATTTCTGATTTTTATGATGCATTTCAATTGCTACCTATATTCATGGAAAACAAAATGGTGTCTTATTTAGCGGTATATGAATTATTAAGATGTCATAATCTCATTGAGCTTAATTTATCAATTGAAGAAAGAAATACTGATGAGAGTTTTGAAAAAGATACAGTTTGGAACTTGGTAAGAGAATATGCAAATAATGCAGTAATCCAGCTATCGGGTAATGTATCAGATTAGGGCATAGGTAAATAATAAAATTTAAGAAAAAAATCCCCCGCTCTTCGAAGAGTTCTAATGACAAAGTTATGCGCTGTGCGAATGTCTTTGACTTCGCTCCGCTGGCGGAGAAATATCCAAATATTTCATCATATTGTTATGTAGTTAATAATCCAGTTAATATGATTGATCCTGATGGAAGAGATTGGTATAGAAACTATGAAACAGGGAAAATAATTTGGCGTGAGGGAAATTCGAAGATGAAAGGATATGCTCACTTAGGTTATTCGTGGGGAAAAACATTTGCAAACGGAAATAGAATTTTGCTAGATGGAGAAAGAAAGCAAATAATATATAATGGAACTCAAATTGTAGCAGACTATAATAGAAAGAAATCATCGGGCTTTAGAACAGGAGGAATGGCAATTTCTGATGGAGGTAACAATCAAGATCCAAGTTCATTAGATAAAGGAGGAAGAAGTGGAGAATGGTTTGATTTTAAAGGCACACTAGATGTTATAATTGCTTTGCTTGCCAATGAATTACGTGGTCTTAAGTTAGGAGGAGGAGCATTAGATGACAAAATCGGTGATGGTATAAATGCGATTGATAATGCTTCAAATGCAATAAAAACAATAAAAGGAGCAGGAGAAGAAGAAAAGATTGATATGCAAATTAAAGTTTATACAACGACTGATATACTTAGGGATAACGACTCACAAGTTCATGAGGGTAAGCCACGAGATACATCTGTAATTGCTTCAGATTCAGTAAAAATAAACGCTTTAAATAAGCGAAATTATAACATAAAAAAGCAGGAAGCAGAAAGAAAGAATATTATCTATAAACAAAACAAATAATGTTTATGAAAAAAATAGTTATCATATTAATCTTTACAATTTGCTTCACTTCTTGTAAAAGAGAAGTAAAAGAAAATCTCCATTCAAAAAAGGCATATGCAAAATATAGGGTTGATTTTCCTGATACAGTAGTTGTGAATAAGTATTATGAAGGAAAAATTATCTATAAAAGCAATCTTGATACTATTACACTGATTCTTAATAAAATTGATAATAAGAAAAGTAGAATGTTGGAATATGCATTTGCAAAAACTAAACTAATGAATCAAGATGAAAGAATTTTAAAAAAATATATAACTGATACAATGTATGCAAAATCAAACACATCGATTCCTTTGTTTTTGAAATTCAATAAATTAGGAGTAAACTATATTGACGGTATTATTAAGGATGAAGTGTGGCTTGATACAATAGAAATAAAAAATAATAAGAAAGAAAAAAAAATGAGAATTATCACTAATGAGTTTAGAGCTACAAAAAAAGTAGTTGTTATTGATGATAATATCTAACTCTGTTGTAATCCTTCTGGGGAAACTAGTTCTTCTAGTTCTACAACTGGTAAGCTAATGGCTGGTAAAAATGACAATGCAGAATTACAGCAGTTTTATTACCACCCTGATCATTTGGGAAGTTCGTCTTATATTAGCAACTTAGATGGTGAGGTTGTTCAACATGTTGAATACGTGCCTTTCGGGGAGGTTTTCTTAGAAGAGAAGAATGCAAAATGGAATACGCCGTATTTGTTTACGAGCAAAGAACTTGACAGAGAGACAGGATTGTACTATTTTGGTGCAAGATATCAAGATCCTAAACTTGGAATCTTCTTAGGGGTAGATCCTAAAGCTGAGAAATTTAAAGGAGTGAGCTCTTATGCTTATGCTTTAAATAATCCAATTAAATTCATTGATCCTGATGGTAAAGCGCCTGATTGGCATAGAGATGGAGCTGGAGCTTTAGTTGCAGATAAAGGAGATACAGCAGAAAGTTTAGCAAAATTTAAAGGTATTTCAGTTCAAAAGGCTAGGGCAGAATTTAATCATAATCATTATCGTTTTGAGAGTACAATGTCAGGAGGGGAAACTTTTTACAATTCTGAAAGACATGTCTCTTCTGGAGCTTATGGTCCAGATAAAAATTGGAAACATGCAGTAATTGCTGCAGGAGTTGTTGTTTTGCCAGTTATAATTGCAGAAGGTGCTGTCGGACTATCGTTATCTCAAATGAGCTGGGGTACTGCAACAACAGGTATGACATCCAATGCAGCAGCTCAGTATTTAACAAATGGAAGAAAATTAAAAGATATAAATATGATTTCGACTGCAAGTGCGGCGGTGCCAGGAATTGGTCCAGCAGTTTTTGGAGAAACGTTTAGTTATTCAGTTACTAATATCATGGAAGGTACTGGGCCAACTATGCCGGAATCATTCGAAAAATGGGCTGTTCAAGCTGGTTCAGCAGTTATAAGCAACCGTTTTGGGAAAGCAGCCGATAGCTACCCTGCTGGATTTGGCAAGTCTAAGGAGGTTTTTGGAGGAAAAAGAGATAATAAAAGTTTTGAATTATCTGGAGCTAAATTAATAAAAGATTTATCAATAGAACCAGGACCTAAAAAAGATTAATTATGTATAAATTTTGTTTATTATGTTTGTTGTGTTTTTTAACGAGCTGTTGCAGTACTAGGGATAATATTAATAAAGAAATGTTAGATTCTATATATGAAATCAATATTCAAAATCGAGCTTTACATAGGTTTGGAGGAATTGAAGAAATTAATATTAAAGATAAAAAAGAAATAGCTTCTATTTGTAAAGAATTAATTTCATTAAAAGAAGAGAACAATCTGCAAACAAGACCTTTTGAAGGAACAATTCTTATACGATTTTTAAAAAAGGATCAATATGGAATGGGGGAGTATATTAATAGCTTAACGACAGGTATTATTCTTAAACCTAATAGTGAATATTATATAGATTTTTCTACAGGTCAATATGTATCAGATCATTTTTTGGCTAGGATTTTAAAATATTTAGAAATAGATGAGAGTAAAGTTCCTGCATTAGATGCCTATAGAAAAAAGCAATTAGAGAAACCCGCTCGTGAGACAAAGCAAATCGACAAAGAATAAAAGAATTAAACGCTTTACCCCCGCTCTTCGAAGAGGGTAATGTATCAGATTAGGGCATTTTTATAAAATACGTTTTTAGAGCGTTAGAGTAAAGTTGTCAATTAATCCTGGTCCTAAAAAAGATTAATAATTATGAATAAAGTTTATATATTTTGTCTGTTATATTTTTTAATAAGCTGTAACAGTACACGAGACGGGATTAATAAAAAAGTGTTAGATTCTGTATGTGAGATACATGTTCAAAATAGGACTCCAGATAGTTTTGGAGGAGTTAAGGAATATAGAATTAAAGATAAAAAAGAAATAGTTTCTCTTTGTAATGAATTGTTATCCTTGAAGCAAGAAAACGATCTGCAAACAAGACCTTATGATGGAACTATTGTTATAGAATTTATGAGAAAAGATCAATATGGAGTTGGTGAGTATATTAATATTCTTTCAACAGGTATTATTCTTAAGCCTAATAGCGAATATTATATAACATATTCCAGAGGACAATTTGTCTCAGATCATTTTTTGGCTAGGATTTTAAAATATTTAGAAATAGATGAAAGTAAAGTTTCTGCATTAGATGCTTACAGGAAATCTAAAAATTCCTCAGAGGGTTCGAGCATCCCGCTCGGGAAGGCAAAGAGGTAATGGATCAGATTAGGGCATTTTTAAGAAATATGCTTTTAAGAACATTAGAGTAAAGAATGAATATTAATTTTTATAAAAAATGAGGCAACCTTAAGGTTGCCTTTCTTATTTTTCAAGCATTGAAAAACTTATTAAGTGTACATGGATGTAGAGTGTAGATTTTGCGGAGGAAAATGTAATAAAAATGGTTGTCAGTCTAACGGAATTCAGCGTTATAAATGCAAGGTTTGCAAAAAGAAACAACAATTGAATTATAACTATAATGCCTGTCAGAAGGATGTTGATCAGCAGATTATTTTATTTACAAAAGAAGGTTTGGGAATACGAAGCACTGCTAGGGTTCTGAAAATTTCTACAACAACTTTGATCAAACGCATCCTATTAATTTCAGAAAATTGTACAAGACCTATCTTGAGTTTAGGTAAGATTTATGAAGTAGACGAAATGAGAAGTTATATAAAAAGTAAAGATAAACTAATATGGATTGTCTACGCACTAGAAAGAGAGTCGGGAAGAGTAGTTAGTTTTAATGTAGGCAGTAGAACCAATAAAACATTAAATGTAGTTTTAACTACTTTGAAGTTATCACAACCAAAAGCGATTTATACAGATAAACTGAAGCATTATAAATATCTTATCTCTTCAGGAATTCATAAAACAAAACAATTTGGTACAAATCGTATAGAAAGAAAGAATCTTTCAATGCGAACACATTTAAAAAGACTGAATAGAAAAACAATTTGTTTTAGTAAAAGCAAGAAAGTACTGACTGCTATTCTACAAATCTATTTCTGGCTATAAAATACCAACAAAATGAAGCCGAACCGAATCAGAACTAATATTCGGCCTTATTTGTTGACATAAAAAACAAAAACTATTTAAAGGTATTAAGTCAAATTATAGAATGTTAGAATATTGCTGGCGATTACGATTTTATGCTCAAGATCTTAGTGCAAGAGATGGCTAGTTATCAGGATTTTGTAATGAATAAGCTGTCAATGATTGAAAACATTGGAAATACGAACAGTATTTTTGTAATGGGAGAAATCAAACACAGCACCGCTTTAGAATTTTAAAGCAGAAGAAAATCCTAAAATAAAACGTATTTTTGAAATCTAAAATCAGCAATTTAGATCAAAAATCTAAAATCGTTAATCTACAATCAAAAATTAAAATGAACTGGGAACAACTTTTATCATTAAAACGTCAGGGGGATACAAGCAAAAGATTACGTGTAGAACAAGATGATACTCGTTTAGGATTTGAAGTCGATTACGACCGAATTATATTCTCCGCCGCTTTTAGAAGTTTGCAAGATAAGACACAAGTTATTCCGCTTTCTAAAACCGATTTCGTGCACACGCGTTTAACGCATAGTTTGGAAGTTTCTGTTGTAGGGCGTTCGCTTGGGCGTTTGGTTGGAAAGAAAATCATTGAAAAGTACCCTTATTTAAAAGAAGTTCATGGTTATCATATGAACGATTTTGGCGCAATTGTAGCTGCGGCTTCTTTAGCGCACGATATCGGAAACCCGCCTTTTGGGCATTCTGGCGAAAAAGCAATTGGCGAATATTTTGCTATCGGAAATGGTCAGAAATATAGAAATCAGCTAACAGATAAGCAATGGCAGGATTTAATTGATTTTGAAGGAAATGCAAACGGATTTTCAGTTCTAACCGCAAGCCGCCCTGGAATTGAAGGCGGACTTCGTATTTCGTATGCTACTTTGGGGGCTTTTATGAAATATCCGAAAGAGAGTCTTCCGAAAAAGCCGACCAATAATATCGCCGATAAGAAATACGGTTTCTTTCAAACAGATAAATTATTCTTTGAAGAAGTAGCCAAAGATATGGGAATGATTGCCAATAAATCTGGAGACGATATTGGTTTTGAAAGACATCCTCTAGCGTATTTGGTTGAAGCGGCAGATGATATTTGCTATACGATTATTGATTTTGAAGACGGAATTAATTTAGGTTTGGTTTCTGAAGATTTTGCTTTAGAATATCTGATTAATCTCGTAAAAGATAATATTGGGGTTTCTAAATACAAATCGTTAACTACAAAAGAAGATCGTATCAGTTATTTGAGAGCTTTGGCAATTGGAACTTTAATTAATGATGCTGTAAATGTTTTTGTTGAAAATGAAGAAGCAATTCTGGCAGGAAATTTTCCGTATGCTTTAACAGATAAAAGTAAATACAAAGCGCAGATGAATGATATTATCAAACTGAGTGTTGAAAAAATCTACCAGAGCAGAGAAGTAATTGAAAAAGAAATTGTAGGTTACCAGATTATTCAAACGCTGTTGGATAAATTTATTACAGCATTTAATAATAAATATGATGGAACTGCCTCCAACTACGATAAGTTGATTTTGAAAATGCTTCCAGAAAAACATCATTTAGAGAAAACAAATTTATATGAGCGCCTATTGCATATCTGCCATTATGTTTCGATCTTAACAGACGGAAATGCGCTTGAACTCTATGAAATGATTCAAGGACAAAAAAAGCGTTAAATAAAAAAGCTTCTTTCAGAAATATTCTAAAAGAAGCTTTTTTATTTTTATTGATTTCTTTATTTGAAGGCATAAACCAAACCAACGCCAAGAACTTGTTTTAACTGCATTCTTGGACCTTCAGTAACTTGACTTTTTGTTCCTGTGGCAGGATCAATAACGTCTTTTTTGTTTTTAATGTCATCATCGTAAATTAAATGAACGCCAATGTTTGCTTTGACATAAGCATTTACAACCAAATCTAGACGTGTATCATAATCAATGTCGACATTTCCGAATCGATTTAAATAGTCAGTATATAAGGAAAGTCTGTTTTCGTAAAAAACATTTTTATAGATTTCGTTTTTCATGTAGGCAGTAAAAAGGATACCAAATTCGGCTTTTACCTTTTGACCTTCTTCAATCAAAATTTGCTGGGTTGGATCTAAAGGATCTGGTGCATAAACGGCTTTTTTAACACCAAAAGAACCTTGGTTTGCCAAATTTTGATCTAATACCAATGTAGTCTTTAAAGTAATTGGTGAGAAATAAAATGTTCTGTTTTTCTCTTTATTTGAATTCTCTGCTCCGGCTCCTAAAAAGACATATGCTGGTGCAAAAGGTCTAGAAATGGGAACGTCTCGATTAGGATAATTGTAACCGTTGGTAAACTGCGTATTGAAGTTAAACTTTGCTGAGTAGTACCAATTTGAAGCGGTATCTTTTCTAAAACCGTAAGTAGAGTTCAATTGAATCGCATCATCCGTTTTTCTCGTTTCAATATCTTCTTGTTTGTTTAGACCATATTTCATAATAAGTTCGTTGAACCATTTATGATTTCCTTTCAAATAAGTTCTAGAGAATTCTCCTTTAAATAATCCAGAGATAGAACTTGTTCCCCCCGCGCTCCAGTTTACAAAAGCTATTTGTGAAAGGTCAAAACCAAGTTGGTTTTTTTCTGTCCAGTTTGAAGGCGGTTTAGGTGCTTGATTGGGGCTTAGAGTTGTTTGTATAATCTGGGCAAAGTTATTAGAAGTACACAAAAGCAATAATAGCAAAAGGGTAGAACGCAATAATTTCATTATAGGTAATTTTTGTTTTGGTATCGCAAAATAATTATTTTGAACCGTTAGAAAAAAGATTTATTAAATTTTTAACGTCAATTTTACACAATTGTTGTAATTGATTTACTGTTCCATGCTCAATAAATTGGTCTGGAACACCCAAAATTTCAATCGAATTTTTAAAATTATTTGATGCTGCAAATTCTAAAACAGCACTTCCAAAACCACCATTTTTAACTCCATCTTCGATTGTAATAATGTTTTTAAAAGTTTTAAATATAGTGGTTAATGTATTGTTATCTAGTGGTTTAATAAAGCTAAAGTTGTAATGGGCAATCTCATCTGAATGGGTAGATTCTTTGAGGGCTTCTATAACATTATTTCCAATTGTTCCGGTCGACAGTACCGCAACTTTTGTACCATCTTTTAAACATTTTGCTTCACCTAAATTAATTTTTTTGTAATGTCCGAAATTTTCTACTTCCCAATTTGGAAGTACGCCTCGACCTCTTGGATATCGAATTGCAATTGGATGATCTAATCCAAGTTGCGCAGTATACAAAATGTTTTGAAGTTCAATTTCGTTTAAAGGCGCATAGATAATCATATTCGGAATCGAACGCAAGTAGGCAATATCAAAAACACCATGATGTGTTGCTCCGTCTTCTCCAACTAGACCTGCTCTGTCCAAACAAAAAATAACAGGAAGGTTTTGCAGCGCCACATCATGAATTACTTGATCATAGGCGCGCTGTAAAAAAGTCGAATAAATATTGCAGTAAACAATCATTCCCTGAGTTGCCATACCAGCCGCTAATGTAACGGCATGCTGTTCGGCAATTCCAACGTCAAAGGCGCGATCTGGCAATTCGTCCATCATAAATTTTAATGAACTTCCAGAGGGCATTGCAGGAGTAATTCCAATTATTTTTTCATTCTTTTTAGCTAAATCTAAAATGGTCAAGCCAAAAACATCTTGATATTTTGGAGGGAGATTTTCTTCCGATTTTGAATGAATTTCGCCAGTCGAAGCATCAAACTTTCCAGGCGCGTGATATTTTACCTGATTTTCTTCAGCCTGAAGCAAACCTTTTCCTTTTGTAGTTACGATATGAAGGAATTTAGGTCCCTTAATCTTTTTTAAACGTTTTAATTCTTTTATTAATTTCGGAAGATCATGACCATCTATTGGACCAGAATAATCAAAATTTAAAGACTTGATGATATTATTCTGCCTTGGATTTTTTCCGTTTTTAACAGAAGTCAGATATTGTTTTAAAGCGCCAACACTGGGGTCAATTCCGATCGCATTGTCATTTAGAATAACCAAAATATTAGCATCGGTAACTCCAGCATGATTAAGTCCTTCAAATGCCATTCCGCTTGCAATAGAAGCATCGCCAATTACAGCAATATGTTCTTTGTCAAAATCACCTTTTAGCTTAGAAGCAATCGCCATTCCTAAAGCTGCAGAAATCGAAGTGGAAGAATGCCCAACGCCAAAAGTATCGTAAACACTTTCGCTTCTTTTAGGGAAACCAGAAATACCTTCGATTTGCCTATTGGTATGAAAGTTTTCTCTTCTTTCGGTCAATATTTTGTGTCCATAAGCTTGATGTCCAACATCCCAAACCAATAAATCATCTGGGGTGTTAAAAACATAATGCAAAGCAATTGTAAGCTCTACAACGCCCAAGCTCGCCCCCAAATGCCCTTCTTTTACAGAAACGATATCAATAATAAATTGACGAAGTTCTTGAGCAACCTGAGTAAGCTGTTCTTCTTTTAAAAGACGTAAATCGGTCGGATTGTATATGTTTGAAAGTAAATCGCTTTTCATTGTATGGTAAAAAGCAAATTTACGGTTTTAAATTTAATTTCTCTGTGCGTATTATTTTAGAAGAATAGGCACAGAATATTGCATTCTGACTTTTTTTCCGTTTGATTCGCCTGGTTGCCATTTAGGACATAAGTTTAAAACCCTTATAATTTCTTTTTCTAAAGGCTCTTCAACAGGCGGCGAACATTCAAGAAATGAAACACTTCCGTTTTTTTCTATCGCAAAGGCAAGTGTGAAATTGAGTTTCCAGTAATTCACATTTTCTGGTTTTTTATATTCTTTCATGAAGAAAGTATGAAATTGATCAATACCACCAGGAAATTCGGCATTTGTATTTGAAAGAGGTTTTAGAGTTGAAGAAGCATCATCTTTTTTTGCGTTATCAGATTTCGAAGATTTGTTATCATCCACTTCTCTAGAGGCTATTGTTGTCGTTTTTTTTATTTTAAGCTGCTCAATTTTTGATAAATCTGACGGCGCTTGATCTGTTTTTTTTGTACTAATTGCAGTTGCATCTAAAGCTTCTGGTTTTGCCGTCAAAGTATCTTTAGTAACTTCAATATTCTTTATTTCTTGCTGTTTATCTTCTTTGTTTTGACAACCGAAAAAAACTACAGCCATAACTACATACAACGTTGGCAAAAACGATTTGCGATTTATATAAGTAGTTATTTTATGTTTTATTTTCATTATTTAAGTGTAATTGGCAAAATGAAAGTTGATCGAACAAATTGATTGTTTACTTTTCCAGGAATCCATTTTGGACCAGATTCTAAAACTTTAATAACTTCTGCTTCATTTGCTGATGATGTATTTTTTGTTACATTGAAATTACTTAAAGTGCCATCTTTTTCTACAACAAATAAGATTGACATTTTTAACTGTTTTGAAGCCTTATAATTTTTTGCAAAATAAGAATAGAATTTTTTCATTCCATCTTTTGGAGAGGGTACTATATCTAAATCATTTGAACTAAAAACGACATCATATTTCAAAGGTTTTTCAGTCATTACAAGTACTCCAGTTGTGAATCCTTTAGAAAGTTCTCCGACATATTTTGCTTTTTTAGGTTCAAATTGATGTCCATAACATGCCGGAACAGTTTCATTTTCATCTTGATTTTTCTCTGTGTTCACAATTTCGACCTTATGGATTCTGTTTTTGTTTCCATCTTTGTCCGAACAACTAAATAGAGTTGTTCCCATAGCAATAAATAAAGCGAGCAGAAATATTTTATGGTATTGTGTTTGCGTATGTAAAATTCGACTTGGAATTTGAATTGTTATGGTTTCTAGTTGCGAGTTTTTAAATCTCCCACAAACCCCTTCATTTTTATTTTGAGTAAAATATTGTTGAATTTCTTCTGGAGACATCAAGGTAAAATCAACAACAGTTTTTGAACAGCTCATGCAGAAACGACCATTTTCATTTGGCGTCATTTTGTTCCAGTCTTCAGAGCATGGTTCAGGAATGCTGATTTTGTAATTTCTTTCCATATTCAGATATCAAAGATTAAATGTAATAAAAATAAGTTCTAAAATCCTATTTTTGCAATTATGATAAATCCTTTTACAGACGAATATTTTATGAAAAAAGCTTTGCAGGAAGCAGAAAAAGCTTTTGAAAGAGGCGAAATTCCTGTTGGCGCTGTAATTGTCGTTGCAGATAAAGTAATTGCAAGCAGTCATAACTTAACCGAATTATTAAATGATGTTACAGCTCATGCTGAAATGCAATCTATCACAGCAGCAGCAAACTTTCTAGGTGGAAAATACTTAAAAGACTGTACCCTTTATGTCACTCTTGAACCTTGCCAAATGTGTGCAGGCGCTTTGTACTGGAGCCAGATTTCTAAAATTGTTTTTGGCGCAAGAGACGAACAACGTGGGTTTATCAATATGGGAACAAAATTGCACCCTAAAACGACTGTTGTTTCTGGGGTAATGGCTAATGAAGCTGCGGATTTGATGAAACGTTTTTTCTTAGAAAGAAGAAAATAAAACTAATTATCATGACGGATTTCTCAAAAATAAAAAAGCTTTTTGGCATTACCGAACCCAATGGTTTTACCAAAAATGAAATTCAGATTATAAGAGATATTTTTGGAGACCTTCCAGCAGTTTTTGTTGATTATTATACTGAATTGGGTAAAATTGAAAATTTAAATCAGACCCAAGATTTATTGATTGTTCCAGAACGTTTTCAATATTTTAAGCACAATGATTATTTGATTTTTTACTATGAAAATCAACGGGCTTGTGTTTGGGGAATTCATAAAGACGATTTGTCAAAAAGGAATCCGCCAGTTTACATGAGTTATGATGAAAAAGAATGGAATTTGGAAACAGAGAACTTGACAGACTTTTTTACTGCAATGGCTTATCTTCAGGCTGGTTTTGCGTTAGGGTTTACTTCTGATTGTTTTTACGAAATAGACGATGAAGGTTTTCGCTTTATTGCTACGAATTATAAAAATAAAATTGTTTCTTTTACGCAATGGGCAGATGGAATAAATTTCTATGGAAATCATGATGATGCTGTAATTATAGTAATGAGTAACAATCAAATTTTTTATTCATCGGGTACAGAAGAACACTTTTTGGAAATGGATAAAGTTTTATCAAAATTAGGTTCTGAGCTTTGAGAGCAATGATAAAACTTCAACAAAAGTTAAATAATCATATTAGAGAATTTTCTTCTTAAAGGATTCGGAAAATATTTTACTTTTATAATAATTTAATTACGTTTTTGCTGTTAAGGCTTTTGACGGTAAATTGTATTAAATTCTTAGTTTATTAACCAATTAACTCTAATTAAAGGTGAAAGTAAAAGGACTAATTCTCGTATCTTTTGTGTTTTTTATTTTTCAATCTTGCGGGCGTAAATCAGCAGCAGATTTCAATTCAGATTTTTCACTATTTAAAGATTACATTACCAGTTTTACGGGCGGAATCGTTTCTGCAGATTCTGATATTCGTGTGGTTTTGGCTTTCGATAAAAACGACTGGAAACCCAATCAGGAATTAGACGATGATTTGTTTGATATTTCGCCGAGTGTTCACGGAAAAGTCATAGCGCTTTCAACAAACACGTTAGCTTTTATTCCAGAGAAAAAACTTAAAATGGGAACAGAATATCAGGTTACTTTAAACTTAGATAAACTGACTGCCATTCCGAAAGAGAAAGAAAAGGAGCTGTCAAAATTCAACTTTACAGTTAAAACGGTTAAGCAAGATTTCACCATCAATACGGGTGATATTCAATCGTACAGCAAAGAATACCAATATTTAAACTGCGTTTTAAAAACAGCCGACAATATTGATTTGGAAACAGCTCAAAAGCTTGTTGAAGCGAAGCAGAAAGGTAATAATCTTAAAATTAAATTTGAGAAAGTAGCTGGACCTTCAAAAGAATTTCGTTTTATAATTGATAGCATTCAGCGTCAATCAGAAGCTTCCACTTTGGAAATTATCTATGACGGAAATGATGTTGACATTGATCAAAAAGGACAAATCGATTTCCCGATTACGAGCATCAACGAATTTAAAGTTATAAAAGTTGAAGTTCCAGACGGAAACAATCAGCAGGTTTTAATTAATTTCTCTGAACCTTTAGAAAAAGGTCAGGATTTTGCCGGATTGGTTTCGATTCAAAACACTAATAATCTTAAGTTTTCTACCCAAGGAAATTTACTTAAAGTATATTTTACAAACCAAAATGCTTCTAAAAAACAAGAGCCTGTAGCAGTAGCTGTGCAAGAACCAGTTGCAGTTGCAGTAGATTCGGCTGCGGTTATGGTTGACTCAGCTGCTGTTGCCGTAGATTCAGCCGCGGCAGTTGTAGAAGAAGCTGTTGAATATGTACCAGACGAAGAACCAGAACAAGTTGTTACGGGCGAATTATTATTGGAAGTTTTTCAGGGAATCGAGAGCCAATATGGTAAAAAACTGGAAAACAATTACAGCGAGAAAATTTCTTTTGACCAGATAAAACCAAACATTCGTTTTATTAAAAATGGAACAATTTTGCCAAGTTCCAACAATTTAAAACTGAATTTTGAAGCTGTAAATCTAAGTGCTGTAGATGTAAAAGTATACAAGATTTATAAAAATAATATTCTGCAATTTCTTCAATACAATGAATTAAATGGCGGGCAAAATCTTAAAAAAGTCGCACAGCCAATTGCTAAAACCACTTTAAATTTAAAAGAAAGTACACTCGTAAATCTGGCGAAATGGAATACGTATGCCTTAGATTTATCTAAAATCATTAAACCAGAACCAGGAGCAATTTACAGAGTTGAATTTGTTTATAAAAAGAAATATTCACTTTATAAATGTGAAACATCAGACAATAGCGATGATGAAGCCGAGGAAGAAGAAGTTGATGAAAACGACGTAAACTACAGCGGAAACTCTTATGACGATTACTATTATTATGATGATTATGACTGGAGAGAAAGTCAAGATCCGTGTACAGGTTCTTACTATTACAACGCTAGAATTGCAACCAATATTTTAGCATCAGATTTAGGAGTTATTGCCAAAAGAGGAGAAAACAAATCATATTTATTTGCGGTAAATAATATCGTTACAACTGAACCTGTTTCAAATGCAAGGGTAGATTTATACAATTACCAACAGCAAAAAATAGCGACAGAAGCAACCAGCAGTGAAGGTATTGCATCTTTCCAATTGGATAAATTTGCCTATTTTGCCATTGTTACTTTAGGCGATCAGTCGACTTATGTGAAGTTAGACGATGGACTTTCGTTATCTGTAAGTAATTTTGATGTTGCAGGTGAAACTTTGCAAAAAGGACTGAAAGGATTTATTTATGGAGAAAGAGGCGTTTGGCGTCCGGGAGATAATTTGTATCTGTCATTTATTTTGAATGATGCCGCGAATAAACTTCCAAAATCACATCCAATTAAATTCAGATTAAACGACCCGAACGGTAAAACGGTTTATCAGACTGTTCAAAAAACGAATGATTTAAATCATTACGCCTTTATAGTGCCAACAAATCAAGATGCACCAACAGGAAACTGGGAAGCAATGGTAAGTGTTGGTGGAGCTAAATTCTATAAGAGCATTAAGATTGAAACCATCAAACCAAATCGTTTAAAAATCAAGAATACATTTAGCAGAAAAACACTTTCGGCTTCGTATCCAAATACAGACAATCTTGAGGTAACATGGCTTCACGGTGCAATTGCTAAGAATTTGAATGTAGAAATGCAAGCGAAATTCTCTCAGCAAAGCACAACTTTTAAAGGTTATGAAAAATATACTTTTGATGATTTAGCACGTCAATTCAGTACAGAAGAAATTAATATTTTCTCTGGCAAATTAAATGAAAGCGGAAAAGCATCAGTAAACATTCAACCAAGATTACAAGGTCAGGCACCCGGAATGCTTCGTGCTTCATTCATTACAAAAGTGTACGAAGAAGGAGGAGATTTTAGTACAGATGTAATGTCAACGACCTATTCTCCGTACAAAACCTATGTAGGTTTAAAAACGCCGGAACTGAATAAATACAGCATGCTTGAAACGAGAACAAACAATCGTTTTGATGTGGTAACAGTTGATGAAAACGGAAGACCAAAATCGGTTCGTAATCTCGAAGTACGAGTTTATAAAGTAGATTGGAGATGGTGGTGGGATTCTTCGAGCGATAATTTATCAAATTATAATTCTTCGAATGCAACAACTTCATACAAAACTTTTGTAATCAATACCGATTCAAGCGGAAAAGGAAGTTTCCAATTTGCCTTGACAGATGAAGAATGGGGACGTTATTTAATTCGTGTTGCCGATCAGCAAGATGGTCATGCAACATCTTTAACCGTAAATATCGATTGGCCAATCTGGTCTGGAAAAACACGTAATAGAGATGCTTCAACAGCCAATATGTTAGTTTTCTCTACCGATAAAAAGAATTATGCTGTTGGAGAAAAAGCACAGATTTCTTTCCCTTCAAGTGAAGGTGGCCGTGCTTTAATTTCAATTGAAAACGGATCGAGAGTTGTACAGACTATTTGGGCTGAAACTAAAAATGGAGAAACAAAAGTAGAAGTTCCTATTACGGGAGATATGGCACCAAATGTATATTTCAATATCACCTTATTACAGCCTCATGCTTCGACTAAAAACGATTCTCCGATTCGCATGTACGGAATTGTGCCAATCGAAGTCGTAGATAAAAACACCATTTTGGCACCAACTCTTACTATGCCAGATGTATTAAGACCAGAACAGCCATTTACGGTTAAAGTGGGTGAAAAATCAGGTAAAGAAATGACTTATACAATCGCAGTTGTAGATGAAGGTCTTTTAGATTTAACTCGTTTTAAAACACCAAATGCGTGGGATAGTTTCTATGTGCGTGAAGCTTTAGGAGTAAAAACTTGGGACGTGTACGATGATGTAATTGGCGCTTATGGCGGAAAAATAAATCAGATTTTTAGTATTGGTGGTGACCAGGATTTAGGTGGTGGAAAAGCTAAAAAAGCCAACCGTTTTAAACCTGTAGTGTTATATTATGGACCATTTAAATTAGGAAAAGGAGAAACGAAATCGCATGATTTAAAGCTTCCAAAATATATTGGTTCTGTTCGAACAATGGTAGTAGCGGGTGATGCGAATACAAGCGCTTACGGAAGCGTCGAAAAAGCAACGCAAGTTAAGAGCCCGTTGATGGTATTGGCTTCACTGCCTAGAAAAATTTCGCCGTCAGAGAAAGTAACATTGCCTGTGACCATTTTTGCAACAGAAAATAAAATTAAAAATGTTTCGATTCAGGTAAAAACCAGCAACGGATTGAAAGTAATGGGAAGCGCGCTTCAGAAGCTAAGTTTTGCACAGCCAGATGAGAAAATGGCTTATTTTAATTTGGTTGTAGGCTCTGCAACAGGAATTGCAAAAGTTCAAGTAATAGCAACATCTGGAAGTGAGAAGTCAACTTATGATGTTGAAATCGACATGACGAATCCAAATCCGGTTACGAGTACATTTACAGATGTTGTTTTAACGCCAAATAGTACGAAGACAATTTCATGGAAAACTTTCGGAATTGCAGGAAGCAATAAGACAAGATTAGAAGTTTCGTCAATGCCATCAATGAATTTGAATGGAAGATTGCAATTCTTAATTCAATACCCTCATGGATGTGTAGAGCAGACGACTTCATCTGTTTTCCCGCAATTGTATTTGGGCGATGTGGCAGATATAGATGCGAAACGCAAAGATCTGATTCAGAAAAATATCGCAGCCGGAATTGCCAGATTGGGTAATTTCCAATTATCAAATGGCGGAATGCCGTACTGGCAAGGAAATGCAATTGCAGATGATTGGGGAACTTCTTATGCTGGACATTTCTTAATTGAAGCAGAGAAAAAAGGATATGTACTGCCAATTAATTTCAAATCGAAATGGCTGTCGTATCAGCAGAAAGAAGCGAAACAATGGCGTTTTGAACCAAAATACGGAAATGATCTGGCTCAGGCATATCGTTTATATACTTTAGCTTTAGCAGGAAATGCTGATTTATCAGCAATGAACAGATTGAGAGAAACAAAAGGCATTTCGAATGAAAGTATGCTTCGCTTAGCCGCAGCTTATGTTTTAGCAGGTCAGAAATCGGCTGGGCAAAGTTTGTTCCTGAAAACCAGCATTGATGGAAGTTCAGATGGCTACAGCTATTACTATTATGGTTCAAGTGAAAGAAACCGAGCAATGGCTTTAGAAACGATGCTTCTTTTAGATCAGAAACAAAAAGCATTTGTTACTGCAACAAAATTAGCTAAAGAAATGTCAGCCAATCAATGGATGAGTACGCAGACAACGGCTTATTGTTTGTATGCAATGTCGAAATTTGCGGTGAGTAATGGTCCGAAAGGAATCAATATCCAATTTAGTAAAAACGGAAAAGGAGAGACAATCAATACAGGTAAATCGGTTGCTGATCGCAGTTTGTCTGTTGCTTCTGGAACAAATAGCGTTACGTTGAAAAACAATAAAGCCAATACAGTTTATGTTCGTGTATTGAACACCGGAATATTGCCTATCGGACAAGAAAATGCGGTTCAAAGTGATGTTACGGCTTCTATTGTTTTCAAAAACAGAAAAGGAAGCGTAATCAATGTTTCAAGAATTAATCAGGGAACTGAATTTGTGGCCGAGGTTACGATTAAAAACCAAAGAGGAGAAAGCGTTCAAAACGTAGCGTTATCTCAAATTCTGCCTTCAGGATTCGAAATTGTAAACACTCGTTTTACCGATTATGGAGATGCTGTAAACAACATTGCAGATTATATTGATATTCGAGATGACAGAACTAATTTCTATTTCGGAATGAAAGCTAGAGAAACTAAAGTATTTAGAATCCTGTTAAATGCATCGTATTTAGGGAATTATTACCTGCCAGGATTACAATGTGAAGCGATGTATGATAATACATTCTTAGCCAGAACAAAAGGATTCTGGGTTGAGGTTGTGAAATAATTTTTTTTAGCCACAGATTGCACAGATTATCACAGATTTCAAAATCTTTTTTAATCCTTTAATCTGTGACAAAAACTTTGCAAACTTAGGAAAAAAGTTTCTCGCAGATTTTGCAGATCAAGCAGATAAAATAAGATCTGCTGAATCTGCGAGCAAAAAAAAACTTTGTGAATTTGCGATAACTTAGCGCCTTTGCGGTTAAAAAAAACAAGCATTGAAAAATAAATTAAAAGCGTTCTTTCAGCGCATTCTAAACTGGATAAAAAGAAATAAAATAAAATCAGCAATTGCATTTCTGCTCTTGCTGATTTACTATTTTTCGATACCTCGAACGTTATTCAAAGAACCTTATTCAACCGTAATTGAAAGCAAAGAAGGAGAATTACTTGGAGCTAAAATTGCCCGTGACGGACAATGGCGTTTTCCAGCACAAGATAGCGTTCCAGATAAGTTTAAAAAATGCATTGTGTATTTTGAAGACGAGTATTTCTATAAACACCCCGGATTCAATCCTGGTGCGATGATTAATGCTTTTAAGCAAAACCGAAAAGCAGGAAAAGTGGTCAGAGGAGGAAGTACCTTAACACAACAGGTTATTCGATTATCCCGAAAAGGAAAAAACAGAACGTATTTTGAAAAAATAATAGAAATTATTCTCGCCACGAGATTAGAATTAGGGTATTCTAAAAATGAAATTCTAGAAATGTATGCTGCACATGCGCCTTTTGGTGGAAATGTTGTGGGATTGGAAATGGCTTCATGGCGCTATTTTGGAGTGCAGTCCAATCAGTTATCATGGGCAGAAAATGCAGTTTTGGCTGTTTTACCCAATGCGCCAAGTTTAATTTATCCGGGGAAAAACCAGATAAAATTATTGAACAAAAGAAACCGACTTTTACTAAAACTACATGAGGAAGGTATTATCGATAAGCAGACGTACGAACTTTCAGTAGAAGAACCATTGCCTCAAAAACCGTATGATTTGCCTCAAATCGCTCCGCATTTATTACAGAGAGTTGCAAAAAATGAAGAAGGAACAAGAGTAAAAACTACTATTGATTATGCCTTGCAAAATCGTGTCAATCAAATTGCAAGATATTATTACAACCAGTATAAACAGAATGAGGTTCATAATCTGGCGATTTTGGTTATTGATGTTCAGAGTAGAAATGTAATGAGTTATGTTGGAAATTCTCCGGCAGATGCAGATCATCAAAAAGACGTAGATATTGTTGATTCGCCAAGAAGTACAGGAAGTATTCTAAAACCACTTTTGTATGGAGCAATGTTGGATGATGGCGAATTACTGCCCAATACTTTAGTAGCTGATATACCAACACAGATTTCTGGATATACGCCTCAAAATTTCAATTTAACTTTTGATGGCGCTGTTCCTGCACATCGTGCATTGTCACGTTCGTTGAATATTCCTGCGGTTTTAATGCTTCAGGAATTTACTGTAAACAAGTTTTACGAAGAACTTCAAAAATTTAAATTAAAAAACATAAATAAAACTCCCGATCATTATGGGCTATCGCTTATTTTGGGAGGTGCTGAAAGTAATTTATGGGATTTATGCCGCACGTATGCAAATCTTTCGTCTACGGTCAATTATTACACTAAAAATAAAAGTAAATATCGTAGTAACGAATTTACCGAACTCAATTATAAAAATGATTTTAAATCGGATTTTGGCTCAGAAACCGACCAGAAGAATATTTTGGGTGCTGGATCAATTTGGTTAACGTATAATGCGATGGAAGAAGTTAATAGGCCGGAAGGAGATGAAGCCTGGAAGTTTTATGACAGTTCGCTTAAAATTGCATGGAAAACGGGAACCAGTTTCGGAAATCGTGATGCGTGGGCTATTGGAACCAATTCAAGATATGTAGTTGGAATTTGGGTAGGAAATGCAACAGGAGAAGGAAGGCCAACTTTAACTGGAGTTACGAGCGCTGCACCAATTTTATTTGACGTTTTTAATTTATTGCCAAGACAACGATGGTTTGATACTCCGTATAATGATTTAGCAGAAGTTGAGGTTTGCCGTTTAAGCGGTTATCTGGCAAAAGAAAATTGCCCAAAAATTAAACAATGGGTCTCTAAAAAAGGTAAATCGACTAAGGTTTGTCCGTATCATAGAACCATTCATTTGGATAAAACAGAGCAATTTCAGGTTAATAGCAGCTGTGAGAGTATCGATAATATTGTGACTAGAAACTGGTTTGTACTGCCTCCTGTTATGGCTTGGTATTATAAAAGCCAGCATATTGAATATTTGCCGTTACCGCCATTTAAAGAAGGATGCGAAGGAACGCAAACTACTACAATGGACTTTATTTATCCGAAAGCGAATAGTAAAATATATTTAACAAAGGATTTTAACAGTAACATACAGCCCGTAATTTTGAAAGTAGCGTATTCTGAAAGAGATAAAGAATTATTTTGGTATGTTGATGATGTTTATAAAGCAACAACAAAAACTTTTCATGAACTGCCTATTACGCCAACAACAGGAATACATTACATAACAGTTGTAGATGCTTCTGGAAATGAAATTAGAAGAAAAATTGAAATTGTCAAGGAATAATGAATTTATTACATGATTTTGAATTTGCCATATACATTTTTATTGTTTGTAAATCGGAACGTAATTGAAGTGGTAAATCCCTCATAAGTTGGAATTTTTTCTTTGTTATATGAAAGTGAATAACCTAAGCCTAAATCTATCATGTTTAAAAAGGTTACACCTCCCATTGCATATGCATTTTTAGTAGAACTCCCAGCTTTTAAAAATAGAAAATATTCTGTATTAAATGATAAATGAAGATCTGGAAGACCATAATATTTGTCATTGTAGCTGTTTGTAATTCCGTACCCAGCACCTATGAAGAGTTTGTTGTCAGTATGGCAAACTAAACAAAATTCCATACCTGCAGTTAAAAGACTTTTGTTGGCAATTGAATAATTTAAATAAAGTATAGGCCAATCTGGAATCCTAAATTTTGGTGTAGCATTGTTTTCTCTGTAGTCAAATTCTCTCGTTTCAATTGTGTCGTCGTTTTCATTATACCATTTTGCTTTCCCAACTAAATAATCACCATTGTAATCTTTAGAATAGCCTTGAAATTGTATTTTATTGCTATTTAAATAGTAATCGTTAATTGTAAAAAGAGAGTCAGTATTCTTTATTTTATATCCTAAAGCATCTTTTGTTTTTATTTTTAAAGGCTTAATTCTGTAATAAAAAGCAACTTCTTTGGTAGATATTTTCCATTGTTTATCAAAAAAGAGAGTATCGTTTTGCGCAGCCACTTTCGAAGAAAGCAAAAAAAGGATTGTTATAAGAAGGTAAATGGCATATTTTTTTTTCTCAAAACTATAAGTCGTAACAATTTTCATTTATTATCTTTTAAAGATTATATAAACTTACTTTAAAATATAAATATTTTGTAAACGCATAAGCTTTTTTTGTGTTAGTATAAGACATAAAAGAAGTTATAAAAAAGCACAAAAAAACCGCCAATCTCACGAAAGGCGGTTTTTGATTTATTCTGAAATAACATTTCCTTTTTTATCATAGAAATGGTATTCTAAGTACGTGTAAGCGTCACGAGGTATGATTTTCACCCATTTCTTATGTTCAAAAAACCATTTTGAACGTAATGATGGAAAACCTTTACTGAGGTATGCAGCCACAAACGGGTGTGTGTTTAGTACAACCTTATTGTGGGTTTTTAAAAGTCTTTCTAAATCAGCGGTGATCTTATCAATGATTAAAATTGGAGCTTCAATTTCACCATTATGTTTGTTAGGATCTTCCTCTCTGGTTTTGATATTCACTTCTGGTCTTACGCGCTGTCTTGTAATCTGGACCAAACCAAATTTACTCGGCGGTAATATTTTATGTTTTGCTTTATCGTCGCTCATTTCTTCTCGCAAGAAGTCGAACAAAACTTTCCTGTTTTCTGGATTAGACATATCGATAAAATCAACTACGATTATTCCGCCCATATCACGCAAACGAAGTTGTCGTGCGATTTCTGCTGCGGCAATCATATTCACTTCCATGGCTGTGTCTTCTTGGTTGGTCGCTTTATTAGAACGGTTTCCGCTGTTTACGTCTATAACGTGTAACGCTTCAGTGTGTTCTATAATAAGATACGCACCTTTGCTCATGGAAACAGTTCGGCCAAAAGAAGTTTTGATTTGTCTCTCTATATTGTATTTCTCAAAAATGGGAGTGTCATTTGATTGATAAAACTTAACAATCGATTGTTTTGAAGGTGCAATTTCTTGCAAATATTCCTTCGTTTGATGGTACAACTCTTCATCATCTATTTGAATACCACTGAAGGTATCATTAAATACATCTCTTAATATCGAAGAAGCTCTATTAAGCTCTCCTAATACTTTTGATGGATGATGAGCAGTTGGTAATTTTTTACACATTGCAGACCATCTGCCAAGCAGGTTCTGCAAATCTTTTTCTAATTCGGCTACGTTTTTGCCTTCGGCTACTGTACGAACAATAACACCAAATCCTTTAGGTTTGATCGATAGAACAAGTTTTTTTAGACGATCCTTTTCTTTTTTGTCCTCTATTTTTTGAGAAATAGAAACACGGTCAGAGAAAGGAACTAGAACAATAAATCTTCCGGCAAGAGAAAGCTCAGCACTTATTCTTGGGCCTTTGGTTGATATAGGTTCTTTAACTACTTGAACTAAGACAGATTGATTGGCACTTAAAATATCAGTAATGATGCCATCTTTGTCAATCTCTTTTTCAAACTGAAAGGTTTTTAGGGAGAAATCTTTTAATTTACCTGCGCTTACAAGTTTTATGAATTTCAGCTGAGAAGCTAGATTTGGACCCAAATCGTGATAATGTAAAAAGGCATCTTTTTCGAAGCCTACATTTACAAAAGCGGCGTTAAGTCCAGCAACTGGTTTTCTGATTTTGGCAATAAAAATATCACCAACCTGAAAGTTGCTTTTTTCTTCTTCTTTGTGTAATTCAATTAGTTTTCCATCTTTTAATAAGGCAAAATCTACTGCTTCAGAACTAGATCTAATGATTAATTCTTTATTCACACTGTAAATTTTTATCTGTTTTTTCAGAAAATAGAAAAAGAGAGAAGAGTATAGATTAATAAAAATCTAAAATCTTAAGTCTAAAATCTAAAATCTTATCTACAGATGGATTAAACAATATTTTAACAGGTATTGAACCCGGGGAAAATCAGCTTGCAGTTTGTAGTTCTAAGTAATCAGTAGACTGAAGACTAAAAACTGATGACTGAATACTAATTTTCAATTTCAATGAACGTTTAAAAAGAAAAAAGTAGTTTAAAACTACTTTTTCTTTTTGTGGCGGTTAGCTCTCGCTCTTTTTTTACGTTTGTGAGTAGCTACCTTATGTCTCTTTCTTTTTTTACCACTTGGCATATTGTGTCAGATTTATGTTAATTAATATTATTTTGCTTCGTTGTTGGTTTTAACTCCTTCTACAAAAACTTTTGCAGGTTTGAAAGCAGGAATGTTGTGTGCTGGAATTTTAATAGTAGTGTTTTTAGAAATGTTTCTTCCAGTTTTTTCAGCTCTAGTTTTAACGATAAAACTACCAAAACCTCTAAGGTATACATTGTCTCCAGTCTCTAAAGAAGTTTTAACTTCTTCCATAAAAGTTTCTACTGTTGCTTGAACGTCTCCTTTTTCAAGACCTAGCTTCTCTGAAATCTTCGCTACGATATCTGCTTTCGTCATTTTCTTTCCTATTTTATTTTATAAATGGTGTACTATTTTTTTGAGTTTGCAAATATAGGAATTAAAAAAATAATTAATCAAGCTAATTCGTTAAATTTTAATTACATAAACATTTACTTTTGCAATCTAAGTATTTTGCAATGGATTTTCATAACATATTGATAAAATGGTATTTACAGCACCAGCGTGATTTACCGTGGCGAAAAACGGTCGATCCGTACCAGATTTGGCTCTCAGAAATCATGCTTCAGCAGACGCGAGTTGCGCAAGGAATGCCTTATTTTTTTTCATTTACTCAGGAATTTCCTACTGTAAAACATTTAGCAGATGCTTCAGAAGAGAAAGTTTTGAAACTTTGGCAAGGTCTGGGGTATTATTCTCGCGCTCGTAATCTTCATAAAACGGCTCAATATATATATAATGACTTAAATGGAGTTTTTCCTGATTCTTATAAAGAGCTGCTAAAACTCAAAGGTGTTGGCGAATATACAGCTGCTGCAATAGCTTCTTTTTCTTATAATGAAGCGGTTCCTGTTGTAGATGGAAATGTGTTTAGGGTTTTGGCTCGTTATTTTGATATTGAATCTGATATTGCGCTTCCTGCAACCAAAAAAGAGTTTGCCGCTTTGGCACAGCAATTAATGCCTAAAGATAATCCAGCGATATTCAATCAGGCCATAATGGAGTTTGGTGCGCTGCAATGTGTTCCTAAAAGTCCTAATTGTGCGATTTGTGTTTTTAACGAAAGCTGTGCTGCTTTGCAAAAAGGAAAAGTAAATATGCTTCCTGTTAAGTCAAAAAAGGTAAAAGTGACCAATCGTTACTTTAATTATTTGATTTTAGAAGATGCTTCAGGAAACACATTAATTCAAAAAAGAACTGCAAAAGGAATTTGGCATAATTTATATGAGTTTCCGTTATTGGAAACGCAATCAATTGTTGATTTTGACGAGATTTCTCAAACAGTCAAAAATGAAATTTTTACAAAGTATACTATTATAAGTATAGAAGATTGCAACGAATCGATGCTTATACACAAGCTTTCGCACCAACATTTGCATATTCAATTTTGGAAAATTAAAGTGAAAGAGGAAGTCGAAAACGGAGTAGATGCTCAAAAATTGAAAACTTTTCCTTTTCCTATTGTGTTGTATAATTTTATAGAAAAGCAAGAAATAAATTGCTAAAAAAATGTATCTTTGGGAGAAATACCACCAAAACTATGAACGGAACATTAAATAAAGTGATGCTTATTGGCCATTTAGGCGATGATGTAAAGATGCATTATTTTGATGGAGGAAACTGCATCGGACGTTTTCAGCTGGCTACCAATGAGGTATATATCAATAAAACGACTAATGAAAAGATAACTTCTACAGAATGGCATAATTTGGTTGTGCGTAATAAAGCCGCAGAGATTTGCGAAAAATATCTTTCTAAAGGAGACAAAATTTATGTCGAAGGAAGAATAAAATCTCGCCAGTGGCAAACAGAAGATGGGACGACAAAATATACGACCGAAATTCAGGTAACGGAGTTTACTTTCCTGACAACTAAAAAAGAAACTGCGTATACTAAACAAAACCAGGATACAGAGTCGGCAAAAAACACTAACTTTGATGCTCCTGAAGGGCTTCCAATTAACGATCTGCCCTTTTAAGCGATGTTTAACTAATTTTATGCAATTTGGACCCAGAGCCCAGTTTACTTTTTTCTACAAATCTTGACGCCAATTTAATTATTGGTTTCGTCGGAATTTTTATTTTATTATTTCTTTCAGCAATCGTTTCTGGTGCTGAAGTAGCTCTTTTTTCTTTATCGCAGCAAGACATAGATGATTCTTTAAATGATAGTCCAGCAAAAGGTAAAATTATTTCGAATCTACTAGAAAAGCCTAAAAAACTTTTGGCAACTTTATTGGTTGCGAATAACTTTTTTAATATTGGTGTAGTAATCCTGTTCGCTTATATAGGGCAAAATATTTTTGCCAACATAAGTTCGCCAGCCTTTAAGTTTACTCTAGAGGTAATTTTAGTTACTTTTTTAATTTTATTATTTGGCGAAGTTCTTCCTAAAGTTTACGCTAGCAGAAATAGTATTCGTTTTGCTAAGCGAGTTGCGTATCCGCTGGCATTTTTAGACAAAGTGCTTTCTCCGGTTAGTTTGCCAATGCGTGCCGTTACTATATATTTTCAAAATAAATTAGGAAAGCAAAAAAGTAATTTTTCTGTCAATCAACTTTCTCAGGCATTGGAACTTACTGATTCGGAAGGAACATCTACAGAAGAGCAGAAAATTCTAGAAGGAATTGTTTCTTTTGGAAATACAGATACAAAACAGGTAATGAGTCCGAGAATTGATATTTTTGCATTGGAAATATCAGAAACATTTGCGGAGATTTATCCTAAAATAATAGAAACAGGTTTTTCGAGAATTCCGGTTTATCGAGATAATATCGATCAGATTGAAGGCGTACTTTTCGTAAAAGATTTATTGCCTCATATTGAGAAAGAAGAATTTGACTGGACTTCTTTGATTAGAGAAGCCTTTTTTGTTCCTGAGAATAAAAAATTAGATAATCTGCTAAAGGATTTTCAGAGCTTAAAAAGCCATTTAGCCATTGTGGTTGATGAATATGGAGGTACTTCTGGATTAGTTTCTTTAGAAGATGTTATCGAAGAAATTGTTGGTGATATTAGTGATGAGTTTGACGATGAAAATCTAAACTTCTCGCAGATCGATGAGAATAATTTTCTTTTTGAAGGAAAAATAAACCTGAAAGATTTCTATCGAATTGTAGATGTCGATGAAGATGTCTTTGAAGCTCATAAAGGAGAAGCCGAAACATTGGCCGGATTCATTCTGGAGATTTTGGGTAATTTTCCGAAAAAAGATCAAAAAGTGCCTTTTGAAAACTGTATTTTCACTGTAGAAACAGTTGATAAAAAGCGTGTAAAACAAATAAAAGTAACAATAAATAAAAATGTTTAATAAAATACTTTCAATAACAGCAATTTTGCTTGCTCTAACGGTTATAAGCTGTAAAAATGATGTTTTGCCAAAACCAGCAAGTTACCTGCGATTAGATTATCCGGAAGCAAAATATGTGAATTTTGAAAACAATTGTCCGTTTGCTTTCGAAATGAATGAAGATGCAATCATCAAAGGAGAGAAAGAATGCGGATTTGCAATCACGTATCCAAAGATGAAAGCAACGATTTATTTGACATATAAGCCAGTAAATGGAAATATTGATAAGTTATTGCGTGATGCACAAAAACTGACTTACGAACACGTTATTAAAGCCGATGATATTTTGGAACAGCCGTATTTAAATCCGCAGAAAAAGGTTTACGGAATGTTTTATCAAGTTGACGGAAATGCAGCGACAAACTCTCAATTTTATGTTACAGATAGCACAAAACATTTTTTAATAGGTTCTGTATATTTTTATGCAAAACCAAATTTCGACTCGATTATGCCTGCCGCGAGTTACGTTAAAAATGATATGCAGCGTTTGATGGAAACGTTGAAATGGAAATAAAAAAAAGGAATCCAAATCGGATTCCTTTTTTTATTGTAATTGATCTGTTTACGATTTAAAATTCGAAACTTTATATGTTTTCCCATCTCCAGTTTCTTGAACCACTTTTGTTAAAGATTCTGAGTTTTGGATTGTTTTGTCAAAACTTACCGTTGCAGTTTTTTTGTCAAAATCAACTGTTGCTTTGTCAACTCCGTCAAGATTAGCTAATTCTTCTTCTATTGTTTTTGCGCATCCCATAGCACAAGTCATTCCGTCAATTTTGAAGCTTGCTGTTTGAAGATTTTCGGCAGCAATAGGTTTGTGTTCTTTTGGAGCACTTTTTTCTGCATTTACAACCTCAAGACTTTTGTCTTCTGCTTTTTTACAGCCAACAAATACTAAACCAGCGATTGCTGCAGCGAATAAGATTTTTGAAATTTTCATTATATATAAATTTAAAAATTGCGAATAAGATTCTTGCAAAATTAATAAAAAGAGAATGCTTAGTCCGTAAAATAATTACAAATTTGCAGTAAATAACAATTTATGGAAACAAAACAGTTAAAGTGGATTTACTTAACGATACTTTCTCTTATCTGGGGAAGCTCTTTTATTCTAATAAAAAAAGGATTGATTGGCTTAAGTGCTGTTCAGGTAGGATCGTTCCGAATTATTTTTGCTGCTTTGTTTTTATTGATTGTGGGTTTTAATAGTCTGAAAAAGATTTCGCGCCGCCAATGGAAATTTGTCGCCATAACTTCGCTTTTCGGGACTTTTATACCGGCTTATCTTTTTGCTATTGCAGAAACTCAGGTTAATAGTTCGATAGTTGCGATTTTAAATTCGTTAACGCCATTAAACACTTTGATTCTAGGAATTATAGCATTTGGGATTCAGTTTCAAAAACGACAGGTTTTAGGCGTTTTTGTCGGACTTGTAGGTTGTCTGCTTTTGGTTTTAAGCGGAGATTCTGCAAGTGGAACTCAAAATTACCTCTATGTTTTATCGGTTGTTATTGCAACGCTTAGTTATGCTATTAACGTAAATCTAATTAAAAAATATCTTCACGATCTAAATTCTGTAAGTATTACAACAGGAAATTTTGCAGTTTTACTTTTACCTGCATTAATCATTTTAAGTACAACCGATATCAGTCAGAAAATACATTTTGCAGAAACACAGCATTCTATACTTTTTGTAGCGATTTTAGGTGTTCTTGGGACAGGAATCGCCAACATTCTTTTCTTCAAGCTGATTCAGATGTCATCGCCAGTTTTTGCAACATCTGTGACATATTTAATTCCGATCGTAGCATTCTTCTGGGGACTTTTAGATAATGAATTCCTGACGCCAATTCAATCTGTTGGCGCTTTTATTATTTTAATTGGAGTTTATTTGTCGGCTAAGAAGTGATTTGAATTGTGAAATGTTACTTGTAAAATGTAAAATGTGATTTGATGCGAATGTCTCCCTGAGCGATCCCGAGGCTTCGGGAGAAAGGCGTTCCAATAGGACTGGGGCTTCGACTTCGCTCAGCCTGACAAAAGAGAGGGGTTTTCTAATATCGCGGGATCGCTCAGCCTGATAGATGATATAAATAAAAAAAAGCATTGTCAAAGTTTTAAACTTTGACAATGCCTTGAAATCTTAGAGCCTTAGCAACTTAGAACCTTAGCAACTTAGAAGCTTAGTATCTCAGAACTTAGCATCTTTTAAAGAAAATCTTTCTCAGAAACCCCTTCGTTAATCTTAATATCAGACATCTTAATATCTAATTCAAAACCAACATTCTGAACTAAGTTAAAAGGAACTTTAACGCCTTTTACTTCTTTATAATCATTGAAATTAGTGATTTGTTCAACTGATTTTCCGCCTTGTTCGCGAACTTTAGATTCGGCTGTTTTTAATCCAGATTTAACGTCGTAATAATACTTTGTTTTGCCATCTTTAATTACGTAAGCATCATTTCCGTTAATTGGTTCAATTCCTTCTACTTTAAGGTCTGTTCTTTTTACAAGTTGTAATTCTTCAAAAGGAGCGGCATTAGCTTTCATTTCGGCTAAATCTTCACCTTCAAGGTTTTTTCTTTGGCCTTGCTGTTCAACGTAAGCACCTTTTTCGTTAACCACCTGTTTCATTAAATTCATAGTTCCCATAGAAAGCGAAACCATCATTTTTCCTTTCGAATCTAATTTAGAGGTAAACGTTAATGGATTAGGGGCCTGCGGAACAGTTGTTGTGCCATTCATGTATAATGTTTTTACTGCGGTAACAGCTTTTTCTCCACCAATTGCGTTAATATAGTTTTCAAAAACCGTTTTTGCGCTAACATCTTTAGGAGCCTCTTTTTTTGTAGCAGGTTTTTCAACTGGATTTCCGTATTTGTCGAAATAATGAATCGGAATTTGTAATTTTTCTAAACCAGGAAGTACATCAGAACCTTTACCAACTATTACGATACGCATATTGTCTAACAAGAAATACTTGTTGGCCACACGATAAATATCATCGGCAGTAACATTGTTAATGGTCTGAATGTATTTTTCGTAGAAATATGCAGGAAGTTTTTCTGTTTCAATGTTCAAAGCGTAACGCGCAACAGCTTGAGGTTTTTCAACTTGCATTACAAATCTTCCAATATAACCTGCTTTTACATTTCTTAAAACTTCTGGATCAACTCTTTCTGTTCTGATTCGCTTTATTTCTTTAACGAATTGAACAACAGCGCTATCTGTTACCGTATTTCTAACAGCAGATGAAGCCTTAAATTTAGTAACATATTTCCCGCTCCCAATGCTTGAACTTGCTCCATAAGTCCAAGCGTGCTGTTCGCGTAAATTCATGTTTAGGTAACTGTTGAAATCGCCTCCAAGAATTTGATTGGCAATAACGGCAGGAAAAAAATCTGGATCGTTCATTCTTAAATTTACCGTATTTACTAATGAAATTTCAGATTGAACCGCATTTGGAACATCAACAAAATCGATTTGTAAGCTCGAAACATTTACTGGAGTTGGGTAAGTGTTTTTTGGTGCAGTCTGCTTTTTCCATCCGCTGAATAATTTTTCAACAGCAGTTTTTGCTTCTTTAAATTTGACGTCTCCAATAATAACTAAATAAGCATTTTCTGGAACGAAATAAGTATTGTAATTGTTTTGAACATCAGCAAGAGTTACATTTTTTACAGTCTCTTCAGAAAGATATTCTCCTACCGGATGATTTTTTCCAAAAGCCAAAACGTCAACTACTCGGTTTGAAATGGCAGGAACACTTTTTTCATCGGCTTTAAGACCTTCCAAAAGTTTTGCTTTTTCTTTATCAAATTCAGTTTGAGTGAAGTTGGGTTGTAAAGCACCTTCTGCTAATAGCTCTAAAACGCGGCCAGAATACTTTGACAATGAACTTGCATAGGCGCCTTGAGAAGTAAAGTTGATATTAGCTCCGTAAAAATCAATTTCTTCGTTAAAAGCTTCTTTGGTTGTTTTTTTAGTTCCGTTTCCAATTAAGCTGCTGGTCAATTCATCAACCCCTTTTTTGTTGCCTTCAGTAAACGGAGCATTATCTAAAGTAAGTGTATAGCTCACTCTAGGTAATTTGTGGTTTTCAACAACTAAAACTTTCATTCCGTTTGCTAAAACAAAGGTCTGCGGTTTTTTGATGTTGACTACTGGGGCATTTCCTGGTTTGGGTTGTGGACGATCTTGTGCTT
>Ga0308157_10001383_pt1 | contig 51017 bp, 49 predicted proteins | sample PhyBR1_FD_201035 | JGI IMG/M metagenome (GOLD analysis project Ga0308157, IMG submission 201035) | Phyllosphere microbial communities from UC Gill Tract Community Farm, Albany, California, United States - DLSLB.R1 | ecosystem: Host-associated > Plants > Phyllosphere > Unclassified | place: USA...
TCCGCTGGTCGTTCGGCGTCAGGTACTCGTCGAACGAGAACGGGCTGCCCGGCGTGTACGGCCGGGTCGGGTCCAGCTCGGCGACGACCGACGGCAGCAGGGAACGGTAGTAGCCGTTGCCCCAGGTGCGGCCGACGAGCGACGGCCGCCAACCCCACTCGGCGTACGCGACGAGGTTCTCGTTGTTGCCGTTCCACACGACGAGCGAGGGGTGCGGGCTGAGGCGGGTGACGGCCTCGCGGACCTCGGGCTCGACCTCGTCGGCGAGCCAGGGCTCCTCGGCGTAGGCGGCACAGGCGAACAGGAAGTCCTGCCACACCAGGACGCCGAGCTCGTCGCATCGGTCGTACAGGTCGTCGGACTCGTAGATGCCGCCGCCCCAGATGCGCAGCAGGTTCATGTTCGCGTCGACCGCGTCCTGGATCCGGTCCGCGTAGCGCTCGGGCGTCATCTCGGTCAGGTAGGCGTGGTCGGGGATCCAGTTCGCCCCGCGCACCATGACCGGACGGCCGTTGACGCGGAGCAGGAACGGCGCGCCGCCGGCGTCGGCAGCGGTGTCGAGCGTGACGGTGCGGAATCCGACGCGGCCGGTCCACACGTCGTCGCCGACCTCGACCCGCACGTCGTACAGCGGCTGGTCGCCCTCGCCGCGGGGCCACCAGACGGCGACGTCGGGGACCTCGAGGCGGACGGTCGCGGCGCCGTCGACGACGGGACGTGCGCCGACGACCCGGCCGTCGGTGTCGGTGTCGGTGTCGGAACCGGTGTGCCCTGCGGACGCGGGGTGCGGGGCCAGGGTGATCCGGGCCTCCAGGCCGGTGCCGGCGGAACCGTCCGCGGACGCGACGGGCGCGCTGCCGATGGCCTGCGAGAAGGAGCCGGTGGAACCGGCGTGCTCGACGTCGACGTGGGCCGTCAGCACTCCGGTGGTGCCGTCGAGGTCGACGAGCGGGCGGACGGCCGCGATGCGGACGCCGCTCCAGGACTCGATGCCGATCGACTTCCAGATGCCGCTCGTGGCGACGTCGACACCCCAGTCCCACCCGAAGTTCGACGCGTTCTTGCGGAGTGCGTTGTAGGGGTGGTGGTTGACGTGCGGCAGCTCGCCGCCGTGCAGTGCGGACAGGCGCTCGGCGGCGGGGACGGGGGCGTCGAACGTGACGACGAGCTCGTTCGTGCCCGGTCGGAGCAGGTGCCCGACGGGGAACCGGTACGAGCGGTGCTGGTTGGCGGTGGTCGCGACGACGATGCCGTTGAGCTCGATCGTGGCGAGGGTGTCGAGGCCCTCGGCGACGAGGTCGTGGCGGGTCTGGTCCGGCGCGGTCCAGTCGAACGTGCGGCGGTAGCGCCAGACGGTGTCGCCGATCCACTGGGTGGCGGCCTCGCCGTCGCCGTCGAACGGGTCGGGGATCCGGCCGGCCCGCAGCAGGTCGGTGTGCACGCAGCCGGGGACCTGCGCCTCGACCGGTTCGCGGTGCTCCGCCGACTGCTCGGGCCCGGTCACCGCCTCGAGGGTCCACGTGCCGTCCAGGGTGGTCCGCTCCATTGCGTCTCCTCATCGTTACGGGGCCGTGACCCGACCCCTTGACCGCCTTAGTTTACGCGTGTAACAATCACGCTCACAACGTGGACCCTGCGACGACGCAGACCGAGAGGACAACGATGTTCAACCCAACCCGTTCACGGCTCGCCATCGGCGGCGCCGTTCTCCTCGCAGCCGGCCTCGCGCTCAGCGGCTGCAGCTCCAGCGGCACCGCCAGCACGAACGACGCCGCTGCCTCGACCCTGGTGGCGTACACCGGCCAGTCCGGCGACTACCAGATCAACTTCAACCCGTGGTCGCCGTCCAACATCGGCGGCGTCGGCACGATCTACGAGTCGCTCTTCTTCATCACCAACGTCAACACGAAGGACCCGAAGCCGCTGCTCGGCAAGTCGTACGAGTGGAACGACGACGGCACGCAGCTCACCATCACGCTGCGCGACGGAGCCACCTGGAGCGACGGCGAGCCCTTCACCTCGAAGGACGTCGTGTTCACGCTCGACATGCTCAAGAAGCAGAAGGCCCTGAACTCGATCGGCTACGACGGCACCGCGAAGGCCGACGGCGACGACAAGGTCGTCGTCTCGTTCGACAAGCCGTCGTTCGTGCTCGGCCCGAACCTGCTCGGCAAGACCTGGATCGTGCCCGAGCACCTGTGGAAGGACATCGACCCGACCACCGACGTCGTGCGCGAGCCCGTCGGCACCGGCCCGTACACGCTCGGCACCTTCAAGGCGCAGGCGTTCACCCTCGAGGCGAACAAGGAGTACTGGGACGGCGCCCCGGCCGTGAAGACCATCCGCTACCTGTCGCTCTCCGGCAACACCGCCGGCGCCGACGCACTGAAGCAGGGGTCGATCGACTGGCAGACCGGCCCGGTGCCGAACATGGACGACATCCCCGCCAACTACAACGGCTACGACGGCATCACCGTCGGCCAGAACCAGATGGCCCTGCTGACCTGCGCGAACACCGACCTGGGCTGCGCCGGCCCGCAGACCGACCCGGCCGTCCGCCACGCCATCGCCGACGCCATCAACCGCAAGCAGCTCAACTCGCTGGCGTTCGAGAACACCGCGAGCGAGATCTCGCCGACCTTCGCGCTCACCACGACGCAGAAGGACACCATCTCGAAGGACATCGAGCCGGCCGTGATGCCGGAGACCGCCGACACCGATGCGGCTGCCTCGACCCTCGAGGACGCTGGGTGGAAGAAGGGCTCCGACGGCATCTACGCCAAGGACGGCAAGAAGCTGTCCCTGACGGTCGAGGTCGTCACCGGGTGGACCGACTACATCACCGCGATCGACACGATGACGCAGCAGCTCAAGGCCGCGGGCATCGAGCTCAAGGCACAGCAGTCGTCGTGGAACGAGTGGACCGACAAGAAGACCAAGGGCAACTTCGAGCTCGCGATCGACTCGCTCGGCCAGGGCCCGACGGCGAACCCGTACTACCTGTACAACAACTACTTCACGACGGCGAACACCGCCAAGGTCGGTGAAGCGGCCCCGATGAACATCTCGCGGTACAGCAACCCCGACGTGGACAAGGCCATCGCGAAGCTCGCCACGATCAACCCCGAGGACACCGCGGCGACCCAGCCCGAGCTCGACACGATCCAGGAGCACATCGTCGAGGACCTGCCCTACATCCCCGTGATGACCGGCGGCACGACGAGCGAGTTCCACGCGGCGAAGTTCACCGGCTGGCCGACGGAGGACGACCTGTACGCGTTCCCGGCGGTCTGGGCGAGCCCGGACAACGCCGAGATCTTCAAGGCGCTCAAGCCGGCGAAGGGCTGACACCGATGGGATCGCGACCGAGGGGCACTCGACGATGACCTACTTCCTGCGCAAGATCGGCTTCTACGTCGTCGCACTGTGGGCGGCCCTGACGCTGAACTTCATCATCCCCAGGCTCCTGCCCGGCAACCCGGTGGACATCCTGCTCGCCAAGCTCCAGCAGCGCGGCGGGCAGGTGACCCCGGCGACCCGGGAGGCGTACGAGCTGCTCCTCGGTGGCGATTCCTCGGAGCCGCTCATCTCCCAGTACGGCCACTACCTGGTCAACGTGTTCCGCGGTGACCTGGGCGTGTCCGTCAGTTACTTCCCGGCACCCGTCACCGAGGTGATCGGCAGTTCGCTGCCGTGGACCATCGCCCTGGTCGGCATCGCCACCATCGTGGCCGCGATCATCGGCGTCGGCCTCGGGGCCTTCGTCGGGTGGCGGCCCGGCACCTGGCTCGACTCGTTCGTGCCGGCCACCACCCTGCTCGCCGCGGTGCCGTACTTCTGGCTCGCGCTGATCCTGGTGTACTTCTTCGCCACCGGGCTCCACCTGTTCCCGGCGCAGGGCGGCTACGACGTCATCCTGACGCCCGGGTTCAACTGGGACTTCATCGTCTCGGCGGTGCAGTACGGGGTGCTGCCGGCGGTGACGATCGTGCTCGCGTCACTCGGCGGCTGGCTGCTCGGCATGCGCAACATGATGGTGTCGACGCTGTCCGAGGACTACATCACCACCGCGCAGGCGAAGGGCCTGTCCGACGGCAAGATCCTGCGGAACTACGCCGCCCGGAACGCCGTGCTGCCGTCCGTCGCCGGGTTCGCGATCTCCCTCGGGTTCATCGTGTCCGGCTCCGTCGTCACCGAGCAGGTGTTCTCGTACCCGGGCATCGGGTCGAAGCTGCTGTCCGCCGTGACGAACAACGACTACGCGCTCATGCAGGGCATCTTCCTGTTCATCACCCTGGCGGTCCTCGGCGCGAACCTCGTCGTCGACCTGCTGTACGGACTGATCGACCCGCGCACGCGGGCCCGGAGCTAGGGGAGGAGACGACCATGACCAACATCCAGCAGGAGACCGAGCCCACCATCGGCGCGCTGACCGAGGAGGCCGACAGCACCACGTCGATCGCCACCCGGCGCGCGTCGAAGGGCGGCATCCGTCGGTTCCTCCCCACCCTCACCCCGTGGCTCGTCACGGGCATCGCGCTCGTCGCCGGCGTCACGCTGTTCGGGGTGATCGGACCGCTGCTCGTCGGCGACCCGACCACCATCCGCGACACCGGGCTGCAGGGACCGAGCGGCTCGAACGTCCTCGGCACCACCCAGACCGGTCAGGACGTCCTGGCCCAGCTCGCCTTCGCCACCCGGGGCAGCCTGCAGATCGGGCTCATCGTCGGTGTCCTCGCCACGGTGCTGTCCGCGTTCTTCGGCATCCTCGGCGCCTACCTGGGCGGGATCATGGACGAGGCGTTCTCGCTGTTCTCGAACGTGTTCCTCGTCATCCCTGGCCTGCCGCTCGTCATCGTCATCTCCGGCCTGGTGCCGCGTGAGGCCCGCGGGCTCTGGACCATCGCCGTCGTCCTGGCGATCACGTCGTGGGCCGGGTCCGCCCGGGTGCTGCGGGCGCAGACGATGTCGATCCGCAACCGCGACTACGTGTCCGCCGCCCGGGTCGCCGGCGAACGGCCCTGGCGGGTCATCGCCGTCGAGATCCTGCCGAACCTGCTGCCGGTGCTCGCGTCGCAGTTCGTGTTCGCGGTGATCGCCGCGATCCTCGGGGAGGCGGGACTGTCGTTCCTCGGGCTCGGGGCGTCGAACTCGTCGACGCTCGGCACCATGCTCTTCTACGCCCAGAACGGCTTCGCGCTGGCGAACGGCGCCTGGTGGTGGTTCGTGCCGCCGGGCCTGCTCATCGCCCTGCTCGGCATGGGCCTGTCCCTGGTGAACTTCTCGATCGACGAGGTCATCAACCCGCGACTCGCGAACGTGCGTGCGCAGCGACGGCGCGACCGTCGTGCGAAGCGTGCGGCCCGCTCGGGAGGCCCGGCCCGCGTCGCCACCGCCGGTCACGACACGAAGGGGGTCGCCCGATGAGCGCCACCGACACCGCACGACCGGTCACCTCCGGCGCCACGGGCGACGGCCGCCGCCCGGCCGTGCTCACCATCGACCACCTCGACGTCGTCTACGAGACCGAGCACCCCGTGCACGCCGTGAAGGACGTCTCGCTCACCCTGGCGCCCGGCGAGATCCTCGGGCTCGCGGGGGAGTCGGGCTGCGGCAAGACGACCCTGGCGTACGCCATCACCCGGCTGCACCGGCCGCCGGCGAAGGTCACGTCGGGCAGCATCACGTTCCACGACCGCGACGGCACCGACGTCGACCTGCTCGGCCTGCCGCACGAGCAGCTCCGGGCCGTGCGGTGGTCGAAACTGTCGATGGTGTTCCAGGGGGCGATGAACGCGCTCAACCCGGTCACCACGATCCGCGCCCAGCTCGACGACGCCCTGGTCGAACACCGGAAGGGCCTGCCCCGCAAGGAACGACGGGCCATCGCCGAGGACGCCCTGCGCCGCGTCGGCGTCGACCCGTCCCGCATCACCGCGTACCCGCACGAACTGTCCGGCGGCATGCGGCAGCGCGTGATGATCGCGATGGCGATGCTGCTCGAACCGCAGATCATGATCATGGACGAGCCGACCACCGCGCTCGACGTCGTCGTGCAGCGGGAGATCCTGCGCGAGATCGTCCGACTGCGCGACGAGCTCGGGTTCGCCGTCGTGTTCATCACGCACGACCTGCCGCTGCTGCTCGAGATCAGCGACCGGATCGCGATCATGCTCCGCGGCGAGGTCGTCGAGTGCGACCGTGCCAGCGTGATCCAGCACGACCCGCAGCACCCGTACACGCGGAAGCTGCTGCAGTCGTTCCCGAGCCTGTCCGGAGCCCGCGGCGCGTTCATCCGCACCGGGGTCGAGGACGGCGCCGAACCCGAGACCGACACCCGGGCCGTCGTGGTCCAGGCAGCACAGGAGACGGACCGATGACCAGTGTGACCGTCAGCCACCTCGGCAAGGACTTCCACACCCGCAAGGGCCTGAAGCGCACCACCCTGCGGGCCGTCGACGACGTGTCGTTCGACCTGCTGCCCGGCCGGACCGTCGCGCTCGTGGGGGAGTCCGGCTCGGGCAAGTCCACCATCGCGCGGATGCTCGCCAAGCTCGAGACCAGGACGCGCGGCTCGATCGACGTGCGGCTCGAGGACGGCACCCCCGTCGAGGGCGGCATGTACCGGCGGCACGTGCAGATGGTGTTCCAGGACCCGTTCGCATCCCTCAACCCGTTCCACTCGATCGAGCACCACATCGCCCGGCCGCTGCAGCTGCACCACCGGGCCCGCGGCGCCGACGAGACCGCCGACAAGGTGCGGGAACTGCTCGGCCGGGTGAACCTCGACGAGGACTTCGCGTCGCGTCGGCCGCACGAGCTCTCCGGCGGGCAGCGGCAGCGCGTCGCCATCGCCCGCGCACTCGCCCCGGGCGCCCAGGTGCTCATCGCCGACGAACCCGTGTCGATGCTCGACGTCTCGATCCGCCTGAGCGTGCTCAACCTGCTCGGCCGGCTGCAGCGCGAGGACGAACTCGCCGTGCTCTACATCACGCACGACCTGGCGACCGCGCGGCACTTCTCCGACGAGATCCTGGTGCTCTACCGCGGCCGGGTCGTCGAGCGGGGACCGTCGGACGCCGTCATCCTCGACCCGCACCACGACTACACCCGGCTGCTCGCCGAGGCCGCCCCCGACCCGGAGCGCACCGAGCGCCGGATCACCGCGGGGCCGCCGCTCGACCGGACGAAGATCGACAACACCACCTGCTACGACCACACGGTCGGGGACTGGGTGTCGAGCGAGCCCGCACCGGTCGGGGCGCGATGAGCGACGGGTCGACGTTCGTCGACTGGGTCACCGACGGGTTCGCGGCACGGTTCCGGGTCGGTGCCGACCAGCCCGCGGCGCTCGTGTCGTTCGTGCCGACCGGCGGAGCGTCGGTCGGCGGAGCGCTCGCCGACGGGCCGGACGACCCGCAACCGCTCGTCGAGCTGTCGACGATCGGGCACGGGCGGTTCCCGGGCGGGTTCCGGCACGTGGACTCCACGATTGGGGCGCGACTGCGACCCGTGTCGCACCACGTGCACGACGACGGGACCGACGTGTGGTTCCGGATCGTGCAGGCGGACGCGGCCACGGGCCTCCAGGCCGAGTCGGTGTTCCGGGCGCGCGCCGGCGTGCCCGCGTTCCAGACGTGGACCGAGGTGTCGGCCGAACGCGGTGAGCACGTCGTCGACTTCGTCTCGTCGTTCGCGACCGGGGCGTTCCTGACCGGCTCGGGCGCCTCCGTCGACGAGCTCGCCCTCGTGCACGCCGACAACGACTGGGCAGCGGAGAGCCGGTGGCGGACCGATCCGCTGCGGTCGATCGGGCTCGCGGCGATCGACCGGGAGGCCCAGCACCACCCGCCCCGCAGCCGCGCCGTCGTGCAGAACCGCGGTTCGTGGTCGACCGGTGAGGCGCTGCCGATCGGGGTGCTGCGAGCGGAGGGAGACGCTGTGTCGCTTCCGTACGCGCTCGTCTGGCAGGTCGAGCACAACGGGCCGTGGCTGTACGAGCTCGGGGAGACCCGGCGGCACGCGTACCTGCTGCTGAGCGGCCCCACCGACCAGGAACACCAGTGGACCGCAGTCGTCACACCGGATCGGCCGTTCACCTCGGTGCCGGTGTCCGTCGGGATCGCCGGGTCGATCGACGACGCCTTCGGGGTGCTCACCCGGCAGCGTCGGGCGTTCCGGCACGTGCGGGAGGCCGACCGTGCCCTGCCCCCTGGTGTTCAACGACTACATGAACACGCTCATGGGCGACCCGACCACCGAGAAGCTCCTGCCGCTCATCGACGCTGCCGCCGACGCCGGAGCGGACCTGTACTGCATCGACGCCGGCTGGTACGCCGAGGGACACTGGTGGGACACCGTCGGAGCGTGGGAGGAAGCGGCATCGCGGTTCCCGACGGGACTCGGGGCCGTCATCGACCACATCCGTGCGCGCGGCATGCAGGCCGGCCTCTGGCTCGAACCCGAGGTCATCGGCATCCACTCGCCGCTGGCCTCGACCCTGCCGCCGTCGGCGTTCGTCGAGCACCACGGGGTCCGGGTCGCGGAGCACGGGCGGCACCTGCTCGACCTGCGCTCGCCGGAGGCCCGCGCGCACCTCGACGCGGTGGTCGACCGGCTCGTCGGGGAGCTCGGCGTGACGTTCTTCAAGATGGACAACAACACGATGACCGGGCCGTTCCCTGGGATGCTCGAGCACCAGCGGGCCCTGCTCGACTGGCTCGACACGGTGCAGGAGCGGTACCCGGCACTGCTCATCGAGAACTGCGCCTCGGGAGCGATGCGCGCCGACTGGGCGATGCTGTCCCGCTTGCACATGCAGTCGACGTCGGACCAGCAGGACCCGGTGCTGTCCGCCACGATCGCCGCCGCCGCTCCCGCCGCGATGCTGCCCGAGCAGGCGGGGAACTGGGCGTACCCGGCGCCGACGATGGACCCGGAGCTGTTCACACTGTCGCTCGTGAACGGGGTGCTCGGGCGGATGTACCTGTCCGGGTACCTGAACGAGATGTCGTCGTCGCAGCGTGCGGTGGTCGGTGACGCGATCGCTGCGCATCGGCAGGTCCTGGACGTCGTCGAGGCGTCCGTCCCGGTCTGGCCCCTCGGGCTGCCCGCCTGGGAGGACCCGTGGATCGCACTCGGCCTGCGCGCCACCTCGGGCGAGCTGTACCTGTCGGTGTGGTCGCTGCCCGGTGCGTCGGCCTCGGTGTCGTTGCCGCTGCCGGCGTTCGCCGGGCAGGCGGTGGTCGTCGAGCCGCTGTTCCCGACGGCACTCGGGTCGTGGTCCGTGGCGTGGGACGCCGCTTCGGGCTCGCTCGAGGTCGCGAACGGCGGGTCGACCCCCACAGCGCGGGTGCTCCGCGTCCGGTCGCAGGAGGCGGACGCGGGCGCCTGAGCGGGCGCGCGTCGCGATGGCAGGGCGTGCGCCGGAGCGGACGGGAGGCACGGTGCGGGCAGGCACCGTGCCTTCCGTCTCGTCCGGGGTCCGGCGTCGAGTGAGCAGAAGATGTCGGGTCAGCGCACAGGACCCGACATCTTCTGCTCACTCATCGGGCTCGTAGGTCAGGGGAGGAGCTGGAGCTCCATCGCGCGGGTCACGGCACGGGTGCGGTCGTTCACGCCGAGCTTCTCGAAGACGTGGCCGAGGTGGGTCTTCACCGTGGCCTCGCTGAGGAACAGCGCGCGGCCGATCGCCGGGTTGCTGTTGCCCTGGGCGACGAGGCGCAGGACGTCGAGTTCGCGCGGGGTCAGCGACGGGCCGGCCGCGGCGGGGAGCGAGCCCGTCGCTCGGCGGACGAGCGCTGCGGCCGCGGAGGGCGCGAGCGCGGTCTCACCCCGTGCGGTCGCCCGGACGCCGGCGAGGATCTCGGACTCCGGGGCGGCCTTGAGCAGGTAGCCGGTGGCACCTGCTTCGATGGCGGCGAGGATCTGGTCGTCGGACTCGTACGTGGTCAGGATGAGGACGCGGACGCCGGGGTCGGCGGCGAGGATCTCCGCCGTCGCTGCATCGCCGTCGAGCACGGGCATCCGGAGGTCCATGAGCACGACGTCTGGGCGCTCGGCCAGTGCCACCGTCACCGCGGCGCGGCCGTCGCTGGCCTGGCCGACGACCTCGACGTCGTCGGCGTCCTGCAGGAGGGCCACGATGCCCGACCGGACGATCGGGTGGTCGTCGGCGACCACGACGCGGATCACCGGGTCACCTCTGCCACGGGGTGACGATCGACGGCCGGGAGGCTCAGGTCGGGTCCGGTGGGCAGGCTCGCGTCGACGACGGTGCCCCCGCCTGGCGTGCTCGTGATCGTGCAGGCACCGCCGGAGAGCACCAACCGTTCGTGGAGGCCCCGGAGACCGTGCCCGGCCGTCGGGACGCCGGTGTCGAAGCCGACGCCGTCGTCGGTCACACGGACGCCGACCCGTTCGGGCGAGTGCTGCAGGACGATGCGGACGGACCCGGCGTCGGCGTGCGCACGGATGTTCGCGAGGGACTCCTGGACGACCCGGAGCAGCACGACCTGGGCGTCGCGGTCGAGCGGGCCGTCGGTCGCGTCGACGGCGACGGGCGTGCCGGTCTCGCGGGTGTAGCGCTCGGCCAGGCGGTGCAGGGCCCCGGCCAGGCTGCCGCTCGTGGCACCGGCGACCCCGGCGGCGATGAGGGCGCGGGAGTCCTCGAGTGCCGCTCGTGCCGACTCCTCGAGGACCGCCAGCCGTTCGTCGAGCGCGGCACCGCGGTCGTTCGCCAGGTCCTTGCGGGCGCGTTCGGTGAGCATGACGATGCCGGCGAGGTTCTGCGCGACAGTGTCGTGGAGCTCACGGGCCAGGCGCTCCCGTTCGCTCGCGACGCCCGCGCTGCGGTGGGCATCGGCGAGGGACTGTTGGGTGGCGCGGAGTTCGTCGAGGAGCTGGCGGCGCTCCTCGGACAGGCCGGCGACGCTCGAGATCCACACGCCCATCGCGCAGGCACCGATGACGCTGATGCCCTCGATGAGCAGGGTGCTGACGAGGGCGTCCGGACCGCCGGAGACCTGCAGGCCGATGCCGCTCGCGACACCGACCGCGACCGAGAGCAGGACGGCGGTGCGGACCCGTTCGGACTGCACCCAGACGAGGGGGAACGCGATGCACTGCACGAACGCGGTGCTCGGCACGACGGCGGGCAACACCAGGGCGGCGACGAGGACCAGCGGCAGGAAGGCCGCGGCGGCACGGGGGCTGTCGTAGCCGCGGTGGCCGAACACGGCGTAGGCGACGACGAGCACCACGACCGCGGTGAACGCCGGCCAGCGGGTACCCCACGGCGACCACCCGAACACGGTGATCACGGCGGTGAGGAGCATCGTGCCCGCGAAGAAGACGTGCAACCACCGATTGCGCATCCACGTCTCGCCGTTCATGTGCCCAGCATCCCACCAGTGCGGCGCCATCAGGCGTCCTTGCGGTTCCACCGGAACGTCAGCAGGCAGGCCACCGTGCCCAGGACCAGCCACGCTGCCAACACGAGGGCTCCGAGGCCGAGGTGCCACGCGCCTCCCGGCTCACCCGACTCGAACGCACCGGGCAGGAAGACGGACCGCATGCCGGACGCCATCCAGCGCAGGGGGAAGACGGAGGCGACGTCCTGCAACCAGGTGGGGAGCTGCGTGAAGGGCAGGTAGACGCCGGAGATGAACTGCAGCACCAGCACGATCGGGACGATGGTGGCGGTGGCGCGCCGGCCCTCGCGGGGGAGCGCCGAGACCGCGATGCCGAGGACGCAGCTGGTGGCGATGCCGAGGACCATCACCCCGGCGAAGACACCCCAGTTGCTCGCGTCGGTCGGCAGGTCGACGCCGAACACCAGGCTCGCGATCGCCAGCAGCAGGGCCGTCTGCACGAGCGTCGTGACGAGGACCATCCCGATCTTGCCGACGAAGTACGACAGGACGGGCAGCGGCGTGCCGCCGAGGCGCTTCAACGTGCCGTCGCTGCGCTCGGTGGCGATGTCGACGCCGAGGGACTGCGTGCCGGAGAGCAGGATGCCCGTCGCGACCAGGCCGGGCAGGTAGTAGGTGGCGTAGTCGACGCTGACGGCGGGGCCGGCCTGGATGTCGGCGGCGCCGGAGAACGCCACCGAGAACAGCGCCAGCATGATGATCGGGAACAGGAACGTGAAGAAGACCGCGTCGGGAGCACGGAAGTAGGTGCGGATCTCGTACGAGATGCGGCTGGTCGCTGTCTTCACTGCTGTCCCACCATGTCGAGGTAGACGTCCTCGAGGGACGGACGGATGACTTCGAGGTCGTGCATGGGTGCGGTGCTGCTGCGGATGAGCGCCGTCGGGTCGGTCGTGCGCTCGTCGTGGTGCCCGCCGTCGTCGTCACGCCAGCGGACGCGGGGCGTGCGGGCCTCGGTGCCGCCGATCTCGTCGGTGGGTGCGAGGTCGAGGAGCTTCCCGTCGGCGATGACCGCGGCACGGTCGGCGAGCTGGGCGGCTTCGTCGAGGTAGTGCGTGGTGAGCAGGATCGTCGTGCCCTCGTGCTGCACCTGGCGCAGGAGGTCCCAGAACTGCCGGCGGGCCTCGGGGTCGAAGCCCGTGGTCGGTTCGTCGAGGAACAGGACCTCGGGGCGGCCGATGATGCCGAGGGCGACGTCGACGCGGCGGCGCTGGCCACCCGACAGGCGGCTGATGCGGGTGTTGCGCTGCGTCTCGAGCCCCGTCGCGGTGAGGAGCTCCTCGACGCTGCGGTGCTTCGGGTACAGCGTGGCGAAGTGGTTCAGCTGCTCGGCGACGGTGACGTTCGGGGACTCCGCGCTGGTCTGCAGGACGATGCCGATGCGTGCGTTGTGGCTGCGGCTCGTCCGTGCGGGGTCGTGGCCGAGGACGCGGACCTCGCCGGCGGTGCGGGAGCGGTACCCCTCGAGGATCTCGACCGTCGTGGACTTGCCGGCACCGTTGGGGCCGAGGAGCGCGAAGGTCTCGCCGCGTTCGATCGTGAAGGAGACGTCGTCCACGGCACGTTTGCCGGTGGCGTACTGCTTGCCGAGGTGCTGGACCTCGATGGCGGGGGACTCGGGCATGGGTCCAGCTTCGCCGCCCGGTGGCCGTGGGGGATCGGCCGGGGCGGTGGTCTCGGCATCGGCCGATCGGGGGATGGTGCCGGCGGGGAGGTGGTTCGGTTTCCGGCCGGTGACGGTTCTGGTTCGCGATCGTCGGGGATCGTGAACCAGAACCGTCACGACTTCAGTACTGCGGGCGGATCCAGTCCGTCGGTTGCACGAAGCGGGCGCGGGGCAGGACCTCGTCCGGCTCGGCGGTCCGCACGTTCGTGATGATCGTGGTCTGGCCGTACTCGTACGACCGGCGGGCGATGCCGTCGCGCTCGTCGATCACCAGCGTCGTGCGGAACGCCGGGTCCTCGCCGTGCTCGAACGTCACCAGGATCGAGTGCTCGCCGACGTGCTGGATCAGGATCGGGTGGACGTCGTCCGTGGCGCGGCCCCACCGGAGCATCAGATCGGGGACGGCCATCCGGACGACGGGAGACGGGATCATGCTCCGTGCGAACGACACCTCGATCGGGCCGTCGTCGGGCTCGTGCAGCACCCCGTCGCGGTAGGAGACCGGCTTGGCGCGCTGGCGGACCAGGGTCCAGGTCTGCGCGGCCTCGTCGATGTCGACGCGAAACGCCGAGTACTTCTGCCGGGACTCCTGGTGGATGCCCTCGAGGACGTACCGGGCGGGTCGGCGGAGGGCGGCGAGCTCCTCAGCGATCGCGGGACCGTCGGACCGGGTCAGGAGTTCGTCGAGACGCACGGTGCCAGCATGGCGCACCACGTGCCGTGGACCGCACCCCCTGACGGGCGGGAGGCGCGGGGCGCGGTGGTGCCGGGCCTCCAGGCCGTGGGGTGGTCGCGTCAGGTTGCGTCAAGCAACGTGCGCGTAGACCGGGAGGATGCAGGTCGTCGGAGTCGAACAGTTCGGAGGGCCCGAGGCCCTCGCCGTCCACGAGGTGCCGGAGCCGCACGCCGGTGCGGGGTCCGTGCGGATCCGGGTGCAGGCGTTCGCCGTGAACCCGACCGACACGGGGGTGCGTGCCGGGCAGCGGGACAGCTCGCAGGCCTCGCCGCCGTACGTGCCGGGGATGGACGCCGCCGGCGTCATCGACGAGGTCGGGCCCGACGTCACCGGATGGCAGGTCGGCGACGAGGTCATGGCGATGGCGCTGCCGCTCAGCGCCCACGGTGGCGCCTACGTGCAGGAGCTCGTCGCGCCGGTGGGGTCGTTCACGCGGATTCCTCGTGGGACGTCTCTTCCGCTCGCCTCCACGGTGCCGATGAACGGGCTGACGGCGTTGCAGATCCTGTCGCACGCCTCGCTCGCGCCGGGGCAGACACTCGCCGTGACCGGGGCCGCCGGGCTGCTCGGGAACTACGCGGTGCAGCTGGCGAAGGCCGCCGGGCTGACCGTGATCGCGGATGCTGCTCCGGCGGACGAATCCCTCGTCCGGTCGCTCGGGCCGGACCACGTGGTGCCGCGAGGTGCTTCCTTCGCCTCCGCTGTTCGTGAGCTCGTGCCGGACGGGGTCGATGCGCTCGCCGATGCTGCCGTGCAGCGCGACGAGGTGGTGGACGCCGTTCGCGACGGGGGAGTGTTCTTCGACGTGCGGGGGTGGCAGGGGAACGGGGCTCGGGGGATCGAGTTCGTGCAGATCATGGTGTTCTCGGAGTACCGGTCGTTCGACAAGCTCGAGCAGCTGCGGCATGCGGTGGAGAGTGGGACGTTGACGCCGCGGGTTGCCGAGGTGCTGCCGGCTGCTCGGGCTGTGGAGGCGCATGAGCGGTTGGAGGCTGGGGGGACGCGGGGGCGGTTCGTGCTGGCTTGGTGAGTTGATGACGCGGTGATGGACGGGAGGCGCGGCGCCGGTTGGTGCCGCGCCTTCCGTCGTTCGGCGGCAACTCTCTCGGATGCCGTTGCATGAGGTATCAAATATCAGTAGGTTGCTCTCGTGCACAGCACAGTGGCTGTGTCGGGAGGGACAAACTTGAACATCCAGAAGCTCCACCGTCCGCGGGTTGCCGTGCTCGGATTCGTGACTGCCATCCTGCTGCTCGCGGCATCGCTCGTCGGTTCGCCAGCCGCGGCGACCGCCGTCGAACCGGTGGCAGCTGCGAGCAGCACGTCGGGCCTCTCAGAACAGGATCTGCTGCTCGTCGACGGGGCGCTGTTCGGTGTCGGCCCCGTTGCGAAGCAGCTCGGCACGAGCATCGAACCAGTCTTCTCCGGCGATGACTTGGAGCGAGTCACGGCCTACGCGCGTGAATCCCGTGAAGGACTCGTCGCATCGAACCCCGATGCGGTCGAGCGCGCTGTTGCCAACATTCGGTCGGGATCGGTGAACTCCGTTGCGAAGGGCTTCGAACAGCTCGGGGGAGCCTTCAACTCCTACATCAGCGAGACGTACACCGAGGAAGAGTTGAACGCAGCCAAGGAGGAGTACAGCTCGACGCCGGCCGTACCGATGTGTGGAGCAGTCGCCGCCTGTGTCGCAGCAGTTGCCTTCGCCGTCTACGCAGCAGCTGCTGTCCACAATGCTGCGGTCATCACAGCGGCCGCTGCTGTCCTCGTGTCCGTGTACGCGTGGTGCGGAGCCTGGACCGGTTGCGGGCGCAGCGGCCAAGCAACCGGGAATGACCGGGTGAAGCAGGAGAAGTTCCTGGCGAACGCAACCCGCGTCGGCCAGACGCTGCCCGCGTGAGCCTGAAGCTCGCCGAGACGACCGTGGTCACGGCGGCGGCTCTTGCCGTGGCCACGGTCGCCTTCGCATCACTCCCGATCAGTACCCACGCGTCGGGATTCGTTGCTGACGGTCTGCGTGCTGTCAGCGAGATCACGCCGCAAGGATGGGGCTTCTTCACCCGTGACCCGCGCTCTCCGATCACACAAGCTCGGATCCGCACGGCGGACGGAGAGTGGAAGACCGTGACTCGGGGTCCGAACGCGACCCTGCGGAACGCGTTCGGGTTCAACCGGTCGTCGCGACTCGACGAATACGACGTGTCCCAGGTCACCGGGTCGCGCGACATCGATGGACTCTGGTCGGACTGCACCGGGAACTCGATCGCGGAGTGCGCCCAGCGTGCTGCGTCAGAGCGCGGTGTTCAGGAGTGGACGGCCGAAGGCTACGACCTCCGGCTCTGCGGGGAGGTCCTCCTGCTCGCTGTGGATCCGGTGCCGATCGACTTCGCGGGCCTGCAGTACGACGCCTCGACGAAGGCCATTCGCTCGACTGTCCGTTGCGATGCTCTGGAGGATCAGCAATGACCTCTGCCGCCACACTGCAACGTCACGACGGTGTCGGAGAGGGCGGGCGAGGGTCCTTCGCGCCGTACGTGTCGGCCGTCAGCCCGTTCACGCCGGTACTCGGGCTCGTGCGATCAGCGATCGCAGCGGCGGCCTTGCTCACGCTCGTCTTCACTCCGACCGATCAGCTCTTCTTCCGGAGCTCGACGTTCCCGACCGGTGTGAACTGCGGGAACAGCACATCGTGGATGTCCTTGTTCTGCATCGGGTCCTCCAGCGGGCACCTCGAACTCACGAAGTGGATCGCAGTATCCCTTCTCGCCATCGTCGTCACCGGATTGCTGCCGGCGATCACTGCCCTTCCACACTGGTGGGTGACGTGGAGCCTCATGAGCTCGAGTACGGCCGTCGACGGCGGCGAACACCTCGCCGCGAACCTGACACTCATCCTCGTTCCGCTCGTACTGCTCGACCGCCGTCGCTGGCACTGGACACCTGACAGGCGGTATGTAAGCCGTTCTTCGTGGGTAGCCGTGATCGGGTACACCACCCTCGGGCTCTGGACTCTCCAGATGATGGGCGTGTACTTCCAGGCCAGCGTGGCGAAGTTCTCCGTCCTCGAGTGGTCGGACGGGACGGCGCTCTGGTACTGGATGCAGAACCCGGTCTTCGCCCCGGCCGGAGCCGTCGGGGACCTTGTCCGGAACGCGCTCCAGTGGTTACCACTCACCGTCATCGCAACGTACGGCACGCTCGCGCTGCAGCTCGCTCTGGTCGGCGCTGTCTTCATGCCGCGCAGGCCTCGGCATCTGCTCCTGGGCCTCGCTGTCGCGTTCCACCTGGCGATCGCCGTGCTGATGGGCCTGTGGAGCTTCTCGATCATCATGATCGCGGCAGACCTGCTGCTGCTCCTCCGCCCCCACGAATCCGAGAGCGTCGCTCGTGCCCTTCACATGGGCTCACGAAACGAACCGGATGTGGACCATGTCAGCGCCTGACGGGTCCTTCCGAAGCCCAGCGGATCGCGGAGCGGCGCTCGGGGCACTCTTCATCCTGGTCCCCATCGCGGTGATCGGAGTCGCCGGGGCTGCGGCGAAGGGCTTCGATGGCCCGTCTCTTGTCGTTCTCGTTCTGGTCTTCGGCGGGCTGGTCTGGGCGGTCGTGGTCGCTGCGCGGGCGGCTGCGTTCATCAAATTCTCACCAGAGCGGGTCACCGTCGGGTTGGCGCCGTTCTGGAGGACGCGGCTGCCTCGACGTCAGATCGCAGATGTCGCGATAGTGCATATCGACACCTACGGCGACTACGGAGGCTGGGGTATCAAGGGCTCGGCCCGAAGCTCGAAGGGGCGCCTGTATTCGGTCGGAGGGGAGACCGCCTTGCGGCTGATGATGCGGGATCAGCGGACGTTCGTGGTTGCGTTCAAGGACCCGGCGACAGCGGAGCGAGCGAGGGAAGCACTGCACGGCCGATGCTGATCGCGCTGAGCGGGATGGGTGTGCCGGTTGAAGACGCGCTGCCGCCCAGTCGTCAGCGGCTGCGCGTTGTTCCGCTCCGCCCGCCGAGCCACAGACGGTCCCGTGCGCGGGTCATCTCGACGTAGAGATCCCGGCGCTCTCGACATGGCCACTCCTGTTCGATCTCCGATAGGTCGACCGGACCAGCGTCCAGGGGTCGCGGAGCGACATACGACAGGAGCAACTGCTTGACCTCGAGGCCCTTCGCGGACTTGATGGACACAACTCGCACCGCATCCGACGTCCCTCCCATCTGGTGCTGCAGGGAGATGGGCGGAACGCCCGCGGCGCAAAGGCGTCAATGATGCCCTCAGCCTGACGGTTCGGAGCCGTATCACACCACCGTCGGGGCAGCGCGGGAGCAGGAGAGGTCAGCCACCGCATCCTCCACCCCACGACGCCCTCGATGTCCCTGACGGTGTCGTCAGCGACCGTGTCCTTGCGAAGTGGGATGTTCCGGCGATGTTCAAGCGATGATCTCGGCGGTGTTCCGGTGTTCCGGTGTTCCGGTGTTCCGGTGGTCGACGTGGAGCACGTTCGGGCTGTGGATCGACGCGATCAGCTGTGTCCGAAGCGCTCCCGATGCGCCGCGAAGTATCGACGAGACTCCGGGCGCGAATGCCAGATGTCGACGACCCGCCCTCGCAGCTTCGCGCGCCAGTAGCTGAGCGCCTCCACGTCAGAGAGGTCCTTCGACTTCTTCAATCTTCCTCGGTCGTCGACCCAGATCAGTCCGCGCTCGTAGAGTTCGTCGCACCCGAACTTGCAAGCAGCCATGGCGATAGCGGGGAGATCGTTCTTCTCGTCGTCGGAGCAATCTGAGCGCCGCTTGATGTGGGCTGCAACGAGGAACGAGGATGCCATGGACCTCCCGCACAGAGCACAGACGCCCGAATCGCCCGGAAGAATCCACGTTCGCAGATACCGCTGTTCTAGCCGTCGTGTCGTCGTCACCTCAGCATCGAGTTCGTCGAATCGACGGGCAATCGATGGATAATCGAACCCCCCGACGGGCCGGATGAGCGCTGCGGTGTCCTGGTCGAGTAGTGCGAGGACCGGAACACTCACCTCCGTACCGTAGACATTGAACTCACGGGTGCCCAGGGCGCGCACTCGCGCTGACGCCTCGGCCATGTCGGCGTAGGACAAGCGCACTTCCACCGGATCAGTGAAGCTGAACATGAGCTCCCAGGGGCGCGAGTTCCCGTCCGCGCTCCGCTTCCGAGGCCAGAGGTCGTCAGCAAGGCGTTCACTGACCCATTTGTGGGTGATGGTCGCGGCGAGGTAGGCATGGTTCCCCCCGAGGAAGAAGATCGCGTCGCCGTAACGGATTCGGTCCCACCGCGATCGCATCTGGCCTCGCTGTCCCGCCGTGGTGCCCCACATTGGTACCTGACCTGAGGGGTGGCTCCTCTCGAGCGCGCGCCGGTCGTCTGCGCCCAGGTGCGGTGCCCATCGAACGCGATCGACCGGCTTGTGCACGGTCTCGTTCAGGTTGGTCCGTGCTGCTGGTCCGGCTGGCTGAAGAATCAGGTTTCCACGGTGAGTCGCGTCGAGCAGATCCGTGAGTTCTGGCATGAATACAGAATGTCCAGAAAATGTTCAGATTGCCAACTGCGCTCGCGGGCGGCTGCGAAGGTCACTGGCCGATGACCTGGACGATCGAGGTCGGGCAGACGCTCCGACGCCGGGAGCTGCACGAGATAGTCGGTGGAGGCAGCTGGCAGAACGGCATCGCACCCGTGCGGTCGACGCCGGACATCCTCGTCTTCACCGACCCTGTCTCGGGGGCTGCCCACGGGTACGACCGCTTTGAAGGCCTGCGAGAAGACGGGACCTACGCGTACACCGGTGAAGGGCAGCGAGGCGATCAGCAATTCGTACGCGGCAACCGGATACTCCGAGATTCCGCTGAGGACGGTCGAGTGGTTCGACTGTTCAGGACCTCAGGGCGGAACGCCACCTACGTCGGTCCGTTCACCTTGGGCGATCCCGCCTACGAAGTGCGGGAGATACCGTCGTCAGACGGTGTGCTCCGCGCGGGCATCATCTTCAATCTGGCACCCTTGGAAGACGCGGCGCTAGAGCTCCTGCCGGCCTATGGCCGCGACGAAATCGATCCCCTTGTCAGCAAATGGTCAGCGCCCTCGTTCGATGACTACACGGTCAACCTGCGGCGGACTGGTGAAGAAACGTACGCATCGCGCGTGGAATTCGAGCTTCAAGCAGCGTTCGGTCGATGGCTCACTCTTCGTGGAGACGAAGTCAAGCTCCTCGTGCTCGAAACGACCGACGGCGTCCTTCGGCCGGATCTGTACAACGAGACCACCGGGGAAGTCATCGAGGCCAAGAAGTCGGTGGCTCGGACGTATGTGCGCACTGCGATTGGGCAGGTCCTCGACTACGCCCACGTGGCACGGGTGAAGTCCCTTGATCTTGCGCCTTCGATCCTTCTTCCGGGGCGTCCCTCGAACGACATCCTCGAACTCTGCCACTCGCTCGGGATCACCGTTTGGCACCCGGACACGATCGGCTTTGTGCGACTTGAACCGTCCTGATCCCGACGATCCCTTGTCAGCCAGTCAGTCGTCGTCGGCCAGGAGCGCTACGACCGGCCTGTCAGCTAGAGCCCAGTCCCTGCGGGCGAGCTCGCTACGGGAACACCAGGCGATTTCATCGTGGTCGGTGCTCGAGATGAACGCTGAGTCGCCCATCGGAACGCTGTAGCAGGCGAGGTCGATTGCCCCGTCCGGGGTGAGCGTTGTCCTGCGGTCGATAATGCGCCCGATCTCGAGGTTGAGACCAAGTTCTTCCAGAAGTTCCCGCGCGAGTGCTTGTTCTGGGGTCTCGCCGTGCTCGATCTTCCCTCCTGGGAACTCCCAAAGGCCCGCAGCTGATCTGCCCGCAGCCCGGCGGCAAGCCAAGTACCGCCCATCCGGGCGTCGGATCACGGCCGCTACGACTTCGACGGTGTGCACCCTCCAGTTCTACCCGATCGACCCACCTGAGACAGCTGCGCTGCGGGCAATGATCAGACTCCATCGGCCGAGTTCTTCTTCGACGACGGACGCAGCAGCTGCAGCGTCTTCGTGTTCCCAGAAACGGAGAACCCGCCAGCCCTCTGACTCGAGGGTCGCTTGGTTCCTCGCATCCCGCTGACGATTAGCGAGCAACTTCCGACGCCACAGCTCGGCGTTCGCCTTCGGAAGGTGGGCGTGCTCCTCGCAGAAGTGCCAGAAGCACCCGTCGACGAAGACGGCGATCCGTGCACGCGGGAACACGAGGTCGGGCCGAACGCGGCACCGACTGCTCACGCGCCGATCGACGAAGAACCGTCGCCCTCGGCGGTGCAGTTCACGGCGCAGCGCGAGCTCGGGCGCGGTGTCCCGTCGACCGAAGCGGGCCATGCGCCGCCGACGAGCGTCGTCTGCTTCCCAGGTCCCCACGCTCCGATCCTCGCTTGACGACGGTTCGGGCGAGGATCGGAGCGATGGTCTGTGAACGGATCGGCGGTGGATCGCAATGTGGAGGAACGGGCGATCAGTGCGAGGTAGCCGCGGTCGCTTCGACCGACGTGACCGACACGTCAAGCGGGGCATCCGGAGCGACAGGGTCCCCGGCCGAAGCTGACGACTGCGCCTCGAGATCCGCCCGCACCGACGCCGACACCCCGAACAACAACGTCGCCACGAACCCCACGACATAGGCCACCACGAGCCCCGACCCGTACCCGAGCAGCGCCCACCCGTACCCGGACGACCCGTTCAGCAGCGGGATCAGCGACAGGTCCGAGGCCCCGATGGCGATCGCCCCGACGGAGTGTCCGAGCTGGTCGAAGAGCCCGACGACACCGCCGCCGAACGCCCCACCGATGCACGCGGTGATGAACGGCCTGCCCAGGGGGAGCGTCACGCCGTAGATCAGGGGCTCTCCGACGCCGAGGAACCCGGCCGGCAGCGCACCGCGGATGGTCCGCACGAGCGAGGCGTTCGACCGGAACCGCACCCACAGCGCGATGCACGCACCGATCTGCCCGGCACCACCCATTGCCAACACGGGCAGCAGCACGGTCCACCCGGTCTGGTCGATCAGGGTGGTGTGGATCGGGATGAGCCCCTGGTGCATGCCGGTCATGACGAGCGGCAGGAACAGGCCTCCGAGCACGAAGCCGGCGAAGGCCCCGCCGTTCGCGAGCAGCCAGGTCGCAGCGGTGCCGATCGCGACCGAGACGACACCCGCGACGGACATCAGGATGCCCAGCGCGACCGACCCGGCGACGAGCACGGTCACGGTCGGCACGACGATGAGCGCGATGACGTCCGGTGTGACCCGGCGCATGAAGCGCTCGACGTAGGCGGCGAGGATGCCGCCGGCCAGCGCACCGAGTACACCGCCCTGGCCGGGAGTCAGGGTCTCGCCGAACACGGTGACGTTCGCGACACCGGCCGCGACGATGATCCCGCCGACGGCACCACCGAGGACGGGCGTGCCGCCGAACTCCTTCGCGGCGTTCATCCCGACGAACACGGCGAGCAGGGACAGGAAGCCGGACGAGAGCACGCCGAGGAACGGCGTCACCCCGGGCACCCACCCCAGGTTCGTCAGGATGCCGTTGATCCCGGCGATCAGCCCGCAGGCGATCAGTGCGGGGATGAGCGGGATGAAGATCGCAGAGATCTTCCGGATCGCGCGCATGGTGCGGCCGTCGGAACGGGACCGCGCGGTCGCCTTGATGGACGCACCGCGAGCAGCGAGCTCCTCAGGCGACGCACCAGGCCCACCAGCCGCAGCCGGCGGGGCGGCCGCGCGCAGGGCCTCCAGGCCGTCGGCCACGCGGTCGACGAGGCCCGGGCCGAGCACGATCTGCAGGTTCGAGCCGGCCGCGATGGCGGCCATGACGCCGTCGGTGGCCTTCAGGTCTTCGAGCGCGACGGACGAGTCGGAGACGACCTCGACCCGCAGGCGGGTCATGCAGTTCTCGACGTCGGCGATGTTCGCGGATCCGCCGACGGCGTCGAGGATCTGCTGGGCGAGTTGCTGTGCATCGGGCATGGCGTGCTCCTCGGGGGAAAGGAAACGGAAAAGGGAACGGGGTCTACAGCACGGCGCGCAACGAGCCGGCAGCAGCATCGAGGCGAGCACGCACGTCGGCAGCCGAGGCGCCGGTCAGGATCACGGCGATGGCGGTCTTCACCTCGCCGTCCGAGGCGTCGAGTGCCGCCTGGACCTCGGCAGAGGCAGCGCCGGTGACGTCCTGCACGAGCGAGAACGCCCGGGCGACGAGCTTCGCGTTCGTCGCCCGCACGTCGACCATGCGGTTGCCGTACGTCTTGTGGCTGCGCACCATCGCGAGCGTGGTCAGCATGTTCAGGACGAGCTTCTGCGCGGTGCCCGCCTTCAGGCGGGTCGACCCGGCGATGAACTCGGGGCCGACGACGACGTCGATGGCGATGTCCGCCTCCCGCCCCGCGGCCGAGTCGGGGTTGCACGCGACGGAGACCGACAGGGCGGAGCGGCGCCGGGCCTCCAGGATGGCCGCGATGACGTAGGGCGTCCTGCCGGACGCGCTGATCCCGACGACCACGTCGTCGGCCGTGAGGCCGAGCGCGTCGAGGTCGCGGACGGCGGCTGCTTCGTCGTCCTCCGCGCCCTCCACCGCGGTGGTCAGGGCGGGGTCGCCGCCGGCGATCACGCCGACCACCTGGCTCGGATCGGTGCCGAAGGTGGGCGGGCACTCGCTGGCGTCGAGGACGCCGAGCCGGCCCGGCGTGCCGGCACCGACGTAGACGAGTCGGCCGCCACGCGCGAACGCTGCGGCGATCGAGTCTGCCGCCAGAGCGATGGCCGGGAGGCACGGCTCCAGTGCCGCAGGCACGCTGCGATCTCCGGCGTTCATGCGCTGGGCAGCTTCCAGCGTGGAGATCGTGTCGATGTCGTCCAGCGAGTGGTCGGTCGCCTCGGTGGTGAGGGCTGCGAGTTCGTCGCGGAGGGCGTCGTGGGTCTCGTGCCTTGTGGTCATGGTGGTGCTCAGTTCCGGTGGTGGGTGCGGACGGCGTCGCGGCTGCGGGCGAGGAGTGGCTGGGACCGCTCGTCGGTGCGCTGCGCGACGACGATGAACAGGGTGTCGACGATGGCGAGCTGGCTCATCCGGCTGCCCATGGCCGCGGGACGCAGGGCGCTCTCGGCACCGGCGACACCGAGCAGGACGTGGTCGGCGGTGGTGGCGAGCGGGGCGGAGGCGTGGCCGGTGATCGCGACGATCGTGGCGTGCTGGGCTCGGGCGGCGTGGGCGACCTCGAGGGTCTCGACGGTGGAGCCCGAGTGGCTGACGAGCACCAGGACGTCGTGCTCGCCGATGACGCTCGCCAGGGTCAGGGCGTTGTGCGGGTCGTCGGCGATCGAGCTCACGATGCCGATGCGTTCGAGCTTGAGGTGCAGGTCTCGGGCGACGATGCCGCTCGCGCCGACGCCGTACAGGACGACGCGGCGGGCATCGCTCACGGCGGCGGCCGCTGCTTCGAGGGCGTGCGGGTCCAGTGCGGCGCGGGTGTCGGCCATCACCGCGCGGACGTCCTCGGTGACCTTCGCGATGACGGTGGCGACGTCGTCGTCGACTGCAACCCCGGCGTGGATCTCGGTGGACTCACGCTCGTGGATCCCGCGTTCGACTGCCCGGGTCATGCTGCGCTGCAGGGCGGCGAAGTTCGCGAAGCCCAGGTGCTGGGCGAAGCGGGAGACCGTGGCGGGGGACACCCCGGCTCGGCCGGCGAGGTCGGTGGCGTTCGTGGTGGCCGCGGCTGCCGGGTCGTCGAGGACGGCGTCGGCGATGGCGCGCATGCTCGACGGCATGCTCGCCGACTGGGTGCGGACGAGGGCGAAGGCGTCGGCGCGCTCGGACCGCTCGGATCGCTCGGGCCGCTCGGTGATCGTCATCCCGCCATGAAAGCGTCTTTCGTAAGCAAGCGCCAGTGCTGAAAGTAAATTGCGTGTTACGTGGGGCGGGCCGGCGGTGCGGTTCGGCTTCGCACAACCGAAGTACGCCCGCGCCGCGGAGGTGCGTGGCGCAGTTGCGCTTTGGTTGTGCGCTTGGCGGCGGTGCGGCGGCGGCAGGCCTCCTGAATCAGCGCTGGCGGGCGGCTGCTTCGGTGGCCGCCTGCACGTAGCGTCGGGCAGCCCGAGACTGGCGGAGGAGGAGCGGTGTGAAGGCGACGGCCGCCACGAGGAGTGCGCCGCAGAGACCCCGACTGAACCCTGCGGTGAAGGGGGCGTCATCGGTGAGGTTCGGGAGCTGCGGACCAACGAGGCCGAGGCAGAGCAGCAGGAACTGGCCGAGGGCGATCGGCTGGTAGGAGGCGCGGAGACGGGCGAGGTCGAACGCCCGTCGAGCGAGGTCGGAGTCAGCCGGTTCGATCGGGGCTTGCTTGGCGATCGCCTGCGAGAGGGTCTTGCGGCCGAAGCGCGACAGCCCTGCGAGGGGCGCCTGCATCTGCGGAGAGAGGCGAAGGCTGGTGGCGAGCAACGAGAACGCTCCGGAGAGTCCGCCGACAGCCGCGGTGCACCCGACGATCACGAGCAGCCGTCCTGGTCCAGCGCCCACGCGCTCGAGTACGACACCGAAGACTGCGCCGACCACGGCTCCGGCCAGGGCGACCCAGACCGTGCGGCGCCAAGCTCGGCGGGCGATCGTCTCGGGTGTGTCTGGTGTCTCCGTCGCGGTGGTCATGCGACGGCGACCGGAGTGTCGGTGCGGCGTTCGTTCTCGGCAGTGGCGGCATCCGCGTAGCGCCGCGCTCGGCGGCCTCGGACGACCACCAACGGCGCGACGAACACCGATTCGACGACGAAGAGCGCCAGGATGATCCGGCTGAAGACCACATCGCCGCCGCCGCTGAGGACACGAGCGAAGTGAGGAGCAGCGACCATTGCGAAGAGCAGGAGGCCCTGCCCCAGGAAGATCCCGTTGAACATGGCGGTCCCGCGAGCGAGGGTGAGCGCGCGGTGCTGGAGTTCCGGGCCCGCGTCGTCCGCGAGCGGAACGCCCGAGCGGATGGCTCCCTTGACGATCTTGCGACGGTCTCTCGTCAGGCCCTCGGTCGCCTGCGTCATGGTCGACGACGCGCGTGCCGTGGCGGGGAGCAACGAGAGTATTCCGGCCATGCCGACCAGCACGGCGACGCACGTGCAGATCGCCAGGGCGACGGTCCAGCCGTCCTCGTCCCGCGAGGTTGCCCAACCGGCCACTGCCCCCGCGACCGCGGCGATCGCCACGACCAGGGCGGTACGACGCCACGCGCGCCGGATGATTCGTTCGTCTTCCCCCACCCGCTCACCCTACGGGGCGGGGCAGAGCCGTGTTCTGGAGCCGAGCACCTGTCGGACGCTGGCGGTGCGATCGAGGCGAGGCGGGCCTCCAGGCCGGACGCCGTCAGGCGACGCCGCGCCGCGGACGGAAGACGCCCGCCCGGACCAGCCACACGTAGAGCAGGCAGCCGATGCAGACGTCGAAGGCAGCGTTGAGGAACGCGGCGACCAGGGCGACCGCGGCACCGATCGGGGCGGCGTACGGCACGCCGAGTAGCGCGAGGAGCAGGGCGACCGCGGTCACGAACAGGCCGACCTGCTGGGCGAAGGTCGGTGGTTCCGGGGCCTCGAGTTCGGCAGGCGGGGCGAGGCGGGGGCGGACGACTCGTCGGAAGAGTGCGCCGTAGGGGTGGCGGCGGACGCCGGCGATGCCTCCGACGGCGAACAGCACGACGATGACCGCGAGCAGCACGATGCCGGCGATCCACGTCTCGGGGATCAGCGTGAGGACGATCGTCGCGGCGAGGAGCACCGTGGTGATGGCGGCGCCGAAGCGTGGGGAGCGCGGGTCGATGCCGCGTGTGGGGTCGGTCGTGGTGGTCATCGGGACTCCTGGGTGCCGGTGGTGCCTGAGGTGTCTGTGCCGCGTGCGGTCAGGACGGCGTCGAGGGCTGCGGCGAGCTCGGGTGGGCGGGGTGGGCCTCCGAAGCGGGTGCGGACGGTCCGGGAGCCGTCGACGAGGAAGACCGTCGGGGTCTGCAGGACGTTGAAGCGGCTCGCCAGTCCGGGGTGCTCGGCGAGGTCGATCTCCAGTCGGGTGACACCGTCGTGTCGGGCTGCGACGGAGTCCAGGTGCCGGGCGGTCGCGGGGCAGCGGGCACAGGTCGGGGTGGAGAACTGGACGAGGGTGGCGCGCGTGCCGAAGGCTGTCGGCGGGGCGAGATCGGCGACCGTCCCGGCGTCGCCCGGTGCCGTCGTGGTCCGTGCGCGGCCGGTCTTCGCGCGCAGGAGCAGGCCGAGCAGCGTGGCGAGTGCGAGGACTCCCACGAGCACGGCGACGGCCACGATCACGGTCATGCCGTGACGGTACGTGGTTCGGCGGTGTTCGGGGCGAACGTGACCGAACGTGACGGGGGAGGGGGGCACGTGTCGGGTCTCGCCGGCTGTCGCTGGACCGACCTCTACTTCGCTTGAATAGGCATACTTTTCTAGCGACGTGCCACCGATCGGGGTGCCGCAGCGCGGTCGCACACAGGCGAACCGGAACGCAACCCGCTCAGACGCGTCGGAGCAGCCGGGCGACGGTGCCCTGCAACAGCAACAGCAGCGCCCAGAGCAGGCCGATGCTCGGGAACACCACCGACAAGACCAGCGCGGCCGACAGCAGTCCGGCGGCGATGAGCCCCCGCGCTGAGTCACCCAGCGGCGTGGCGAGCAACTCGGGGTTCCGTCGGAGCACGAGTTCGATGGCGGTGAGTGCGAGGCTCGTCACGACCATGCTGCCGAGGTAGAGCGCGTGGGCCACACGGTCGTCGTTCTCGCCGCTGTTGAGCAGGTTGGCGGCGAACGGCAGGAACACGATGCTGATGAGCCACACGAAGTTCAGCTGCATGATCCGTGGGTTGTAGGACCGCACGTGCTCGAAGACCTGGTGATGGAGGATCCAGAACCGGGAGATCAGCCAGAAGGTGATGAGGAACTCGAGCAGCGCGGGCCAGTGCTCGCGGAGCAGGTCGCCGGCGCTCTCGCCCGAGGACATCTCGCTGGCGATGTCGACCAGCGGCAGGATCAGCAGCGTGATGGCGATCGCGACGGTGGCGTCGGAGAAGTTCACCAGGCGGTCGAGTCCGCGGTCCGTGCGGGCGTGCTCGGTGCGGGCGTGCTCCGTCATGGGGTGAGTGTAGGGAGTGCACGGGCCGCCGCCCTAGCATCGGGGCGTGAGCTTCGACGTGACACCTGGGCGGTACCGCCACTTCAAGGGCAACGACTACGAGGTGGTCCTGGTCGCCCGTGACGTGGAGACCGAGGAGCCGGTGGTCGTGTACCAGGCGCTGTACGGCGATCGCGGACACTGGGTGCGCTCGCTCGCCGACTTCACCGCGCACGTCACCCGCGACGGGTACGACGGGCCGCGGTTCGTGCCGATCGGCAGCTGACAGCCTGAGCAGCCGGTGTCGGCGCCCACCCCTAGGCTTTCAGCGCATCGGAGAGCAAGGGGGAGCGCATGCAGATCGGCGTCGACGGAAACGTGCTGCTCAGCCCGAGTGACCTGAGCACGTGGTCGGCCTGCGAGTGGGCGTTCCTCCGCCGCCTCGACGCCAAGCTCGGTCGCGGGGAAGCCCTGCCCGATGTGCACGACGACATGCTCGAGCGCACGGCTCGGCTGGGGGACCAGCACGAGCTCGACTACCTCGACATCCTCAAGCAGACCCGCAAGGTCGTCGAGTTCGACCGTCCCGCACCGCCGGACTACGCACGCGCCGCAGCCGAGGCGCGACAGGCCTTCGCCGACGGTGCCGACGTGCTCTACCAGCCGACGTTCCACACAGCGCCGACCGCAGGCGCCCCCGGGTTCATCGGCTTCGCGGACTTCATCATCCGCAACGACCGCGGTGAGTACGAGGTCTACGACACCAAGCTCGCCCGCCACGCCAAGATCAGCGCCCTGCTGCAGCTCGCCGCGTACGCCGAGCAGATGCAGGCACACGGCATCCCGACCGGGCAGCAGGTCCACCTGGTGCTCGGCGACCGGACGACCACGACGCACGACCTCGCCGACATCGCGCCGGTGTACCGCACGCAGCGCGCCGAACTGCAGCGGATCATCGCCGAGCGCATCGCCGCCGACGAGTCACTGCAGTGGGGTGACCCGCGGTACTCCAGCTGCGGGCGCTGTGCGATCTGTTCGACCCAGGTCGCTGACCACCGCGACCTCGTCCTCGTCGCGGGCATGCGCCTGGACCAGCGGGCGAAGTTGATCAAGCACGAGGTGCGGACGATTGACGACCTGGCGGTCCGAACCCGGGCAGTACCGGGCTTGTCCCGCGCGACGCAGGATCGGCTGGTGCGGCAGGCGAGCCTCCAGATCGAATCAGAGGACGCCCGACGGAAGGGCGCCGACGGGCCGGGCCAGCCCGTGAAGCCGCGCTTCGAGGTCCTCGACGCCCGTGCGCTCGACGCGATCCCGGCACCCGACCCTGGCGACGTGTTCTTCGACTTCGAGGGCGACCCGCTGCACACCGAGGACGGCGTGCACTGGGGCCTCGACTACCTGTTCGGCCTGGTCGACGACCGCGCCGAGTTCACCGCGTTCTGGGCGCACACCATCCGCGACGAGCGAGTTGCGCTGGAGCAGTTCCTCGCGTTCATCGAGGCCCGGCGGCAGCAGTACCCGGGCATGCACATCTACCACTACGCGGCCTACGAGCGGACGCACCTGCTGTCGCTCGCAGCCCGGCACGGGGTGGGTGAAGAGGCCGTGGACGACCTGCTGCGAGCCGGCGTCCTGGTCGACCTGTACCCGATCGTCCGCAAGGCCCTGGTCGTCGGCAGCCACAGCTACTCGATCAAGAAGCTCGAACCGCTGTACATGGACTCGGACCTGCGCGAGAGCGACGTCACGAACGCCGCGGACAGCATCACCGCCTACGTCGACGCGATCGAGGAGCTCCGGAACGGCGACGCTGTCGAAGGGCAGCGGATGCTCGACCAGGTCGCCGACTACAACGCCTACGACTGCCGCTCGACCCTGCGCCTGCGCGACTGGCTCCGCTCGCTGCGCACCGACGACCCCGACGCGGCCGACCCGTCGCTCGAGCTCGAGGTCCCGCCGATCCCGGTCGAGCGCGAGCCGAACCCGGTGTACGTCGCCCTGGCCGCGCAACTCGAGGACGTCGACGCCCTCGACCGCACCCCTGACCAGACCGCGTTGGCGCTCGCCGCGGCCGCGATCGACTACCACCGCCGCGAAGCCAAGACCTTCTGGCAGGACCACTTCGACCGCCTGCGGAACCCGGTCGACGACTGGGCCGACACGCGCGACGTCCTGATCGTGGAGGGTGCGTCCGTCGAGCGCGACTGGGACACGCTGCCGCGTGCCCGCTCGCAGTCGCGGGAACTCCGGTTGTCGGGGACGCTCGCGCCCGGCTCGCGGCTCCGGCCTGGAGGCACGCCCCACCTGGTCTACGACGACCCGCTTCCGCCATCGGTCGCCTCTCCGGGCCCCGGGTCGAAGGGCGCGTCGTCGCGCGCCGTGATCATGGACGTGTGGGACAACGGCGATGCCGTCGAGGTCCTCGTGAAAGAGGGACTGCCCGTCGGTGGCGAGCCGCACCACGAGTTCCCGGTGGCCCTCGCCCCGTCGGCACCGCCCCGAGCGAAGCCCCAGCCGGAGGCGATCGCGTGGTGGGGTCAGGCCGTGCTCGACGAGCTGCCGGCGATGCTGCCCGACCCGGCGCTCGACCTGCTGCGTCGGGTGCCCCCGCGTGGCCCGATCGTCCCGGTGCAGGGCGACGACACGGTGTCGGCGGTGGTGTCGACCCTGCTCGGCCTCGACCGGTCCTACCTGGCGATCCAGGGCCCTCCCGGCACGGGAAAGACCTACGTCGGATCGAACGTCGTTGCCCGACTCGTCCGTGAGTACGGCTGGCGCGTCGGGGTCGTCGGGCAGTCCCACGCGACGTCGGAGAACTTCCTGACCTCGGTCGTGAACGCCGGCGTCCCCGCGGACCGGGTCGTGAAGGTGCCGAAGTCCGGCGCAACCGAGGACGAGCTCGACGCCGCAGCCTGGACCCCCGTGAAGAACGGTGCCGCGGTCGCCGCGTTCCTGTCTTCGTGCGAGTCCTCGGGCACCGGCGGTGTCGTCGGTGGCACGGCGTGGACGTTCGCGAACGAGTCCACGATCGAGCGCCGTTCCCTCGACCTGCTCGTGGTCGACGAGGCCGGGCAGTTCTCCCTCGCCCCGACCATCGCCTCGTCGGTCGCCGCGACCCGGCTCCTGCTGCTCGGGGACCCCCAGCAGTTGCCCCAGGTGTCGCAGGGCTCGCACCCGGAGCCCGTCGACGAGTCGGCGCTCGGCTGGCTCGCCGACGGACAGCACGTCCTGCCCTCGGAGTTCGGGTACTTCCTGGCCCGCACCCGCCGCATGGAGCCCGCGCTGACCGAATCCGTCTCAGCCCTGTCCTACGACGGGCAGCTCGCCTCGATGGTCTCCGGACGGCACCTCGATGGCATCGACGCGGGTGTGCACCCCGTGCCGGTCGTGCACGCGGGCAACACGACGTCCTCTGCTGAGGAGGCAGCCCGGGTCGTCGCGCTCGTGGGCGACGTCGTCGGTCGCACCTGGACCGACGGTTCCGACCCCCGGGACCTGACCGACGAGGACGTCATCGTGGTGGCGCCGTACAACGCACAGGGTGCACTGATCCGGCAGGAGCTCGACCGCGCGGGCTTCACCGGCACCCAGGTCGGCACGGTCGACCTGTTCCAGGGCCGCGAGGCCGTCGTGTCGATCGTGTCCCTGGGAGCGTCGAGCGCGGCCGACATCCCGCGCGGCCTCGACTTCCTGCTCATGCCGAACCGGTTGAACGTGGCGATCTCGCGGGCGAAGTGGGCGGCCTACCTCGTGCACTCACCGGCGCTGACCACGGGGCTACCCCCGTCGATCGCGGGCTTGTCCCTGCTGTCTCGATTCATCGAGCTCGTCCACCCCCGCTGACCCGGCGGGCGAGTCCGCTGCACGGGAGGCTCGACAACTCCGGATGCATGACGGTCCTGGTTCGCGAATACCCAGGATCGTGAACCAGAACCGTCAACCGCGAGAAACCATGGGCCCGCCCGCCGCGCTGTGACGCCAGAACGAGGGCTGGCCGGACCAGACGTCGTCCTGGAACGGTGGAGGCATGGGGGAGCACACGATCACCGCGGACCGTCCGAGCCCGAAGGGAACGGCGCCGCTGACACTCCGCGCCCGCAAGCCCGGGTACGCCGTGATGCAGCAGTGTCTCGCGATCCAGGCCGACGGCCGCGCGCTGACGACCTGGCAGCGGTTCTGGGGGCACGACCCGCTCCGGCCGGAAGCCCGTTCCTGGTTCAAGGGGGCGATCGGCGAGCGGCAGGTCGCGGCGCAGCTCGAGGAACTCGGCCCGGACTTCACGGTCCTGCACGCCGTCCCGATCGGGAAGGGCAGCACGGACATCGATCACATCGTGGTCGGTCCTACCGGCGTCTTCTCGATCAACACGAAGAACCACTCCGGTCACGCGGTCTGGGCGGGCGGACGCACACTGATGGTGAACGGTCAGCGGACGCCGCACCTGCACCGCGCGCTGGCCGAGGGGGAGCGTGCGACTACGCTGTTGTCGGCCGCAGCGGGCGGTCCGATCCTCGTGCAGCCGATCCTGGTGGTCGAGGCTGCCGAACTCCGGTTCGGCAAGAAGCCGCCGGCAGCCGTGGTCCTCGAGCCCGAGCGTGTGGGGAGCTGGATCCGCGGTCTCCCACGTGCACACTCCGACGAAGCCGTGCGCTTCCTGTCGATGCTGGCGGAGGAACGGGGCACCTGGCACGTCGATGCCGTGGTCATCAACGACACACTCCGCCACGTCCAGCGCTTCGAGCGACTCGAACGCGAGATCGCCGACGCTCGCTCCCGCCGCAGCCTCATACGCCGGGCTCGGGTCCTCGCAGTCCTGGCCGTTCCGGCGGGTGGTCTGCTCGGGTACTGGTGGGCCATCGCAGCCGCGGCGATGGCGGCTGCCTGACGACGAAGGGTCCGAACCTCCGACGGAGCGATCAGTCGTCGCTGGTCGGGACGCCGCTCTGCATCTGCACCCGCATCTGGGCGAGGACATCCGCGTGCAGGAAGTTCGCCTCGGCCGCACTCGTGGGGTCGACCACGATGCCGAACTCCTCGGGGAGCGCGGAAACGAGCTCGGACATCGGCACCGGACGCCCCTCGGCGTCGGGCAGGCCGGCGGCGAGTTCGGCCGGGTCGGTGAAGACGGGCACGAACGGCTTGTCCCGGATCATGACGTGGGCGACGCTGCCGGCCTCCGGAGCGCCCGCTGGCTTCCAGGGGACCCACGCCGCGCTGCGCAGGAAGCCCGCGGGTGAGGCGGCCATTCGGCGCCGGAGTTCGGCGGCCGCGGTCGGCGGGGCCTTGTCGACGCCGCGGCCGAAGGCTGATCCGTTGGTCTGATCGGTACTCACACCAGCCATGCTGCCACGGTCGGCGGACACGGCGGGGCCGAGCCGCGCCTCCAGGCCGATGCTCGGCGCACGCGGACGTGCGCCGGGCGTCGGAGGTGACGGTCTCAGTACGCGGCCGACTGCCCGCCGTCGATCGGGACGACCGTCGCGTTGACGTAGGACGCGTCGTCGGAGAGCAGGAAGGCGACGACGGCGGCGATCTCGGGGGCCTCGCCGTAGCGCTTCGTCGGGTTGACCTGGATGAACTCCTCGGCGGCCTTGCGCGGGTTCTCCGCGTCGAGCTGCTTCATCGAGTTCTCGACCATGGGCGTCCAGATGGCGCCGGGGGCGATGGCGTTGATGCGGATGCCGTAGCGGCCGTACTCGACGGCCGAGTTGCGGGTGAGGCCGACGACGCCGTGCTTGGCGGCGGCGTACCCGGACTGGTTGCCGATGCCGCGGATGCCGCCGACGCTCGCGGTGTTCACGACCATGCCGGAGCCCTGCTCGCGCATGACCTTGAGCACCTTCTCGAGACCGAGGAACACGCCACGCAAGTTGATCGACACGACGCGGTCGAACTCGGCGGCGGTGAAGGACTCCGTGGGGTTCTGCTTGCCCTCGATACCGGCGTTGTTGAAGAAGCCGTCGATGCGGCCGAAGCGCTCGGTGGTGGCGGTGACGTAGGCGTCGACCTGGGCCTCGTCGGACACGTCGGCGACGGTCGTCAGGACCTGCGCGTCGGGGGTGGCCTCGAGCACGGCGGTCTTCGTCGCCTCGAGTCCCTGCTCGGAGACGTCGACGAGGGAGAGCGCAGCGCCCTCGGCTGCCAGGCGGACGGCGGTCGCGCGGCCGAGGCCGGAGCCGCCGCCGGTGATGAGGACGACGCGGTCGGTGAAGCGGGTGGTGCCGGTGGTGGTTTCGGGCATGGTGGGAGGCCTCCTGAGGTCTTCGACGGTGAAGGGCTCGGGGTCCGCGGTGGGGCAGCGAGTCCGATCGATGCATCTGCATCGAGATGCCTAGACTACACCTGTCGTTTAAGAGTGGAAACAGCAGGCGTCCGGGCGCCCCATCACGCTGCCGGCCTCAGCTCGTCACGATCGACGTCGTCGTTGCCATGGTCGCAGCCATGATCACGACGATCGTCGCGGCCTCGATCTCCTCGAGCACGGCCTTCACCGCCGGGCTCGCCCAGGTGCCCGAGGTGATCTCCTTCACCAGGTCCTTGTCGACGGCGCCGAACTGCTTGCGCAGGGTGTTCGTCGCGTCGAGCAGGCCGATGACCGCGGCGGAGAACGGCGTGGGTCCTGCCCGGCCAGCCAGCACGTCCCCGATGCCGGAACGCAGCAGCGCCTCCGGGGCTCCGTCCCGCTCCGGGTGCTTCGTGGTGGGGAAGAGGCCGAGCACCTTGCCCTGCTCGACGCTGATGATGCCCCTGGCGACGAGGCCGGCGAACACGTCGTCGCGCAGCCGCTGCTTGCCGAGTCGGCTCACCCACCACTTCGCCTTGCGCGGTGCACCGGATGCCGCGATCGACCCGACGACGCCGTCGAGCACCGGGTCGCCCGTGGCGGAGCCGTTGACGACGGTGACCAGGCCGTCCTGCAGCGAGATGGCACCGCGGAGTGCGAGGTCGGCGAGGACCGCACCCGCGAGACCGGTGTCCAGCGTCTGCCCGTCGAGGGACTTGCGGCCGTCGGGCTCGACCTGCAGGAGCGCGAACGCCTGTGGGACCGTGAGTTGCTCAGCCATGCCCGCAGCCTGCCACGCGGGGCGGAGGTGCGCCGGGCCTCCGAGCCGACACCCAGCGGCGCCGGACCGCCCGACGTCAGCAGGCGTCCAGCACCCGCACCATCGCGTCCCGCTCCGCCGGAACCACCCACAGGCGGTACTTCGCCTTCACCGTGACCTGGTGCTCGACGTAGGTGCAGCGGAACGCCTTGTTCGCGGGGAGCCAGGTCGCCGCGTCGCCGGAGCCCTTCTGCGAGTTGGACCGGCCGTCGACGGCGAACAGGTTCACCGGGTCGTTCGCCAGCGCCTGCCGCTCGGCCTCGGTGAGCCGCTGGGCCCCGGTGCGCCAGGCGTTCTCGAGTGCGACGACGTGGTCGATCTGCACGAGGGTCGAGGTCGTGTTGCCGCGCACGAAGTCCACCCTCGCACCCGTGTACGGCGAGACGAGGGTGCCGGTGAGCACCTTGCAGCGGCCCTCGCGGGTGATGTCGGCGAGGTCGCGGGCGAGGACGTCGTTCCGGGTGTCGCACCCGTTGTGGTCGACGTCGAGCCAGGCGCTGCCGAAGTCGCCGGTGCGGTCGTAGCCGGTGCCGGCTGCCTTGCCCTTGACGGGCAGGTCGGCGAGCTGGGTACGCGCGCGGACCACGTCGGCGTCGGTTCCGCGGCTGACGGTCGGACTGGAGGCGGGGCTCGCCCCCGACGACGCCTGCTGCGGTCCGATCGTGGTCGTCTCCCCGGCCGTGGGGCCGCCCGCAGCGGTCGTGCCCGCCGCGTCGGCGTCCCCGAGGACGCCGGATGCATCGAGCGCGTACCCGCCGACGGCGAGGGCCAGGACGACGAGGACGGAGGTCAGGGTGATGCGGCTGCGGCGTCGGCGGGACGTCATGCGGTGGGACTCCAGGTGGTGCGGGCGGAACGTGGTGCGGGGCGGAACGTGGTGCGCGTCGAACGGGGGATCAGGTCAGCAGGGAGCGGATGTCGTCGGCGGTCAGGTCGTCAGCGAACAGGGCGTCGTCGTCGATCATCGTGGCGAACAGCTCGGCCTTGCGCGCGGCGAGGGCGAGGACCTTCTCCTCGATGGTGTCCTCGGCGATGAACCGTTGGACGCTGACCGACCGGGTCTGCCCGATGCGGTGCGTGCGGTCGACGGCCTGGGACTCGGCGGCGGGATTCCACCACGGGTCGAGCACGAACACGGTGTCCGCCTCGGTCAGGGTGAGCCCGAAGCCGCCGGCCTTCAACGAGATGAGGAACGCCGGAGCGGTGCCCTGCCGGAAGCGCTCGATGACCTCCGGGCGCTTGCGGGTGGAGCCGTCGAGGTACTCGTAGCCGATGCCGCGGGCGTCGAGGGCGTCGGACACCATCCGCAGGAAGGAGGTGAACTGGCTGAACACCAGGGCGCGACGGCCCTCCGCCGCGAGCTGTTCGAGTTCGTCGAGCAGCAGGTCGAGCTTGGCGGAGGGGATCGGCGTCGCCGGTGACACAGGCGAATCCGACCCCGCCGACACCAGCGCCGGCGACAGCGCGAGCATCCGCAGCAGGGTCAGCGACCGGAACACGATCATCCGGTTCTTCGACAGGTCGTCGATCAGGTCGAGGACCTTAAGGCGCTCCCGGTTCAGGGTGCGCTCGTACAGCTCCCGGTGCGCCGGGTCGAGCGTGACCCGGACGACTTGTTCTTGCTTCGGCGGCAGGTCGGCCGCGACGGCTTCCTTCGTGCGGCGGAGCATGAGCGGCCGGATCCGTCGCCGCAGCCGCCCGGTGAGTTCCTGCCGGGCCTCGCCGCGGAGCTCGGGCGAGGCGAGGGGCTTCACGTAGTCGTCGCCGAACCGGGTCCAGGTGGACAGCAGTCCCGGCGCGACGATGTGGAACAGCGCCCACAGGTCGGTCAGGCCGTTCTCGAGCGGCGTGCCGGTGATCGCGAACTTCACCGGTGCCTGCAGCTCCGAGGCCACGCGGTGGGTCTGTGACTGCGGGTTCTTCACGAACTGGGCCTCGTCGAGCACCAGCGCCGACCACGGCAGGTCGGTCCAGGCGCGGGCGTCGAGCCGGAGCAGCGCGTACGAGGTGACGACGACGTCCGACGCGGCGGCGGTCCGGGCGACGAGCCCGGGGTCCTTCAACGACGTCGAGGTCACCGTCGAGACCCGCAACGACGGCACGAACTTCGCTGCCTCGGCGGCCCAGTTCCCGACGACCGAGGTCGGGGCGACGACCAGGAACGGGGGAGCGTCGGGCTCCGCGGCACGACGGGCGGCGACCATCGCGAGCACCTGCAGCGTCTTGCCGAGGCCCATGTCGTCGGCGAGCACCCCGCCGATGCCGTGCGTCACCAGGAACGACAGCCACGCGTACCCGGCGTGCTGGTACGGACGCAGGTCGGCGTGCACCGTGTCCGGCACGGGGACGTCACCCGGGGGAGTCGCCCCGAGCAGCCCCGAGGCGATCGCCTGCCACCGCTCGTCGTGCGAGGTCTCGTCGGCCAGCAGGTCGAACTCGGTCCACAGCCCGGCGTGCAGCGGCGTGACGGCGATCGGCTGGTCGGGCTCCCACTCGTCCAGGTCGCGGGCCTCGTCGATGAGCTCCTTGAGACGGTCGAACGCGGGGTCGGCCAGCGACAGGTACGAGTTGTCGACGAGCTTCAGCCGTCGCTGCCGACCCGCGAGCGCGGTGAGCAGCGGCGTGAAGGGGATCTGCTTGCCGTTGACGCTGACGATGATGCCGAGGTCGAACCAGTCGTGCTTGTCCGACGGCATCGTCGTGACGCGGATGTGCGGCCGCCCGCTCAGCCGCTCGTAGTCGAGCCGCTCACCCTGCACGACCGTGCGGACGCCGAGCGACGGCAGCTCGGGCAGGAACTCGTTCGCGAACACCGCGACGTCGGCCCCGTCGATGGTGCCGTCCTGGAACCAGTCCAGCCCGCCACCGGGTCCGGCAGGGCGGACGGGAGGCCCGGCCTGCGTCGCGTCGTCGTCCGGCGTCGTCGACGTGGTCGGCTCCACCGCCGCGGCCGGGTCCGCGACAGGAGTGTCGTCGGTGCCCGCCGGATCGTCGGCGGCACGGAGCCCGGACAGGTCGGGGAGCGGGCCGTGCAGGGACACCGGGTCCTTCCTGCCGTCGACGTGCCAGCGCCAGTGCAGGTGCACGCGGTCGTCGGTGCGCGGCGCGCGGGCCGGCTCGAAGGTCGCGGTGAGGACGAGCTCCGGCGGGGTGCGCTCCGGCAGCTCCACCGAGCCGTCGGAACTGACCAGGCCGAGGGCACCGCGCAGCCGGGGTGACCAGTCGGCCAGGAACTCGTCGACCTCGGCGGTCGGCACGGTGATCCGGGTGCCCTCGACGAGCATGCGGCGCTGGTCCTCGGGCACCGGCGCCGGCGTCGGAGCGACGGCGACCGTGAACTCGGGGCTCTCGCGGAACACGTAGACGCCGTGGTCGCCGATCATCCGCGCTGCGCCGGGCACCACGGGCCGGCCGTCGAGCACGGCACTCGCGCCGATCACCACGGCGTCGTCGTGCCGGGCGACGTCGAGCAGCACCTGTGCCTGCGTGCCGAGGACCGCACCGCCCTCGCGCTTGCCGGTGACGAACGCGATGTCGAGCGCCGCGGCCTGCTGCAGGAGCGGCCAGAGCAGGGGGCTCCGGAAGTCGTCGAGGTGCAGCCAGTCGCTCTCACCCGGCAGGCCCGCCAGCTGCCCGGCGCGGTGCAGGGCGGCGAGCTGCAGGAACCAGGCGTGTTGCTCGGCACCGACGCCGAGCCGGTTCTGCGAGTAGGGGAGCGTGCCCCAGGTCAGCTGCCCGCGCACCCAGTTGCCGGCGTCGCTGCGGGTCACCGGCCGGACCCCGAGCCGCACGCTGCGGGACGGCGCGGGCAGGGCGCGGCCGGCGGCACGGGCGCGCGAGGCGAGCTTGGCGGGGACCGCGTCACGCAACTCGAACTGCAGTCCCATCCGGGTGCCCTGCGAGGTGGGCGCCCGCTCGTCGTCACCCGCGAGGCGGGCGAGGTCGTGCCTCCAGTCCGAGGGCGGCGGAGCCGGCGTTTCCGGGCGTGGGCCGGCGTTCGCGGCGAGGGCGCGGGCGTTGATGGTGAGGAGCGCGGCCGCGACGTGCTTGCAGTCGCCGCCGAGCGGGCAGCTGCAGGTGCTGCGGACCGGGCGGACGAAGTCGCCGCGCGCCGGGGTGGTGTCGACGCGGAGTTCGTACGGGTCGTCGGCGGTGCCGGACACGACCGCGGTGACCGTGCCGTCGTCGTCGTGCCAGGTGGCGTCGTCGACCAGGCCGGCGCGGACGACGTCGCGTGCGCGGCCGAAGTTCTGCGGCCCGACGAAGCGGATGACGTCGACGGCGTCGATCATCGGGGCAGCAGGCACGGGACCATCGTGCCAGTCACCACCGACGATCCGGGTCGCCACCCTGTGCGACGAACATCTGACAGGACTACCGTCCAACTCGGAGCGCGACGACTGCGGTCCACGGAACTGATTGGAAACGCATGCCGGACCGACTGCGGTGGGTACGCGACTCAGCCGACCACTGGAACGGGTGGATCGACGCTGAGGTCGTGTGCGACATCACCCGGACCGACACGTACACCGTCGATTCCCCGGACCACTCGTTGACCGGCGGGCACTCGTCCTTCGAGAGCGCGGCGGCTCAGGTGCACGGCTGGGTGCGTTGGACCGGCCGTTAGGCCGCAGAGCGCAACCCGGTTGTAGGACCACCCGCTGCTCCCTAGCGTGAGAGGGCAGGCCGGGGACCACCCGGAGGTGACCACACCGCTCTGCTCCAGGAGAGAGAGGTGTTCCCATGACCGACACGACCGAGTCACAGGCGCCCGCTCCGGGTTCCGATCCTGCTGCACGGCCCGCCCAGCCACGTTCGCTCGTCGCCGTGGCCGGCCAGGACACCGACGAAGCCATCAGCTCGCTCGCCGGCATGTACGCGGGCAAGGCTTGGTACTCCCGGGCCCTCGACCAGGACTACTGGTTCAAGTACGTCGGTGTCGGTGACGAACGACTGAGTGTCCGCCGTTCCCAGATGCACGGCTACCTGCGCGGTGACGTCGCCACCGAGGGCGAGGTCGTCGTCCAGTGGCTCGAACGCGGCGAGGCCCGCGTCGACGTCGGCCGCGACGAGGTGCGCATGCAGCCCGGCGTCCCCACGCTGTTCCCCGTCGAGCGCCGGTTCGAGATGGAGTACCAGGACTGGGACCAGCGCCTGGTGCACCTGCGCCGGGACCTGGTGCTCGACGTCGCCGCCGAGGACCACCTGGTCGACGGCACCATGGCGTTCGACACCGCCGCCGCGCCGAACCTGACCGCCGTCGGCCTGTGGCGGACCGCCGTGTCCGGCGCGCTCCGTGCGCTGCGCGAGGAGGGCGACGAGTCCCTCGCCTGGCACGAGGCGCAGCGCGACGTCGCCCGGGCCCTGTTCCGCATGTACCCGCTGCAGGCCGAGCGGTTCCCCGCTGGCTACGGCACCCGCAGCGACGGACGACTCCGGGCCGCGGTCGAGTTCATCCAGGCGCACGCCCACCAACCGCTCACCGTCGCCGACATCGCGCAGGCGGCCGGGCTGAGCATCCGTGGGATCCAGGAGTCGTTCCAGCGGGCGTTCGAGCGCTCGCCGATGACGTACCTGCGCGAGGTGCGGCTCGGACGCGTGCACGAGGAACTGCGGATCCTCGACCCGCAGGCCACTTCAGTGGCGGACGTCGCCCGGCGGTGGGGCTTCGCGCACATGGGGCGGTTCGCCTCGGTGTACGCGAACCGGTTCGGGGAGTACCCGCGGGAGACGTTGCGGCGTTGAGGGGCGTGGGCGTCGGCTGTGCTCCGCGCTTCGTCGGCTGTGCTCAGCGCTTTGCCGGCTCGGCCAGTTTGCTGTGCTTCCGCGAGTACCCGAAGTAGACGCCGAGCCCGATCGCGAACCAGATCGCGAACCGCACCCACGTCTCCCACTGCAGGAACGTGACGAGCCACAGCGACGCGATGACGCCGATGATGGGGATGACCGGCATGAACGGCAGCCGGAACTGGCGGTCCAGGTCGGGCTGCCGGTAGCGCAGCACCACCACGGCCGAGCACACCACCACGAACGCGAGCAGGATGCCGATGTTCGTGAGCTCCGCGACGACACCGATCGGCAGCACCCCGGCCAGGATCGCCGACGCGATGCCGAGGATCCAGGTCACCCGGGTCGGCACGTGCCGCTTCGGGTCGGTCTTCGCGAACCACTTCGGCATCAGGCCGTCGCGGCTCATCGAGAACCAGACGCGCGAGGCGCCGAGCATGAACGTCACGAGCACCGTGACGATGCCGACGATGGCACCGATCGCGATGACGTTGGCGACACCGCCGAGCCCGACCGACGCGAACGCCGACGAGAAGCCCGACGCCGGGTCGATGTCGGTGTACTTCTGCATCCCGGTGAGCACGAGGGTCGCCAGGACGTACAGCACCATCGAGATGCCCAGGGACAGCAGGATTGCCTTCGGCATGTGCTTGCGGGCATCGGTGGACTCCTCGGCGGCGGTGGACATGGCGTCGTAGCCGAACACGGCGAAGAACACGGTCGCGGCACCGGTCATCACGCCGCCGAAGCCGAACGGGAAGTACGGGGAGTAGTTCGCGCTGTTGATGTGGAACACGCCGAGCACGACGATGAGCACGACGAGCGCCACCTTGATGCCGACGGCGACGAACTCGAACCGGGCGGCGCTGCGGATGCCGCGCGTGAGGACGAACGCGGTGAGCAGGCACAGCGCGATCGCGAAGACGTCGATCACGTGCCCGTCACCGGTGCCCGGGGCGCCGAGCATCCACGCGGGCAGGTCGATGCCGAACTGGCTGACCAGGAACCCGACGTAGCCGGAGATGCCGATCGCGACCACCGCCACGATCGCGGTGTACTCGAGCAGCAGGTCCCAGCCGATGAACCACCCGACGATCTCGCCGAGCACCGCGTAGCCGTACGTGTACGCGCTGCCGGCCTTCGGGATGAGCCCGGCGAACTCGGCGTACGACAACGCGGCGGCGGCGCTCGCGACCCCGGCGACCAGGAAGCTGATCAGCACCGCGGGCCCGGCGACGCCGTTCGCGACGGTGCCGGCGAGGGTGAAGATGCCGGCGCCGATGATGCCGCCGATGCCGATCGCGGTGAGCTGCCACAGGCCGAGGTGCCGTTTCAGGCCGCCCTCGCCCCCGGCCTCGTCATCGATCGTGTCGATGGGCTTCCGTCGGAACAGGGTGCGTGTCGTCGTCGTCACCCGCCCATGGTGCACCCGGAGACGATCGTGCGCACGGGCGACGTTTCGCGCTGGGCGACACTTCTCGCGCCGCCGAGCCCGTGAACTGTCGCTCAGGCGAAAGAACGGCGCGACCCGCCCGCGCACGCACGCGGCTGCACCGCAGGCACCGGGCGTACACCTGGAGCATGCGCCACCCGAAGAGGACCGAGCCCGGCCCCGGCCAGGAGTCCGTCTGGGACTACCCCCGCCCACCCGCCGTCGAGCGGGTCACCGCCCGCGTCGTCGTCCGTCTGGGCGGCACGGTCGTCGCCGACACGACCGACGCCGTCCGCGTGCTCGAGACCTCGCACCCGCCGGTCTACTACCTGCCGATGGCCGACCTGGCCGAGGGTGCGCTGGTCAAGGCGCCGGGTTCGAGCATGTGCGAGTTCAAGGGCCTGGCGCGCTACTTCGACGTCGTCGGTGGTGACGGGACGGTCGCGAGCCGTGCCGCCTGGAACTACCCGACGCCCGTGCCCGGCTACGAGTCGCTGCGGGAACGCGTCGCGATCTACCCGTCGGCGATGGACTCGTGCGAGGTCGGCGGCGAACGGGTCCAGGCGCAGGACGGCGACTTCTACGGCGGCTGGATCACGGCGGACATCGTCGGGCCGTTCAAGGGCGCGCCCGGCACGCTCGGCTGGTGACCCGGCGTCGTCGGGCGGGGCGGCCCTGACCCGGTCCGACCCGTTCCGCACGCGACGGGGCGGACCCGACCCGGGCCTCCCGGCCGGACCGCGTCAGCGGTTGGCGTACGGCGACCAGAACGGCGGCGGGAACGCGCCCCCGGTCACGATCACGAGCACCTGCCAGACGAGCATGACGAGCCCAGCCGTCCCGATCACGATGCCGATCCACGACCACACCTGCACCGCTCGGCGACGACCGGCGATCCGGATGGCCCGCCAGCCGCTCAGCACGCACACCAGCCCGAACACCGCACCGAGCAGCACGTGCTGCACGGTCGACTGTGCGGGCACGATGATGCCGAGGTAGAACGCGACCGGTCCGAGCACCACCGCGAAGGTCGCCGGAGCTGCCGGCGGTTCGTGGTCTCGAGCGACTGCTCCCATGGACCGCATGTTAGCGAGTGAACCTCGCTTCGAACACGTCCGAGTCGCGCAGCGCGGGCACCCGGTCGCGGGAACGGGCACCATGGAGGCATGCGTTCCTTCTTCCGCGTCCTGCTCGGCCTGGCCCTCGTCGTCGCGGGCACGAGTCACCTCACCTTCGCGCGCAAGGAGTTCACGGCGCAGGTCCCCGACTTCGTCCCGCTGGACGACGACACGACGGTGCTCGCGTCAGGGGTCGCGGAGATCACGCTCGGCTCGGCCCTGGTGCTCGCCCCGAAGCCGGCCCGCCGCTTCGTCGGCTCGGTCGCGGCCCTGTTCTTCACGGTGATCTTCCCCGGCAACCTGTCGCAGTGGGTCAACCGTCGCGACGCCTTCGGCCTGGACAGCGACGAGAAGCGCTTCGTCCGCCTGTTCGGTCAGCCCGTCCTCATCGCGCTCGCCCTTTGGTCGACGCGCGGCCGGCGCTCCTGATGGGCGCGCCCGCGCGGCAGTCCGGCCCGGCCCCCGGGACGGGTCCTGGGGCGGGTCCTGCGTCGGGTCCCGATCCGCTCGGGTCCGGCCCGGCGCGCTTCGGTCGGGAGGCCCGGCACCCCCTGGCAGGACCCGCTCGCGTCGCGGACGTGGTCGCCTCCACCGCGCTGCTCGTCGTGCTCACGGTCGGTGCGTTGGCAGCGGGGTGGGGGATCAGGCTCATGTCGCTGGCGTTCGTGTCGTGCGCGGCGCCGGGCAACACCTGCAACGAGACGCTGGGTGACTCGGTCGTCGTCGTGGGACCGATCATCGTGGCTGCGGTGCTGGTCGCGACGATCGCGGTCTGCGTCCTGCGGCTCGTGCGACGTCGGCTGACCTGGCCGGTGGTGCTCGTCGGCATGGCGGCGATCGTCGCGGTGTTCTTCGCCTCGCTGCTGCTCGTCGACAGCTCGGTCACCCACGGCATCTGAGGGACTCTTCCCTCACAGGCTGGGTTCGTGGAGCGGCTCTCCACAGAACCCGGACCGCGCCTCGGGTGGGGGCTTCCGGTTCGCCACGCTGGAGTCATGCCTGACACCGAGATGCTCGACCGCCTGATCCGTGAACCCGTCCGCACCGACGACGACGTCGTCCGACTCGTCGAAGCCGTCGTCGAACGACCGCTGCGCCGGCAGTGCTGGGTGCTGTTCCTCGACGACCGCGGGATGTCGATCCCGTTCCTGTTGCCGATCGCCGACCTGCCGTACTCCCCGGACGAACACGTCGACGACTTCGCGGCCCTGATCGCCGACATCGTGGCGCAGCTCGGGGCCGTCGACGTCGTGCTCGTGTGGGAACGCCCCGACGCCGACCGGCTCTACCCGGTGGACTGGGAGTGGGTCGACGCCTGCGCCTGCGCCCTCGACGAGCAGTCCGTCCGGCTCCGGGCCCAGGTCGTCGTGCACTCCGGGGGAGCCGCGATCGTCGAGTTCGACGAGGAGACGCAGGCGGTGGCCTCGTGAGCGGTCAGCCCTGGGGAGCGGCGTCCGGCACGTCCTGGCCGGTGAGCTCCTCGACGATCGCCTTCGCCTGCGGCCACGACTTCGTGTAGTGGTCCGGGTCGGAGTTGATCTGCACCGCGTGCGCCATCTGCGTCGGGTTCATCGTCTTCCAGCCGGGGACCTTTACGAGCTTCGTGTAGAACATCGTCGCGGCCGTGTACGGGTCCATCCGCTGCTCGTACGTGCCCCACGCGCCGTTGTCGCGCTGCTGGAACAGGCCGCGGCTGTCCGGGCCCGCGGCGTCGCCGTGGTCCAGGTTCACCAGGCTCGACTCGCCGATCGCGGTCATCACCCCGACGGCCTGCGTGTGGGGGCCGATGCCGAGCGCCTGGGCGGCTTCGATCACGTGTGCGGCGTTCACCAGGCGGTCCTGGCAGAAGCCACCGACGGGGCCGGCCGGCACGACCATCCCGCCGATCGTCTTCGAGGCGACGGCCGGGCACGCGGGCGTCGGGGTGGCGGCGCTCGACTTCGCGATGCCGGCGAGCGAGTTGACCGCGATCACCACGAGGACGACCACGCCGATGCCGACCGCCACGATCCCGGCGCCGAACACCGAGGCGAGGGTGATGCCGACACGGCGCATGACGGGACCTCTCGAGGGGCTGGGCGGGTGCTGGGCGGGCGGAGCGGGAAGAGCAGCACGAGCGTACGGGCGCCTCCTGGGAAGCCTGCGGCGGCCCGCCGTGATCGCCCGTTCGGGGGTTCGGCGTTCGGCGTTCGGGGTTCGCCGCGGGTTGCTCGCCGCGGGGAAGGTGCCTCCCCGGCAACGAGTGACGGTTCTGGTTCACGAAGCGGGGGCTTCGCGAACCAGAACCGTCACGGGTCATCCGTGCACGGCGGTCACCGCTCGCGTCGACCGTCCTGTCGACCCCGACCCCGACCCCGACGCAGGCGCCAGCCTCCGGCGGACAGCGACAGCGCGGCGATCACCGCGATGACGACGGTCCAGATGACACCGGTCGCTTCCATCAGACGTCGCGGTGGTCGTGCGGCGGGCGCTGCACCTTCGTCGGCTCCGTCACGAGTCCGGTCGGGGCCTTCTCGGCCTGCTTCCGTCCGTGGGTGAACCAGGTCAGGATCCAGAGCAGCACGCCCAGGGCCAGCAGCGCGCCGGCGATCTGGTACTGCTGCGGGTCACGACCGGACGAGAACGGCAGGACGAGCCACAGGCACGTGATGATGCCGATGACCGGGATGATGACGCCCGCGCGGAAGTGCTTGTGGTCGACCTTGTCGCGGCGCAGCACGAGCACGGTCACGTTCACGACCGCGAACACCGTCAGCAGCAACAGCGAGGTGGTGCCACCGAGGACGACGACGATGGGGGAGTCCGGGTCGAGCGAGACCCACCCGATCAGCAGCAGCGAGATGAGCGTGGTGAAGACGATCGCGGTCGACGGGGTGCGACGGGCGGGGGAGATGCGGGACAGGAAGCCCGGCAGCACGCCCTGCTTGCTCATGCCGTAGAGCAGGCGCGACGCCATCATCATGTTGATCAGGGCGGTGTTGGCGACGGCGAACATCGAGATGAAGGGCAGCAGGTCGGCGATCGGGAAGTCCGGCGCGGCGGTCTGCACGACGGTGACGAGCGGGGTCTCGTTGCCGGCGAGCTCACCGATCGGCACCACGGCCACGGCGCAGATCGACACGAGGACGTAGATCACCGCGGTGATGCCGAGACCGGTGAGCATGATCTTCGGGAAGATGCGCGAGGGGTCCTTGGTCTCCTCGGCCATGTTGACCGAGTCCTCGAACCCGACCATCGCGAAGAACGCCAGCGACGTCGCGGTGCTGATCGACAGCAGCAGGGACTTGTCCTCCGGCGTCTCGAACATCACGACCCGCGAGAAGTCCGCGTTGCCGCCCGCGATCGCCCAGAACCCGATCAGGATCACCATGACGAGACCGGACAGCTCGACCAGTGTCAGCACGACGTTCGTCTTGACGCTCTCGCTCACCCCGCGGAAGTTGATGAACATCACCGCGAGCATGAAGCCCATCGCGATGAGCATCACCACGCCGTTCGGCAGCTCGATGCCGAACCCGGCTCCGAGGTTCGCCGCGAACGCCCGCGACGCCGTCGACGCCGACGTGATCCCGGAACACATCACGATGAACGTCACGATGAAGGTGACGAAGTGGATGCCGAACGCCTTGTGCACGTAGAGGGCGGCACCGGCGGTCTGGGGGTACTTCGTCACGAGTTCGAGGTACGAGAAGGCCGTCAGCAGCGCGACCGCGAACGCGATGAGGAAGGGGAGCCACGCTGCCCCGCCGACCTCGGCCGCGACCTGGCCGGTGAGCGCGTAGACACCCGTGCCGAGGATGTCGCCGACGATGAAGAGCAGCAGGAGCTTGGGACCGATGACCCGGCGGAGCTCGTGCTGCTCCTGCTGTGGGCGGTCCGTCTTGGTGGTGGCCATGCGTCACCCTTGCGCGCTGGATGCCTTTCTGTCCAGTCCCACAGGAAGGTTTCTCGCGATCGCAACACGGTCCCTCGGCGACGGATACGCTCCGGCCATGGACCAGCAGTCGAACACCACCGAGGAGCCCATCGAGTTCGCGGACTTCAACGCGAAGCTCCTGGTGCTCGACGTCCTCTGCTACGACCTCGACGTCCTGGACCCCTACGACCCGGACGCCGAGGACGAGACCGACGAGGACCTCGACGTCGACGGGCAGGACGACCGGGCGCGCGAGTACTACGACGACCTCGACCTGCTGCCGTCGCACCTGTCGCTCGTCACCGAGATCACCGTGGACTCCGACCTCGAGGTGCTGCAGGACGTCCACCCCGGCTGGGACGGCTCGGACGACCGCTTCGACCCGCAGAACTGGGACGACCTGCTCGACCTGCCGGAGCTCCGTGCCGTGTACGCCGCAGCCCCGCTGCCCGCCCACGTCGCCGAGCGGCTCGCGGCCAAGAGCGTCGAGGTCCGCTCCGCCTGAGCGGGACGCGACCGGGACGCGACCGGGACGCACCGGGGCGGACGGACGGCTAGCGGTCCAGCGCCCGCAGCTGCTCGGTGAACTGCGTCGCGCCGCCCTGCGCCGGGTGCCGCACGGCGGTCGCCTCGATGCCGGCCAGGGCGAGCGCTCCCTGCGCCTTCCGACCGACGGCGACCACCCGGACACGGTCCACGCCGCCGAGGGCCTCCAGCAGCGCAAGCGCGACGGGCGCGCCCGAGCGGACCTCGGCGGGCCGTGGCGTCCGGTTCGTCAGCCGGTCCGGTGCCACGAAGGGGTGGTGCGGGAAGATTGCCCACGCGACGGGGAGCGCGCCGCGCCAGCCCTCCAGCGCAGCGTGCACGACGCGCGACGAGGCCTCCCACGGTGCCGTCGGCTCCGGTGGCACGACGAACTCGGGTCCGAGCTCGCGCATGCTCGTGAACGGCACACCCGTGTTCGTCATGCCGCGCCACCCCGGGGCCTCGGCCACGAGCAACATGTCGGCTCCCGGCCCGGACTGCTCCAGGTACCGTGTCAGGTTCGCTCGCCGGAGTCGTCCCTCGGCCGATCCGACGTCGTAGAGCGCCTCGGCGTCCGACTCGACGGGCACGGCGTCGAGCGCGGCCCAGAACGCCGCGAACCGCCCGCCCGTCCGGCTCACGATCGCCCGAGCACCCGGCGGTAGACGTCCTCGAGCCCCGCGGCCGACCGCTCCCAGCTCAGGCGCTCCGCGTGCTCCCGCCCCGCAGCGGCGAGCCCGGCGGCGTACGGACCATCGGTCAGGATCCGCTCGATCTCGGCCGCCCACTCCTGCGGGTCACGGGACTCGAGCACGACGCCCGTCTCCCCGTCGACCACGGCCTCACGCAGGCCCCCGGCAGCGGCGGCCACGACCGGCACCCCGGAAGCGGAGCCCTCGAGCGCGACGAGCCCGTACGTCTCGGAGTGGGACGGCACGAGCACGGCTGCCGCGCCACGGAACAGGAACGCCAGGTCGGCACGCGACTGCGGCCCGATGAAGGTGACGTGGTCGGCGATGCCCCGCGCGTCGGCGAGCCGACGCAGTTCGTCCACGTAGTCGCCCGCCTCACTCGAGACGTCACCCGCGATGACCAGGGTGGGGCGGGCCTCCAGGCTGATGTCCGCGATCGCCTCGATCGCCAGGTCCAGGCCCTTGAGCGGCTGCACGCGCGCCGCTGCGACGACGTAGGGAGTGGCGGCGCGGCGCGCGCCGACGGCGGCGGGGCGGAAGACGGACCCGTCGACCCCCGGCGGCACGATCCAGATGCGGGCGTCGTCGCCGCCGAGCCGGGTGCGCACGGTCGAGGCCTCTGCCTCGGACACCACGACGACGGCGTCCGACTCGCGGGCCAGCAGTTCCTCGCCGGCGATGCGGCCGGCGGACTCGGGACGTTCGCCCTCGGACAGCGGCGTGGCCGGGTCGGCGGCGATGGAGTGGAACGACTGCACGTGGGGGATGCCGCGCTCGCGGGCGACGGGCAGCGCGGCCGCGCCGGAGAACCAGTGGTGCGAGTGCAGGACGTCGAACGGCCCGAGCTGCTCCAGCTCGTGGCGGAACGGTTCGATGAACGCGTCGTGCTCGCCCTTCGGCACCGGCTCAGCCGGCCCCGCGGACAGGAACCGCAGGCACACGCCCGGCACGAGCGACACCGAGTCCGGCTGCGTCGGGGCGGACCGGCGCGTGATGATGTCCACGTGGTGGCCCAGGTCGGCGAGCGCCTCGGCCTGGTGCCGGACGACGACGTTCATGCCGCCGACCTCGCCCGAACCGGGTTCGTCTCCGGGGGAGGTGTGCAGCGACACCAGCCCGATGTGCAGGGGTTCGGTCGTCGTGCTCACCGCTCAACCCTAGCCGCGCGGCCTCCTCTGCGACGGGCGTGCGGGCGCCACCACGACGGGCCGTCCTGGCGGGTCTGGAACACGTGCGCGCCCCGGCGTAGCATTGGTGCATGCCCAAGCGAATGGTTCGGACCGTCTCCGGCTCGGAGCGCGTCAAGCGGACGCGCGCCGTCGCTGCGGTGATCCACTCCGGGCGACTCGAAGGCTTCAAGGACAACCCCGAGTGGATCCGGTACATGGACCGCTTCGCGAAGGGCGAGATCAGTCGCGAGGAGCTCCGGGCTTTCGCGCACCGTCGGTGAGTCCTCGACCCGACGGCGGGTACTACGACGACCAGTACGTCCTCCGCAACAAGTTCGGGGCCACGAGCCGTGATCAACTCGCGGAACTCGAGGTCCCCGAGGTGCAGGACCGAGAGTTGGACCTTCTGCTCGGTGAGGTTCCCGGACTCGCGGGGCTCCTGCCATCGGAACGGGTGCGCCGTATCCACGCCCATCTCTTCCAGGACGTCTACGTCTGGGCAGGTGAGTACCGGCTCGACGGCATCGCGAAGAACCCTGACGAACCGTTTCTGGTGCCTGAACTGATCCCCGCACGGATGGCCCGACTGGACGATGAGCTCGCTTCGCCCCGGATGCCGGAGCGTCCTCTGGACTTCTTGACCGAACAGTTCGCGACGCTCAACTACATCCATCCCTTCATGGAGGGCAACGGGCGAACCCAGCGGGAGTTCTGGCGCGAGTACGCGGCCGAGCGCGGTGTCGTGCTCGACTGGCGGAGGGTCACGACGAATGAGAACCATCACGCCGCCCGCCGGTCGATGCTCGGTGACTTGCAACCCCTTCGCGAACTCCTCACGAAGGTGATCTGCACGGCGGCAGCAACGGGCGAGATCTGATCCTTCTCGCGCTGTCAGCGCTGCGACGGGCGTGCGGGCGCCACCACGACGGGCCGGCGGCCCGCCTCGTCCGGCGTGTCGGACGGGAGGGCCGGATCACCTCCCAGGATCTGCACGCGCTCGTCGCCGTGTCGCTCCCAGAACGACGCCGTCCACGCGCACAGCGCCCCGTCGAGCAGGTCCTCGCGGTGCTTGTGCGTCGGACCGTGCAGCACCGACGGGTCGGCGAGCCGCTGCGTCAGCGGGTGGGAGTCGAGCAGCAGCGGCGGGTCGAGCGGGGTCTCGCGCAGCCGCCGGACCAGCTCGTCGAACGCCTCGGCGCGACGGGCACGCGCCTCGGCGGCGGGGATCCGCAGGTCGAGTCGCTTGTAGCGGGGGCGTTCGACGTCGTAGCCGAGTTCCTCCACCCCCACCAGCGTCGTGTACGGGT
>Ga0308157_10001384_pt1 | contig 51016 bp, 54 predicted proteins | sample PhyBR1_FD_201035 | JGI IMG/M metagenome (GOLD analysis project Ga0308157, IMG submission 201035) | Phyllosphere microbial communities from UC Gill Tract Community Farm, Albany, California, United States - DLSLB.R1 | ecosystem: Host-associated > Plants > Phyllosphere > Unclassified | place: USA...
TTCCAACAGACGCATCAATGCAAAAAGAAATTAAAATTGGAGCTTTTGAAGGATTAAAAGGCAACGGATTATACATTCCCACATTAACCTGCAGAATGAAAATTAATAATACCGAAGATTTTTGTCCAGTTTGTAGCAATGCAATCGAAGAAATGATTTTATTTTACACAACCAAGCAAAAAAAGTAATGAAGAAAATTTTGTTATTGTCTGACACGCACAGTTACATCGACGATCGAATTTTGCATTATGCAGAACAGGCAGATGAAGTTTGGCATGCGGGCGACATTGGCGATTTAAAAGTTACCGATGCACTTAAAAAAATAAAGCCTTTAAAAGCTGTTTACGGAAATATTGATGATGCGGAAGCACGAAAAGAATTTCCGTTGGATAATGTTTTTATGTGCGAAAATAAAAAGGTATGGATTACGCATATTGGCGGTTATCCCGGGAAATATCCTGCAAGAATTAAAGAAGGATTTGCATTGCACAAACCCGATATTTTCATTTGCGGACATTCGCATATATTAAAAGTTCAGTTCGATAAACAGTTTAATTGTTTGGATTTAAATCCTGGTGCTGCAGGTATTTACGGATTTCATCAGATGCGGACAATGCTTCGTTTTGAAATTGATAAAGATAAGATTGAAAATTTAGAAGTTATAGAATTAGGTAAACGATAAAACATGCAAGTATATAACGCAAAAGACTGGTTGGGATTTATTTTTAAGATTCATAAATCGGATACCGTTCGTAAATTATGGCCGGCAATTATTTTAATGGGATTATTGTCTTGGCTGGTAGCTTATTTGGAACTTGATTATTTTGATCTTTCACAAAATTCTGCCTTAAAAAACACATCGATATTACATACGGTGATTGGTTTTGTATTGTCACTATTATTGGTTTTTAGAACAAATACAGCTTATGATCGTTGGTGGGAAGGTCGAAAAATGTGGGGAAAACTGGTAAACGATTCCAGAAATTTATCGGTTAAATTAAATGCACTTTTACCGGAAGATGACAAGGTTTCGCGTATTTATTTTACCAACAAAATTAAGTTGTTTGCAAAAGTTTTGCACACGCATCTTACAAGCGAATCAACCAAATATATGCTCGATGAAGAAGAGCATCCAGAGTACGAAGAATCTTTAAAAGCACAGCATCCGCCAACAAAAGTAGTCAGCAGAATGTACATTGCTTTGCAGAAATTGGAAGAAGATAAAGTAATCACTCCGCACGATAAAATAATTATAGACCAGAATTTAAACGGATTGTTAGATGTTGCCGGTGCTTGCGAACGCATAAAAAACACGCCTATACCTATTGCGTATGCTGTTTTTATAAAGAAATTTATTTTTGTTTACGTACTTACACTGCCAATTGGGTACGTATTTACCACGGGTTATTTTATTGTTCCGTTAGTAATGATCATTTTCTATGTTTTGTTGAGTATCGAGTTAATTGCTGAAGAAATTGAAGATCCGTTTAATGGAGGAACCGATGATTTACCAACCGCAAAAATTGCCGAAAACATAGGAAAATATGTTTCAAACGTTTTACAGGGCAATAATTAATAGTATCTTTAAATTAAAAAAATGCAACAGGTTTTAGATTTTATAAAGAAATTAGAAAAAAATAACAACCGCGAATGGTTTGTTGAAAATAAAAAGAGTTTTGAAGAAGCTAAAGAAATCGCAGCTGGTTTGTTTAATGCGGTTTATAACGAATTAAAAACAGCAGATCATTTAGAACCTTTAAAGATTTATAGAATTTACCGAGATGTTCGATTTTCTGCAGATAAAACTCCTTACAAGAATCATTTTTCAATGTACATGGGTAGATTACAGCCCGATTATCGTGGGGGATATTACCTTCATATAGAACCGGGTAAATCTTTTATTGGAATTGGTTTTTTTGATCCGAATAAAGAAGATTTATTGCGAATTCGAAAAGAAATCGAATTAGATGATGAATTAGAAACTATATTGAATTCTAAAGATATTAAAGCTACATTTGGAACTTTAGAAGGCGACGAAGTTAAAACTGCTCCAAAAGGTTTCGATAAAACCCACGAACGAATTGCTTTATTAAAGAAAAAACAATTCTTACTGATTCATAAATTCACAGACAAAGAAGTTTTAAGTCCTGATTTTTACAAAGAAGCCGCAAACGTTTTCAAAAAATCAAGACCTTTTGTTGATTATATGACAGATGTACTGCTTACTAATTTGAATGGGGAGAGAGAATAAGGTTACTGGTTTGAATCTAGTCGAAGTCATATAAAAAAACGTACTTAAAAAAGTACGATTTTATTTTTTTGTAAACAGTTCCTCTATCTTTTTAGCTAATTCTTCGCCTCTTAAATCTTTTGCTATGATAGTTCCTTTTTTATCTAATATAATTAACTTAGGAATTGATGTTACCTTGAAATTTTGTAGCAAGGGTTCTTTCCAGCCGATTAAATTTGAAAGTTGTAGCCACGTTAAATTGTCTTTTTGAATTGCACCGATCCATTTATGTTCATCTGTATCTAACGAAATACCAATAATTTTTAAACCCTTTTTTTGATATTTATTGTAAAGTGCAACAGTGCTTGGGTTTTCCTGACGACATGGACCGCACCAAGATGCCCAAAAATCAATAATGGTGTATTTTCCTAAATTTTTATATAAGGTTTTGGTTTTCTTATTTACATCAGGTAATGAGAAATCAGGAACTTTAAAACCAATTTGTACTTGTTCATATTCTTTTAAAAATGATGCAAGTTTTTTACCGTTTTCGGAATTTTTATCGTTTTGGTTTAATCCTTTATAGAAAGTTTCTAATAAATTATAATTTACTTCTTCAAAACCACCGTTTAATTTTTCGGCAACTAAAATTTGAGTGTAGTCATTATTTTTATTCTGTTCTATAAAAGTGAATTTTGCCAATTCAATATCATTTTTTGCCTTTTTTTCTAATAGAAAATGCCTCAAATAAGTATTTCTTTCTTCAACCGTGAAGTTTGATGTATTAGCTATTTTAGGTTTTTGCTTTGAAATTTCTTCTAATTTCTCTCTGTAAGGTTTAAGAAAATTTTCAAGCTCGTTGAAACCTTCATTTTTAGAATTTTCTTTCTGCTGTTCTTTTTCCGTGTTTTGTGCACTTACAAAGAGCGGAGCGAAAATTAGAAATAGACAATAAATATATTTTCGTATCATATTATAAACGTAAAAAGTCGGTAACAATGTACCGACTTTTTTATAAATTTTCAAGAAATATTACTTTAAAAGTTCTGCAATTTTAGCATCTAATTCTGCACCTTTTAAATCTTTTGCTACAATTATTCCGTTAGCATCTAAAATAAACGTTGCTGGGATAGCATCAACCATATATTCTACAGCTATTGGATCTTCCCAAAATTGTAAGTTCGATACCTGCAACCAATCTAAATTATCTTGCTTTATAGCTTTTGTCCAAACATGTTTTTCTTTATCTAATGAAACGCCAGTAATTCTCAAGCCTTTATTTTTATATTTTTTATACAGTGCAACAAAATTAGGATTTTCTTTACGACAAGGACTACACCATGAAGCCCAAAAATCGATAATTGTTGCTTTTGAACTTAAATTTTTGTGTAAAGACTCTGGTTTCCCATCAGGAGTGTTAGCTGTAAAGTCCGGAGCTTTTTGCCCTGTAGCAATTTTTTGCTGTTTAATTTCATTCTCTTTTTGGGAAACTTCTAATTTTTTTATAGTTTCAAAAAAAAGCTTTCCTCTTTTTGTATCTTTTATTCTTGTATGTAAATTATTGTAAAGATTTTTAACTTGATCAGTTGTTACCGCATCGCTTAATGATAATTGTTCTATTAGTAATAAAGCTATGTAAGAATCATTATGTGTTGTACAAAATTTTATATTTTGATCAATGTATTTTTGTTGAAGTTTTGTGACTTGATCAAACAAAAATTGCATAGTTGCTTTATCATCTTTTTGTTGAGCTTCCATGAATTTCTTCTGATTCTGGTTTTGGAAATCCATTATTTCATCTTGAATTTGCATGGCTACTTTGTTATAAGAAGTCATTAAATCATTATTCGTTGTACCGCTAACACTCACTTTAGACGGATTGTCTTTATCAAAAGAGAATTTTATAATTCCACTTTCCATAATAAACGTAAAAATATATTCTTGTGTGGTACCTAATTCAATATAGTAAAGATCAATTTCTGGTGTAGAATTGTTTTTAATTGTAAACGTATTATTTCTAATTTCGGTAGAATCAATTTTTATCGACTCGTCATCAACTTGTTGTAGTATGTAAACTTTTGTTCCGTTTTCAAATCCTACAAGTTTTCCTTCAATGGAATGGTGTGCGTTAACAAAAAATGATGTTAGTATAAAAAAGTTTAAGAGTGTTAGTTTTCGTATCATATATAAATGTAAAAAGTCGGTAACAATGTACCGACTTTTTTATAAATTTTCAAGAAATATTACTTTAAAAGTTCTGCAATTTTAGCATCTAATTCTGCACCTTTTAAATCTTTTGCAACAATTGTTCCGTTAGCATCTAAAATAAACGTTGCAGGAATAGCTTCTACAGCATACTCTTTTGCAATTGCATCGTCCCAGAATTTTAAGTTTGATATTTGCAACCAATCTAATTTATCATCAGCGATTGCTTTTACCCAAGCTTCTTTTTCTTTATCTAAAGAAACACCTACAATTTTTAAGCCTTGTGCTTTGTATTTGTTGTAAAGTGCTACTACATTAGGGTTTTCTTGACGACATGGACCACACCATGATGCCCAAAAATCAATAATTGTTGCTTTTGAACCTAAATTTTTATGTAAAGACTCTGCTTTTCCATCAGGAGTGTTAGCTGTAAAGTCTGGAGCTTTTTGCCCTATCGCGACTTTATTTTTTTTTTCCTGACTTTCTTTCTGTGTAGTTTCTATTTTCTTAAGGTTTTCAGCAAATTCTTTACCTTTTTTAGTATCCTTTACAGAAGCGTCTAAATCGTTGTAATATTTTTTGATTTCATCAGGCGTTAATGCATCAGACATTGCCAATTGCGTTAACAATAATAACGAAACGTAAGAATCTTTATTAGTTGTGATGAATTTTTTGTTTTGGTCAACATATTTCTCTTGGATTTTTGTGATTTGATCCATTAAAGACTTCATTGTTGCCTGATCTCCTTTTTGCTGCGCTTCCATGAATTTTGTCTGGTTTTGCTTTTGGAAATCCATTATTTCGGTTTGAATTTTAAATGCTTCATCGTTGTATGAAGTCATTAAATCATTATTCTTTGTACCGTTAACTTTTACTTCTTGTGGTTTCGCTTTATCGAAAGTAAATTTAATTTCACCTTTTTCCATAATAAAAGGGAAAGCAAATTCTTGTGTTTTACCTAATTCAATAAAATAAATGTCGGTTTCTGGTGCTTTTTCATTTTTGAAAGTAAACGTACCGCCTTTAACATCAGTAGAATCTATTTTGGTAAATCCGTTTTCATCTTGTTTATTGATATAAACTTTAGTTCCATCTTCAAAACCTTTTACTTCACCTTTAATAGTATATCCGTCTTTCTTACAAGAAACTAAAACTGCTGCAGTAAAAGCAAGTGCAAATAATTTTTTCATTTAAAATAGTTAATTTAATTTGGTGTAAATGTATAAAATTTAATGTTAATAAAAATAAAATTAATTTATAGAGTTTAAAATTAGTACAACCCAGCCTAAAAGCAGTAATAATCCGCCTATTGGAGTAATTGGCCCTAATATTTTTAACTTTTTATTGAGCGCGCTACTAATGCAAAGACCATAAATACTGAAACTGAACAGCAGTATTCCGAAAGTTAGTGAATAAAACAGCAGGTTTTCGTAGCTGGTAATGTGTTGTATATTGAAACCTATGATTGCAAAAAGCAGTGCGTGATACATTTGATATTTTACGCCGGTTTCGAAATTTTTAAGCTGATCATCGCTTAAAATCTTTTTAAGGGCGTGTGCGCCAAAGGCTCCGAAAATAATTCCTAAAGCTCCAAAAACAGCTCCTGTGGTTATAAAAATATTCATAATTAATTTAAGGTTAATTCTCCTAAAATTTCTTCAGACATAAAAGGTCCGCCCGGATATTTCGCCGTATAATCTAAATTCAACCAAACTTGTCCGCGTTCGTCAATATGATAATGTATCGTTTTTCCTTTTGATTCCTTCACAAACAAAACCTCTTTAATTAAGTAAATAACATTTTCTAAATCGGCTTTTGTACCAATAAGCATTTCGGGATACATGTGTTCTTTTGTATGGATCAATCTTGGAGTACCGCCAATTGCACGAACCGATGCTGCCATTAATATGGAGTGATCATCACAATCGCCTGAAAAATGTTGTAAAGATTCTGACGCTGTTGCAATATATTCGCGGTTTTTAGGATCATTCACATAGTTCCATTTATCCTGAATTTCCTTAAAAATAGCAAAACACTGAATTATTTGTCGGTATTCTTTGTATCCTTTCATATTTCGAAAATGTTTTGCAGTAGCACCCACAGCAAAGTTTCGAACTTTAGGATTATCGTACTCAATCGCTTTTATAATTTTAGATTTATTTGGAAAAGGCAACAGTTTAGAAACGATAATATCCTGCGGATTCGGATTGTCGCTCATGGCATAAATCATGGAACGATAATCTTCGAAAACCGATTTAAAACCGTAGCCTGTAGATAATGTTCCAAACAAAAGTACCAATACATATATGATTATAGCAAAAAACAAAAATCGTTTTATATAATGTAGAATGTAGGTAACAATTGAAGTAATTACCAGAAAAAGTAAAATACGGTCTAAATGTGCAGGCCATTCCGGATCTATTAAATTCTGATGCAGAATAATAAAAACAGGAATTAACGTTAAAAGCGTTAAAAGCAAAATTATAATAGTATCCCAAGGCTTAGGCAGGCTAAGCTTATTAAGGGTACGCAATAATTTTACATTTGATATTTTCATTAACTACTTTTAAACAACAACTTCGGAATATTTTAAAGGCTTGTTTATTATTTTAAATTTTATTAAATCGGTAATAATTTGATTAATCTGTGCTTCGGTTGGCTTTTTTTGCGACCATCTGGTTATTTGTAACCATTGCTGAATATCTTCTAATTTTTGATTGAAAACGCTTGTCAGTGTTCGGTCGATACTCGGAATCATTTTAAATTCGCTTGTTGTTTGATTAATGATATCTAACAAATTATCAACCATTGCTTTGTTTTGCTGATAAAACTCTTTGCGGGCAACAATCATAAAACATGGCCAAGGCGTAGGACAAACATCAACTCGTCTAAAAATTCCTTTGTCAACAATGGGCTGCGTCATAAATCTGTCCCACATAAAATAATCGGCTTTGTTGGCAGATAATGCTTCAACCGCACCATCTAACGTATTTACGATTTCGAATTTTATCGAATCAAAATCCCAATTCTGATTGGCTGCATTTACATACGTCATTAATTCAGAACCCGAACCATAACGCGAAATGGCAGCTGTTTTTCCAAACAAATCGTCAACCGTTTTATAACTGCTTTCGGCATTTACGTGAATTCCCCATTGCAAAGGCGATTGCACAAATGTTTGCAGAATAACCGATTCGTTTCCGTTGGCAATATCCTTTAAAATACCTTCGGTTAAAATAACGGCTAAATCGGTTTGGTTCGTACGTAACAATTCGCACATTTTACCGGTTCCTTCAGGTACATCGGTCCAATCAACATCAATACCAACTTCATTAAACATTCCTTCATCAATAGTTAACTGCCAAGGAAAATTAAAATGTTCGGGCACGCCAACAATTCTAACGGTTTTCATAAACGATTGCAATTTAAAATTAAGTAAATGTACTATTTTAATTTATTATTTAGCAGGGTAATCAGGGTTTGATATTTCGATAATTCTACCAATTCCTCATTATTAGTGGTGCTGTCTGTTAATTGATCGATTAATTCCTGCGTTTTGGCAATGTTGGTCTTTGCAAGCAACGGTTGTTTGTTCGCAATTGCATCGATAATTTCTTGCGTAAGTTTATGTAGATCAGATATATTCAAAATTGTTAATTTTAATACTACAAAAATAAGCTTTCTGTATAGTTTATGTATATTTGATTATCAAAATTAATAGTTAAAAATGGCAAAAAAAATATCGAGTTTAGAAGATTTAGGCGGATTTGTTTTTTCTACCAACAAGGATTTTGAATTTGATCAGAATTCAGAAACCGAAGAAACGTTAGATCCTAACCAACAGCATTTAGAAGCGCATTTAGATAAGAAGAATCGTGGCGGAAAAGTAGCTACGGTTATTAAAGGTTTTGTTGGATCTGCCGATGATTTAAAGATTTTAGGGAAAGATTTAAAAACCTTGTGCGGAGTTGGTGGAAGTGCGAAAGACGGAGAAATTATCATTCAAGGAAATTTTCGCGATAAAATAATGGATTACCTTAAAAACAAAGGTTATAAAGTAAAACGAGTAGGAGGTTGATATGGAAAAAATTAAAGATTCGGAACTTATTTTAAACCCAGACGGTAGCGTTTATCATTTGAATTTGAAACCCGAAAACATTGCCAACGACATTATTTTTGTCGGCGATCAGGATCGAGTAGAATCCATTACGAAATATTTTGATTCGGTTGAATTTTCTACTCAAAAACGGGAATTCAAAACACAAACTGGAACTTATAAAGGCAAACGGTTAACCGTGATTTCAACAGGAATTGGCCCTGATAATATTGATATTGTCTTGAACGAATTAGATGCTTTGGTAAATATAGATTTTACCACAAAAACGGTGAAATCTAACTTGACTAGTTTGAATATTGTTCGTGTGGGAACATCGGGTTCGTTACAAGCAGATATTCCTGTCGATTCTTTATTAATGTCGGCTTTCGCCATTGGTACAGATAATATGTTGCGAAGTTATGATCTTGAAAATGTTCAAAATCAATCAATAGAAAAAGCGTTTGTAAGCCACACAAATTGGGATTTAAACAAAGGTTTGCCTTATGTTGTTGCTGCCGATATTGATTTATTAAATAAATTTAAATCTGATACATTTTTTGAAGGAATTACCCTTACAGCTGGTGGGTTTTACGGAGCACAAGGCAGAGTTTTACGCTTAAAATTGAACGATGAATTATTTAACGATAAAATAGATTCGTTTGAATTTGAAGGTTTAAAAGCAACCAATTTAGAAATGGAAACCGCTGCAATTTACGGCTTATCCAAATTATTAGGTCATAAAGCACTATCGTTAAATGCGATTGTTGCCAACCGAAAAAACGGAACTTTTAGCGCTGATCCCTACAAAACTATCGATGAATTGATTCGTTTTGCATTAAATAAAATTATCGAATAGATTTTTTTTACCAAATCTTATTTTGTAAATAAAAATTATATCTTAAAATTTTAATTAATTCCCTAAAAATAACCGCTCTTTTTAAAATGTTTATTGATTAAAGCTTTTCTGTTTGTGTATTCGCTAAATTTGTAAGTTGTACGCAACAATAATTTTTTAATTATGGACAGGATATTATATACACATTATAACGATAAAGTAATGGCTGCCGATAAAGCAGCTTTGTTGATTGAAAATAACGATGTAGTAGGGGCAAGCGGTTTTACGAAGGCAGGCGACAGTAAATCTGTTTTGCCTGCATTTGCAAAGCGCGCCGCAACCGAAGATGTTGCTATTACGTTGATTACCGGAGCATCGTTAGGTTATACAACCGACGCCGATTTGGCAGAAAACAACGCTTTGTTACGCAGAATGCCTTTTATGGCAGATCCGGCTTTGCGAAAATCAATTAACGATTACCGTTTAAAATATATTGACCAACATTTAAGTGAAACGGTTGAACAGTTAATCTGCGGACATATTGCTCCGGTTGATGTTGCAATTATCGAAGCTTCTTTGATCGATGAAAACGGAAATATTATTCCTACAACTTCTATTGGGAATTCGGCGTTTTTTGCCGCACAGGCTAAAAAGATCATTATAGAAATCAACACAAAAATTCCATTGTCTTTCAAAGGAATTCACGATTGTTCGGTTCCAAATTCGTATCCGGATCGAGAGGTGATCAATATTCAAAATCCGACAGACAGAATTGGAAAACCTTTCATTGAGATCGATCCTGAAAAAGTAATTGCCGTAGTTTATACCGATATTACCGATCAACCTGCTGTTATTGCCGAACCAGATGTAAAAACAACCGCTATATCAAATCATCTTTTAAACTTTTTTGAAAGCGAAGTTAAAAAAGGAAAACTTACTTACAGTTTACTGCCTTTGCAAGCGGGAATTGGTAAAGTAGCAAATTCGGTTTTAATGGGATTTAAGAATTCTAAATTTAAGAATTTAACCATGTATTCTGAAGTTTTACAGGATTCTACTTTTGAATTGATCGATTCAGGAAACCTTGATTTTGCTTCGGGATCGTCGATTACCGTTTCCGAAGATTGTTATCATCGATTGATTACGAATTTTGATGATTATAAAGATAAATTAATTCTGCGTCCGCAAAATATTTCAAATGCACCTGAAGTTGTTCGCCGTTTAGGAATTATCGGAATTAACACAGCAATAGAATTTGATATTTACGGCAACGTGAATTCTACACATATTTCGGGCAGTAAAATGATGAATGGAATTGGTGGATCAGGCGATTTTGCTCGGAATGCCTATTTAAGCATATTTGTTTGTCAGTCGGCATCAAAAGAAAACAATATTTCGCATGTGGTGCCAATGGTTACGCATCACGACCATACCGAACACGATGTGGATATTTTAGTAACCGATCAAGGTTTGGCAGATTTAAGAGGATTAGCTCCACGTGAACGCGCCGAAGTGATTTTAGAAAACTGTGTTCACCCAGATTTTAAAGAAGAAATTCGTGATTACTTTCAACGAGCATGCAATCAAACCGGCGGACAAACACCGCATATTTTAGAAGAAGCTTTTAAATTTCACAACCGTTTAAAACAAACAGGAAGTATGCAAAAAATAAAAACACTTGTTTAAAGGATAAAACCTAAATTAAAGAAACTGAGTTCGATAAAATATCGAACTCAGTTTCTTTAAGCTTTATAAACTTTTGACCGCAGTCAAAGGCCTATTTTATTTCTTTATCAAACCTAATTCAATTAAACGTTCGGTTAAAAATTCACCTGCGGTAATATCTTCATAAAGTTTAGGATTTTCATCAGTAACACAGTTTTCTAAACAGTTTAAAGGCATTTCGCTTATCGGATGCATAAAAAACGGAATAGAAAAACGTGATGTTCCCCATAATTCTCTAGGTGGATTTACAACTTGATGTATGGTAGATTTTAATTTGTTATTCGTGTGTCGTGATAGCATATCGCCCACATTAATAACCAATTCGTCATCGGCTGCAATAGCATCAATCCATTCGCCTTTGTTATTTTGTACCTGTAAACCTTTACCTTGTGCACCCATTAAAAGCGTAATCAGGTTAATATCACCATGTGCCGCTGCGCGAACAGCATCTTTTGGTTCATTACGAATAGGAGGGTAGTAAATTGGGCGTAAAATGGAATTTCCGTTTTTAACCAAATCGTCAAAATAAAATTCGTTCAAACCTAAATACAAAGCCAAAGCTCTTAAAACATAAACCCCGGTTTTCTCGAGCATTTTATAGGTTTCTTTTCCTGTTGAATTAAATTCAGGAAGTTCACTAACGGTTACATTTTCAGGATATTCGTTTGCCAGTTTGTCGTTGTTTTCAACGTACTGACCAAAATGCCAAAATTCTTTTAAATCGCCAGTTGTTCGTCCTTTTGCAGATTCTTTTCCAAACGAGACATATCCGCGTTGCCCACCAATTCCGGGAATTTCATATTTCTCTTTAGCCTCTAATGGTAAGCTAAAGAAGTTGCGAACCTGTTGATACAGTTTTTCAACCAATTCATCACTTAAAAAGTGTCCTTTTAATGCTACGAAACCAATTTCTTCGTAAGCTTTACCGATTTCATTTACAAATTTTTGTTTGCGTACCGGATCATCCGATAGGAAATCACGCAAGTCAACACTAGGTATATTTTGCATTATTAAAACTTTAAATTCAAATTTACGTATTTATGAATAAAGTTTTTTAAAAAAGAAGTTAAGCGATTGTTTTTTTGAAAGCCATTGAAATAATCTGCGAGATACTTTCTTTGATTCGATCTTCACCGTCTGCAGTATTTAAATCGATCCCGCAAAAAAGACTTCCATTAGTTTTTCCATGAAGAACCAAATAATAAATTCCGGCAACTATAATGGCTAAAATTCCGCGAATATCAATATTAGAATCTTTAAATTGCGGATCAACAATTTTAAATACTTCCTCGCCAATCAATTCCCGTTCATCTGATATATGTCGTAAAAAATCCTTTTTTTCACTGATTCCCCAAAGCATAATGCGTTGTAGAATTTCATCATCTAACAAAGATTGAAACTGAAACTGTAACAAACCGCTCATATATTCTGCCTTAATTCCATCTTTAAAAGTAAGCATGTTGTTAATGGAATCGGTAGCTTTGTATTTCCAGAAATCGCGTTGTGCAATATATTCTTCAACCAACTTATCCAGACTTCCAAAATACGTCCAAACCAAGCTTTTATCAATGCCGGCTTCTTTAGCAATTGAAGACGCATTTAAACCGGTATAGCCCTTTTTTAAAAGAACTTTACCTACGGCTTGTATCATTTTAACTTTCGTTCGCTCTTTATCGCGCAACTTACCCGAGGTTCGTTTACGACTTTTAGATTCATCTTCCATAACATGCATTCATTAATAAGACAAAATTAAATAAAAAAACTGACTCATATTTTCTATAAGTCAGTCTTTCTCTATAACAACATCCTAAATGAAAGTCAATTAAAATAAAGTTAGAGTTTTAACGAGTGTTTTATTGTTGATTAGAAGCAAAATTAAATATAAAACCTGAATCTACCAAAAAAAATTCACTATGCAGTGAAAAAAAATATTTTAGAGGCTTAAACAAATAAAATTAGTACTTTTAGCCCCAAAATATTTACAACCGTTTTTATGGAAGTTCAATCTCAAATTTTATCGCAAGATATACTGTTAGATTTATATAAAAAATTACTGAAACCAAGGTTAATAGAAGAAAAAATGTTGATCTTGATTCGCCAGGGAAAAGTATCAAAATGGTTTTCCGGAATGGGGCAGGAAGCTATTGCAGTTGGTGTAACATCAATTCTTCATAATGATGAATACATTTTGCCAATGCACCGAAACCTTGGAGTTTTTACGAGCAGAAATATTCCTTTAAGCAGATTGTTTTCGCAATGGCAAGGCAAACCAAACGGATTTACAAAAGGACGCGATCGTTCGTTTCACTTTGGAACACAGGAATTTAATATTGTGGGAATGATCTCGCATTTAGGTCCGCAATTAGGTATTGCCGATGGTATTGCACTGGCACACAAACTACGAAAAGAAAATAAAATTACAGCTGTTTTTACGGGTGAAGGCGCAACGTCTGAAGGAGATTTTCACGAAGCATTAAACGTTGCTGCCGTTTGGGATTTACCTGTAATGTTTATTATTGAAAACAACGGTTACGGACTTTCAACACCAACTCGCGAACAATATAAATGTGAAAATTTAGCCGATAAAGGCATTGGTTACGGTATTGAAAGTCATATTATTGATGGTAACAATATTGTGGAAGTTTATACAAAACTTTCTGCAATTGCAGAAGATATGCGTCAAAATCCGCATCCGGTTTTAATTGAAATGAAAACGTTTAGAATGCGTGGTCACGAAGAGGCGAGTGGTACCAAATACATTCCGCAAGAATTGTTCGAAGAGTGGAAAATTAAAGATCCAATTGCTCGTTTCAACAATTATTTGACCGAAATGGGAATTTTGTCTGAAGAACAAGATGCGCAGTTAAGAAAAGAAATCAAAGAAGAAATTGATACACATTGGAAAATTACGCAAGACGAAGCCGGTTTAGAAGCTAATCTGGAAACGGAATTGAACGATGTTTACAAACCATACGAATATCAGCATTTTGAAGCATCGATTGAAACAAAGAATATTCGTTTTATTGATGCTATTTCAGAAGGATTGAAGCAATCGTTTGAACGTCATGAGAATTTAATAATCATGGGGCAGGACATTGCAGAATACGGAGGTGCTTTTAAAGTAACCGAAGGTTTTGTTGATGCTTTTGGAAAAGATCGCGTGCGTAACACACCAATTTGCGAGAGTATTATTGTGTCATCGGCTGCCGGTTTATCAATCAACAAATATAAATCGGTGGTAGAAATGCAGTTTGCCGATTTTGTTTCAACAGGTTTTAATCCAATCGTAAATTTACTGGCAAAACAGCATTATCGTTGGGGTGAACATGCCGATGTTGTAGTTCGTATGCCTTGTGGTGCAGGTTCTGGCGCAGGTCCGTTCCATTCGCAAACAAACGAAGCTTGGTTCACTAAAACTCCGGGATTAAAAGTGGTTTATCCTGCTTTTCCTGCCGATGCTAAAGGTTTGTTGAATACGGCAATTAACGATCCAAACCCGGTAATTTTCTTCGAGCATAAAAATCTGTATCGTAATAAATCGCAAGATGTTCCGGCTAATTATTATACCATTCCGTTTGGTCAGGCTTCCTTAGTTAAAGAAGGAAATGATGTTACTATTATTTCTTACGGAGCTGGTGTTCATTGGGCATTAGATACTTTAGCAAACAACCCGACTATTTCTGCCGATTTGATCGATTTAAGAACCTTACAGCCTTTAGATTACGAAACGATTAGAAAATCGGTACAAAAAACAAACCGAGTTATAATTCTTCAGGAAGATTCAATGTTTGGAGGAATTGCCAGCGATTTATCGGCTTGGATTATGGAAAATTGTTTTGAGTATTTAGATGCGCCTGTAAAACGTGTGGCAAGTATCGAAACGCCTATACCTTTTATGGATAATCTGGAAGCGCAATATTTGCCTAAAGAACGTTTTGAAAAAGAATTATTAGTACTTTTACAGTTTTAAAACAAACACAACATTATAATGAAAACCATAACTTCTTCTAACTTTAATTTTCCGGGTCAAAAATCTGTTTACAAAGGAAAAGTACGCGAAGTTTACAATATTAACGATGATTTATTGGTAATGATTGCAACCGACCGTTTATCGGCTTTTGATGTAATTATGCCAAAAGGAATTCCATATAAAGGACAAATCTTAAATCAAATTGCATCTAAATTCATGCATTTAACTCAAGATATTGTTCCAAACTGGTTGGTTGCAAACCCAGATCCTAACGTGGCTGTTGGTTATTTGTGCGATCCTTTTAAAGTAGAAATGGTTATCCGTGGCTATTTATCGGGTCATGCGGCTCGTGAATATGCTGAAGGAAAGCGTGTTTTATGCGGAGTTGAAATGCCTGCCGGTATGAAGGAAAATGATAAATTTCCAACACCAATTATCACTCCAACTACTAAAGCAGCTGTTGGAACACATGATGAAGATATTTCTAAAGAAGATATTTTAGCACAAGGAATTGTTTCTAAAGAAGATTACGAAGTTTTAGAAAAATATACACATGCTTTATATCAGCGTGGAACTGAAATTGCAGCATCAAGAGGATTGATTTTGGTTGATACAAAATACGAATTCGGTAAAACAAAAGACGGTAAAATTGTATTGATTGATGAAATTCACACACCAGATTCTTCTCGTTATTTTTATGCAGAAGGATACCAAGAGCGTCAGAATAATAACGAAGCTCAAAAGCAATTATCAAAAGAATTTGTACGTCAGTGGTTAATTTCAAACGGTTTTCAAGGAAAAGATGGTCAGCAGATTCCTGAAATGACAGACGAATACATTGAAACAGTTTCAGACAGATATATTGAACTATACGAAAATATCATTGGTGAGAAATTCGAAAAAGCCGATGTTTCTAACATTCAGGAACGTATCGAAACAAATGTAAATACTTTTTTAGCATCGTATAAAAAATAATTTATTATCGTCAGTTCGAGCTTGTCTATAACTTAACTTATAATAAACTCGAACTGACGAATAGTAAAGTTGTGATAATCATAAAAATAAAATTATGAGTATTATTCCCGCATTGCAGTGGCGTTACGCTACCAAAAAAATGAACGGCGAAAAAGTTTCTCAAGATAAGGTAAACAGTATTTTAGAAGCGGCGCGGTTGGCACCAACTTCTTCCGGTTTGCAGCCCTTTGAAATGATTGTAATTACCAATCAGGCATTAAAAGAAAAAATTAAGGCATTAGCTTTTAATCAAACGCAATTAACAGATTGTTCGCATTTGGTTATTTTTGCCGCTTGGAATTATTACGATATTAACAGAATAAATTATTATTTTGATTATTACGAAAAAGAGCGCGATTTACCCAAAGGTTTTTCTGATAATTACAAAAATAACGTTACCAAGCAGTTGACGTCTATGTCGTTAGAACATCAGTTTGAGCATGCTTCACGACAGGTTTATATTGCTTTGGGAATGGCACTGACCGAAGCTGGAGCTTTGCAAGTAGATTCGATACCAATGGAAGGTTTTATAAACCATGAAGTGGACAAACTATTGAATTTAGAGGAAAAAGGATTAAAAAGCGTTGTTATTTTACCGATTGGTTACCGCGATGCCGAAAACGATTGGCAGGCAGAATTGAAAAAGGTAAGAAAAACAACCAACGATATGATTACATGTATTGATTAATTTAAAATCTGAATTATGAAAAATTTAAAAGCTTTATTAGTTGTATTGTTTATTGCGTTTACAACTGTTGCGAGTGCGCAAAACAAAAAGTCAGAAAAAGCGGTAATTAAAACAAACATTGTTTGCGATCATTGCAAAGCTTGCGAAACCTGCGGAAAAATGTTTCAGACAGAAATGCTGAAAGTAAAAGGTGTAAAAATGTACGAGTTAGATGAAGAAAAGGAAACCATTACGGTTTATTTCAATCCTAAAAAGACAAATTTACAAGACATTAAAACAGCAATTTCAAAATTAGGTTTTGATGCCGACGAAATAAAAGCCGATCCAATAGCTTACGAAAATCTAGATGGTTGTTGCAAAGCATAAATAAAAATCTTCCAATTGGAAGATTTTTTTGTATCTTTTCGTTTGTGAAAAAAATATACTACATACCAGGAATATTCTCTATAATTTTTCTACCTGTTTTAGGAATTTGGTATATAAATTCGCATGGCTATTTTACAAAACTATCGGCACATGCTTTTACTTACATAGATTTTGAAGAGGCAAATCGATCTAATGAAGAAATTGGAGCTGATATTTTCTTTTCGGATAAGTTAGTGAAACGAATTTATAAAGAAGTTCATTTAAATAATGATAAAAATTCAAAAAACATATTTAAATATATTGATCAATTTGTAAATGATGTTGTTCAAAAAAGGATACCATTAATGGATTAAAAATTCATTTTGATAAAAATGCTACTTATAATGAACTTATCGAAGTGCTGAATATTTTTAATAAAAGAAATGCAGAAATATATTCATTGAACAACAACACTATGTACTTTATAGGTAGAGATTGGAATCCAAATCAAGATGTTCTTCCATTTTGTGGAACGATTTGGGAAAATGATATTGTTGATGACCGAGAAAAAACATTTGATTTCATAAGAACATTCAAAAACATAAAAACTCAATTCAATCAAAACAAAATTATTTATAGCGCTTATATTTTTTTGTTTTTAATTTCGATTGTATCAATAGTTCTAAAAAACAAAAAGCTTCCCAAATAGGAAGCTTTCATTATTTTAGATTCTTCATTTCACTCCGTTACATTCAGAATGACAAAAAGGTCTGTAATTACGATTTTTGTTCTTTATTAAAATATACCAAGTAATAATACATTTGTTTTTCTTCGTCCCAGCCTTTTTCAATATATTTTTCGGCAGATTCCGGATTAATGAAATCTAACTTAATTTGAACGTTGGTATCTAAATTAATTACGTTTTTAATTTTTTTACGAACATCCGAAACAGCGTTGTTTGCAATTGGAAAGTTAGATACATCTTCTATGCTGTATTTTTCGGCACGATCTGTTTTGTAGTTTTTAAACTCGGCTTGTAAATCAGGATTATCAATAACATCGTTAATAAAATTCTGCTCTTCAAACTCGTCATTCTTTGCAAAATAATTTACAGATCGGTTCATAAACATCACCTCTTCTTTTTTATCTTCGGCAGGTAAAACCACATCTTTAGCAAAATCCTGAACAAACTTCAAGTATTTTTTGGTCATAAAGTTTTCGTCCTGAAAAGCATCAACCGATAAAAAATGTTCCAACCAATAACGCGCATCGTAACGGTTACTGTCAATCGTTAAAATTTTGTAGCCTTCTTCTCTTTTGTAATTGAAAATAATACAGCCTTTATCTAACTTATTCAGATTAATTCCTTGCTGAAGCACCATTTCCAGGTTGCTGTTGTTTTCTTCGAACTGTAAAAAATCAGACTTTAATTCGCTTTTAAAAATACCAATCGCATCAACCGGATTGTTATCAATAGTGATATGCGTTAAATAAGTCACATAAACTTCTCCGTTTTTAATATGCGGATGGTTTGATTGTTCGTATAAATGTTTGGTGATTTTCTTTGAAACTTCGTGCGCATTGCTTGGGTTTGCAAAAATTTCGTTGGCAAAATTAAACATGTCGTTATAATCTAAATCAACATCGTGTGCAAACTGATAATAGTTTTCTTCTTTTTCGCGAAAAGGCTTAAAAAAATATTCTTTTAAAAGCGGCGTAATTTCGTCGTTTACATTAAAAGTGTTTTCAGACAGAAAAATAGCTTCGGCACGGCTTTTATTTCCAACTCGGTGAATAGACAAAGATTCTATCTGCGTATTAAATAAATTAATCATAGCGTTTGTACTGTTTATAGGTAAAAAAAGAAAACCGTTTGGCTTTCTTTTAATTAATTTTTATGTTATTATTTGTCGTGATTGACAGAGGAGGAATCTGATTGATGAGATTCTTCATTTCACTTCGTTTCATTCAGAATGACAACTCTTATTAATAATTATTATCGTCGTAATCATATTCGCTGAAACCTTCATCGCCGTCGAACATATCAAAATCTTCTTCATCGTAATCATCATCAAAATCTCCGTAGATATCATCTTTTGAAATAGGATCGTCGAAATTTTTAACTGGTGCATCTTCTGGTAAAATTCCATGTGCAAAAAGCAGTGCAGGAAGTTCTTTCTCTTCCGAATCGTCTTCACTTTCAATCGCAGCCAATTCTACAAAGAACGTCCAGTTTACAAACGGATCGTAGATGTAAAGAATTTTTGTTTGATCTTCATACAACAGATCGTTCAGTTTAAAATCGCTCATTATTTTGTGTTCTCCAGGAACATCGCCCATATCAAACAACATAATTTCGTCTTGTTGTTCCCAATTGTCATCGCACAAAAAGAACGATCCACCTTCCGTACCATCAAACCCGAAAGCGTTGATAATTGTGTTGTGCAAATCTTCTAAAGTATCTGTATCTTTAATGGCAATGTCTCTTAAAACATCATCTTCAGCATCTAAAATAACGCGAAATTTGTAAACCATGATTCTTATATTTGATAGCAAATTTACTATTTAATATTGATTTTTTTTGGCTTTTAATTTTTCTTTTTTTTGTTTATGAAGGTGAAATTTACGGTTGGGAAGGTAAAATCGACAGTTCGGCGACTTTTAGTTTTTGCGTGAATAATCTTGCCTTACTTTTGACTTAATAATTAAAAACAACAATGGAAAATTTAATAAAAACACTTATTTACATTCACGCTTTTTTTGGCGGATTGGGTTTAATAGCAGGCGTTATAAGTATTTTAGTTCGCAAAGGCGGAAAATTGCACAAGCTGTGGGGAAAGATATTTTCGGTTGGTATGATCACAAGCAGTTTACTGTCATTAATTGTAGCAAGCTTTCCAGGTCACGAAAATATGTTTCTTTTTTTAATAGGAATTTTTACTATTTACATGGTTTTGGCAGGAAACAGGGCACTAACGTTAAAGGTTTCGATTAAAAGTAAAGCCGACGCCCTTGATAGAAGTATTTCGTACATTATGTTTGCCATTGCAGTTTTAATGATGATTTTTGGAACGATCTGTTTATTGAAAGATAATAATTTGTGGACACTTTATTTCTTTTTCGGTAGCATTGGTTTGCTTATGACGTATCGCGATTTTAAAGCTTTTAAAGAGTTTACAACAAATAATAAAGTAGCAATTGTAAGTCATGTGGGCAGAATGGTTGGCGCATTCATAACATCGGTAACCGCGTTTATTGTAGCAGGTTTAAGCATTAGTAATCTGGTTGTTTGGTTGCTGCCTACGTTGTTGGGAATACCTTATATTATATTTTGGAAAAGAAAAATGAAAACCGTAAAAATTTAAATTATGAAAGATTTTTTAAGACACCTAAAACAGTTTTCAATAATATTAGTAATATGCTACGTTATTGTTTTAGCAATTAATTTTGAATACACTAAACAGTTTAACAGCTTTGGTTATTTAAAGCAGTTTTTAAATGTGTTCACCTACACATTTGGAATTTACCTTGCAAATACGTTGGTATTGTCCGACTATTATTTAAAGCGTAAAAAGAGTTTAGAAAATTTTGTGGTAGGTGGAATTTTAGTAAATATTCTTACAGCTTTAGTTGTTTTACTGTTAGAGTTTTTAGGATATTTAGTAATAGTAAACAATTCTGTTGCCGAGGCATTTACGTTTGTTAAGAATAATTCAACGTTTATGTTATGGTTTTCAATGACTATTTCAACAACAGTATATATTGTTTTATTGATTCGAAGAAAAGACAAGATTGAAGTTACCCAGCAAAAACATATTGCCGTAAAAGCAACTGCTTCGTTTGAAACATTAAAAAATCAGTTAGATCCGCATTTTTTGTTTAATTCTTTGAATGTTTTGAGTTCGTTGATCGAAGAAAATCCCAAAAAAGCACAGGAATTTACAGTAGCACTTTCAAAGATTTACCGCTATGTTTTAGATCAGAAAGATAAAAATCTGATTTTGGTTGAAGAAGAACTGAACTTTGCAAAATTGTATGTATCTCTTTTAAAAATGCGTTTTGAAGATGCCATCATCATCAATTTTCAAACAGATATCGATATTAACGAATTTAGAATTGTTCCATTAAGTTTACAGCTTTTGTTAGAAAATGCCATAAAACACAACATTATATCAGATCAAAAACCGTTACAGATTGATATTTTTAAAGAAGAAAATTATCTGGTTGTTCAAAATTCTTATCAAAAAAAGCAAACTTTTGAAAAATCTACCGGAATTGGCTTGCAAAATATTATTCAGCGTTACAATCTGGTTTCAAATTTAGAAATCAATATCCAACAAACCGATAAACATTATATTGTAAAACTTCCGCTAATTTCAGGCGAATCGTTGTACAATTTTCAGGAAGATCAATTCACAGAAGAAATTTTCAACAATGCGTACGACAGAATGTATCAGCTTAAAGAATTTTATGTAACCGTTTTTGCTGCAATAATTGTAATTCCTTTAGCCATTGTATTAAACTTTTTCTATTTACCGCACTATAAATGGTCGTTAGCAATAGTTTTATTTATGCTTTTTGCACTTTTTATAAACGGAATCAAAACAATAAATTTCTTAAAGAATTGGGAAAACAAAATGATTAACAAACAAATTAATAAAAACAGAAATCATGGAAAATTATAATCAGTTAGAGCTTTTAAAAGCAAAAAAACGCGTTAAAAAAGTAAAGGAATTCTACGTGCATTTAATCGTTTATATTTGTGTAAATTCTTTTTTAATCATCATAAATTTATTAAATTCAGAAAGCGGTTACTGGTTTCTTTTTCCAGCAATAGGTTGGGGAATAGGCTTGTTCTCGCACGCTGCAAATACCTTTAATTTTATTCCTTTTTTAAATAAAGACTGGGAAAGCCGAAAAATTAAGCAGTATATGGACGAAGAACGAAATGCTTTTAAAAACAAACAGTAATGAAAGTTGTTATTATTGAAGACGAAAAACCAGCTGCACGCTTGTTAAAACGTAAGGTTGAAAACCTGAATTGTGAAGTTATAGCCGTGTTATCGTCGGTAACAGAAAGTATCGAATGGTTTTTATCAAATGAACATCCAGATTTGGTTTTGGTCGATATTCAATTGTCCGACGGTTTATCGTTTGAAATTTTTGAACAGGTAGAGATCAAAAGTTCTGTCATTTTCACAACTGCTTATGATGAATATGCTTTAAAGGCGTTTAAGTTGAACAGTATTGATTATTTGCTGAAACCAATTGATGAAAACGAACTGAAAGCAGCTATTGAAAAGTTTTTATCATTACAGAATAAAACGGTTTTTAATCAGCAAAGTTTAAACAATGTTTACAGCAGCAATTTTAAAAAACGATTTGTAGTTAAAACCGGAAACATCATCAAAATCATAGATGTTAACGATATTGAATGTTTTTACAGCGCCTTTAAAAGTAGTTTTTTAACAACGGTTGAGAATAGATCTTTTAGTTTAGATGACAGTTTGGAAACTATTGAAAAAGAAGTTAATACAGATAATTTTTTTAGAGTAAACCGCCAATTCATTATCAATTTAAAAGCGATAAAAAAAATAAGTATTTACAGCAATTCTCGTTTAAAAATCAGTATGAATAATTATAAAGAGGAAGAAATTATTGTAAGCAGAGAAAAGGTTCAGGCGTTTAAAGAATGGATTAGTAAGTGATTTCATTTAAAAATAATTAGTAATTTAGATCAAATTTTTAAACAATGAAAAACTATATATTTTCCTTTCTTTTTATCGGATTTCTTTTTAATTCAATTAATGCAACATCCCAAACAAACAATACAGTTTCCGAAAAAAAATCATTAGAAAAACCATACAATCCAAATGATAATGCACAACAAAAAATTGATGCATTACTAAAACAAGCTAAAAAAGAAAAGAAAAATGTTATTCTACAAGCTGGCGGAAACTGGTGCAGTTGGTGCTTACTGTTTAACGATTTCATTAAAACAAATTCAAAAGTGAAAAAAGAGTTGCAGAGCAATTTTTTATACTATCACTTAAATTTTTCAAAAGAAAATAAAAACGATGCAGTTTTTAAAAAATATGCACCAAACGGCGATAAATTGGGTTATCCATTTTTTATTGTTCTAAACAGTAATGGTAAAGTTTTAAAAGTTCAAGAAAGTGGAATTTTAGAAGAAGGTAAAGGTTATAACGAAGCAAAAGTATTAAACTTCTTAAAATCGGTAAAACCATAAATACTTGCAGTTTTTTCAATTAAAATAAATCTTACATTAATTTTTAAATAATATTTCTAAAAAACGCCGTTTTTCGTTAATAATTATAAATTTGCATCTTCAACAACAATTTTAAAAAAAATGGATACAAATTTATTATTAAACATTGCGCAGCAATATGGCTGTCCGGTGTATGTTTATGACGGTAACACAATTGAAAATCAATTTCAACGTTTACAGGATGCGTTTAAACAGGTGAAAAAATTAAAAATCAATTATGCGGCTAAAGCATTAACCAACATTTCCGTTTTAAAGTTGTTGAAGAAGAAGGGCAGTGGGTTAGATACCGTATCTATACAAGAAGTTTTATTAGGATTAGAAGCAGGTTTTTCTCCAGATGATATCATGTTTACGCCGAACGGTGTTTCGTTAGAAGAAATCGAAGAAGCAGTAAAATTAGGTGTTCATATTAATATTGACAATCTTTCAATTTTAGAACAATTTGGTGCAAAACATCCGAATATTCCGGTTTGTGTGCGTATCAATCCTCATGTTATGGCTGGTGGAAACAGTAATATTTCAGTTGGTCATATCGATAGTAAATTCGGAATTTCTGTTCATCAAACACCTCATATTTTAAGAATTATCGAAAATACCAAAATGAAGGTAAACGGAATCCACATGCATACGGGTTCTGATATTTTAGATATTGAAGTATTTTTATATGCATCAGAAATTTTGTTTGAAACGGCAAAACAATTTAAAAACCTTGATTTTATCGATTTCGGAAGTGGTTTTAAAGTTCCATATAAAGAGGGCGATTTAGAAACCGATATCGAAGAATTAGGCGAAAAATTAACGGTTCGTTTCAATGAATTCTGTAAAGATTATGGTAAAAACTTAACCTTGGTTTTTGAACCTGGTAAGTTTTTGGTTTCACAAGCGGGTTATTTTTTAGCTAAAGTAAATGTGGTTAAACAAACAACATCAACCGTTTTTGCTGGTGTAGATTCTGGTTTTAACCACTTAATTCGTCCAATGTTTTACAATTCGTATCATCACATCACAAACATTACAAATGCCGATGGAAAACAGCGTTTTTATTCGGTGGTAGGATACATTTGTGAAACTGATACTTTTGCAAGCAATCGTAAAATTGCTGAAATTAGTGAAGGCGATATTTTGTGTTTCCACAATGCAGGAGCTTATTGTTTTTCAATGACATCGAACTACAATTCACGTTTTAAACCGGCTGAAGTTTTGGTTTATAACGATACTGTTCATTTAATTAGAAAGCGTGAAACAATGGCAGATCTGCTTCAAAACCAGATTGCGGTTAATTTTGACTAAAGATTAAGTAACATTTATTTAATATGTATAGATTAGGCAAACGTATAGTTTGCCTATTTTTGTATAAAATATTTCAAAAATGAAAAGAAGAAGTTTTTTTAAATTAGGAAGCTTGGCTGCATTGGGATCAACATTGGTAAACCCAATCGATACTTTTGCAGGAAACAACGATATATCATTAAATTCAAGCAATAAAAAAGCCAAAAATATTATTTTTATGGTTAGCGACGGAATGAGTTCCGGAACGCTGAACCTTGCAAATATGTACTCTAACCGCATACTTGAAAAAAATAGTAACTGGCTGCAACTTTATATAGACAACAAAGTTTCTCGCGGAATAATGGATATGGCTTCTGCTTCATCAATTGTTACCGATTCTGCTGCTGCAAGTTCTTCTTGGGGCGGTGGTGCTCGTGTGAATAATGGTTCTTTAAACATTAGTCCGTCTGGAGAAGAAAATATGCCTATCTGGCAAAAATTCAAAGCAAAAGGCAAAAAAGCGGGCTGTGTTACAACGGTTCCTATTACGCACGCAACCCCTGCAGGTTTTACGGTTGCTATGAAAAGCAGAAACGATCAATCTGCAATTGCCGAAGAATATTTACGTATTGGTTATGATGTTTTGTTGGGTGGCGGACAAAAATATTTTGCTGCCGAGCATCGTAAAGATAAAAAAGACATGTTCACTGCTTTTGCACAACAAAATTATGTGGTTGCAAAAAATAAATCAGATTTAAAAAATACAGATAAATCTAAAAAATTATTAGGTGTTTTTGATTTTGATGCGCTTCCGTATCAAATTGACAGAAAACAATCAGCGGATTTGACTAATACTATTCCGACATTGGCTGAAATGACAGAGATTGCGATCAATCAAATGAAAGATCATAAAGAAGGTTTTGTGTTGCAGGTTGAATCAGGAAAAGTTGATTGGGCAGCGCATGCAAACGATGTTTCGGCATTGATACACGAACAATTGCAGTTTGATGAAGCCATTGCTGTTGCTATGAAATTTGCTGAACAAGACAAAAATACGTTGGTTGTAATTACAACGGATCATGGAAATGCAAATCCAGGTATGATTTACGGAAAATACGCAAATGAACATTTTGATAGTTTGGCGAAATACAATTTTACGAACGAATATATTTTGAACAATATAAAAAATAACCAGTCTGAAAGCCAAATAAAAGAGTTTATTAAAAGTTCGATAAATGTTGAGTTGAACGATGAGGAAACTAAAACCATAGCATCATACTACAACGGATTAAAAAAGGGCGATGACGGATTGTACAATTACAAACATTTGCCTTTTAATACTTTTGCCGAAATTCAAAAAAAATATAATTCAGTTGGATGGATTTCTATGGATCACTCGGCTGATTATGTAGAAGTTGCCATGTTTGGTCCGGGAAATCATCTGCATAAACCGTTTATGAAAAATATCGATATGCACTATTTATTGTTGGAAGCTGCCGAAGTAGAAAACAAATTTTAGTGTATTTTTGTCGAATGAAAATTGCAGTAATCAACAATTACGATTCATTTGTACACAACATTATTCACTATCTTGAAAGTTTTGATGGAGTAGAAGTAACCGTTTTTTTAAACGATGAATTTTATTTGGAACAATTAGAATCTTTCGATAAAATTGTTTTGTCACCTGGTCCGGGAATTCCAAAAGAAGCCGGGCTTTTGTTAGACGTAATTGATTTTTATAAGGATAAGAAAAGTATTTTAGGTGTTTGTTTAGGGCATCAGGCAATTGCAGAATATTTTGGGTGTTTGCTTGTAAATTTGGATCAACCTTTACACGGAATTTCAACCAAACTTCAAATCATAGAAGACGATTTTTTATGGAATGATTTACAAAATGATGTTTTTGTAGGTCATTATCATTCGTGGTGTGTTAGTAAAAATAATCTATCAAGCGAAATCACAGTTACTGCAATTGATGAATTGGGTAACATTATGGCATTAAAACATAAAGAATACGATATTCGTGGAGTTCAGTTTCATCCGGAATCTGTGTTAACACCACAAGGAAAAAAAATAATCGAGAATTGGCTGAAAAATAATTGAAAAAACAAAACGATCAATAAGATCGTTTTATTCTGCATAAAAAGTACCATCAATACTAATATAACCAATAATGTTATAAAACCTTTGTGGATGTTCTTCAAAGAATAATGCACTTCTATTTTTCCAATAATCAGGATTATCTGTAACTTCTGTTATGCTAAGGGCTTTTAAAGTATCTTTTTTATTATTGAAATCAATTTCATGTGATTGATACGTCTTGGATTCTTTTGATAAATTTCTTATCCATTCATGTTTATTGATATTCCAAAGTCCTCTTAATTTATCATCAACAATGTTATCACTCCCTAGAACAGCCAAAACAGGCATATCTTTGTAGCTTTCAAAACGTAAAATACGTTCTTTTATATTTTTTATTTTTTTGGATTTTGTGTCGTGTACACGAAAATGAAAGTATTTATTATCTTCAGGATACTCAATAATTTGATTGGTTTTTGTTAAAGCATATTTTATACCTATTTCTGGTGTATTGACAAACGAATAGATTACATTTCCTTTATCATCAATCAAATCAACCTGACATTTTAAATATTTGTAGAATCGGTAATCTTGTCCGCGTTTTAAGTTTTCAAGATATTTTATTCCTAAATAATAATTATGATGTTCATAACCAATTGCATCATCATAATCATAGGCAGGCAATAACTTTTTAAGTTTCTTTAAATAAATCTGTGATTTACCATTTTTATATAACAGAAAATTGTAATCGGTTTTTGTAAATGTAATAGAATCATATTGTTCAGGTAACACTAATCCATCAAAATCTGCTAATTTCCATTTATCATATTCTTTAAAAGCATAGGTTTCGGTTCTAGAATTACCTAGAAACTCTTGCATATTTTCAACTTTTTTATAGTTTTCATCGTAAATGGCAAAAGGTTTGTCTTCAGAATCGCGTAAAGCAGTAAGATATTTATATTTATAAGGATCTTCAGGATTATACTGAGGTGTAATTTTTAATGTTTTAGCCTTTTTGTATTGACTGTTATAGCGACGATATCCACTGATATTCATTAAGCTTTTTCCTTTATCATCAATATAATGAAAAGTAGTATCAACTTCTATCTGCGTTACACCAAAATCATGATTCACATAAAATTTTACTTTTGAAGTTTTTGGAAAATCATTTTCCCATACCATTTTTCTGCTTTTGTAATTGTACAAACCAACTAAATTATCATAACCTTTTCCAAAAACAGCCATTAAGTTTGGTGAAGACATTTTATACTCTCTTATTTCACTTAACAATAAATTGCCCTGCAAATCATAGTAATTATAAAGCTGTTCGTTTCCTTTAATTGTACTTTCAATTTGACATTGAATCATATCAATATCTGTTAAAACCTTCATGTTTAATCCACCTTCAATAACTGTTTTACCATCAGGTGTTTGTAGATCACGCTTATAATTACCATATTTTTTAGGAGATTCATTTTCAGGTGTTACAATATAATATCCATTGTCTAAAATTTGTGCAATATTTTTATTTATGTACGATTTGTTTTTTGGTAGTAAACTTCCATTAATATGCTTGATTTCCATGTTATTACTATCATTATATGCAATGATATGGTTTCCTTCAGGAATATGGATGTTTTTATATTTGGGGTCAATTAGATATTTTTGTTTTGATATATCATATATTCCCATCAAATCATCTTGGGTAATGACATACAAATTAGATGTTTTTCTGTTTAGATAGGGAGAAAGCTTAAAAAACGCATCGGTTGTTCCTTCGGTAAGTTTTGTTAACTTATTATTTTCTAATTTATACAGATAATATGAAGTAGTGTACTGTGCAAAATTATAATATGCCGAAACATTTGAAGCAATATGTGTTGGAGCTTTTTTAAAGAACAAATAGCTATCTTTCCCGATAGCTTGAACATAAAGATAATCAGAAGAAATACTTTTTCCATTGCTGTCTAAAATATCCTGTTTCTCATTTTTATCAACTAAAAAATAAGGAGGAATGTAAAATAATTCCCCAAATTTAGGTTCAATTTTTACTGTTTTTTTTATGTTTGATAGTCCCCATTTATTATTTTTATAATATGGAATTAATAGATCATTCTTATTTACGTTTTGAGAATTTCCATTTATAAAAAATAAAGTACAAACAATAAAAATTGATATTTTATTAAATTTATTCATAGTCATCTGCTATTAATAAAAAAACGATCTTATTGATCGTTTTTCTTTTTCTTATGTTTAACTTTTGTATTTTGTTTAAAGTAGCTTAAAAAATCACCTATATAAACATCTCCTTTTTGAAAATATTTCTTTTCAGGAGAACGTGAGGTGGCAAATGCGGTTTTTTCTTTCTTATTAAGATCAGAAGTTCCAATAATGTAAAAACCATCTTTTGTTGGAAGTGTTACACCGGCATCTCTCCCTTCGTAACCATAAAAAGAGGCATATTTTAATGTGGTACCGTCTGAAGATACAATTGATGTGTACACATCTGAATTTCCTCCGCCGTATTTAGGCTGAAAGGCATTAATTGTTGGTAAGTTATTCTCGTTATTATTATTAATAACAGACGAAGTAATGAAAAGTTCATTATCATTACTAAAGATATGTTCACCAGCATGTACAAAACTAGTCCATACTCTTTCACCTGTTGTCGAAAATTTCGAAACACTCGTACTTCCAACTTGTATAAAAGGTTCTTTTAAGTAAGCCTTTTCTGTAGTTACTTTTACATTTTTATTAAAAATTCTATGCGTTGCCAATATATAGGCATTGTCACCAATAACTGTTAAACTGTTGTTGTTTAAAAGTGTACTGCCTAATGTAACATTTGTGTTTTCTTCTCCAAAATAAGTACTCCATAACCTTTCACCGTTAAAGCTAAATTTTGATAAAAAAACACTAAAAATATTATCCAGCGATGTGTTAGGTCTATATATTGTTTCATGGTGGCTGTTAGATGTACCAAAATAATTGCTAGACATAGTTGCACCCATGTGATCTCCATAAATAAACAAACCATTATCACCTGCAGCAATACTTCTTATACTAGAATTGTCTTTTGTATAGAATGTGCTCCAAATATGCTTACCATTCTTGTCTAATTTACTTATTACATCTTGGTACTCAATATTTGAAGTTAAATCTCCGTTTTTCTGAAAAAAAGTAGGTGATGCAACTGTATTTTTATTTCTTTTATTTAATATGTATATATTATTTTCTGAATCAATAGCCAATGGAGAATTATTTGACAAAATATCATGAAAATAAGTAGACCAAATAACTGAACCTTGTAAATTGATTTTAGTTAAAAAACTTGGAGCTAATCTAAAACCAAATATTAAGCTTTCACTATATGCTCCAGGTGTTGCAAGATTTTGTGCGACTGTTCTACCTGAAATAATTAAATTATTTTCAAAATCAAACTTTAAACTTTCAATTGCTGTTAGTGATTTTTCTTCCTCGGGAATTTTATAAATTAATTTTGGTCTAAGCTCATCTTGGCGGTATTCATAAATTTCATTTCCTTCAGCATTTACTATATACAAATTACCTGTTATAGGATTAACTTCGGTAACAAAAGCAACAGTTCTAACAATTGATTTGTTAGGAGAAAAAGGCTTTGCAGTTTTGGTTGATATAGGTAGCAAAGTTCCCCATTCTCGTTTGTACAAAGATTGACCGTAATTTTTTGTAGTAGTAAATAGAACGAATGCTGATATAAATAATACTAATTTTCGCATAATGACTTATAAATCCAATAAACTAAAAAGCCTAATTTATTGATGATGAATATTTAAACTTAATCTTTCTTTTTTGGCTTACCGTTGTTAAATTTAACGTTACCTAATATATCTTTTTTAGTTGGTGTATTACTTTTTCCTGTTGTATTGTTTTTTCCTTTGAAAGCTGGTTTTGTACCTGTTGGTTTTTTAGGAGTATATGCTGCTCTAGGTTTATCTTCAACATTTGGTTTTTCTGTTAAAGGTACTTTTGAAGCTGAAATTCCTGCTAAAACTTCTTTAGGGTTTTTAGGATTTTCTTTAGTTCCACGTAAGTGAATTACTAATCCGTTTAAAAAATTACGTAAAACTTGATCCTGACATTCTACATATTTAGGATGATCTTCGGTTCTAAAAAAATTTCCTATTTCGCCTTTTGAAATTCTAAAATCAACCAATTCTAAAATTTCTACAATTTGATCGTCGCGTAACTGTAATGCAACACGTAATTTTTTAAAGATATCGTTATTTGTCATCATATTTCTTAAATTTTATCAAAGATACAAGAAAAAAGCTTTCTTAAAAGAAAGCTTAATAAGTTATATCGCTAATTGACGTCAGTGTATTTGCAAAATCGCTTGCGCTCCATTTAAACTGCGTTACTTTTTGTTCACCAAAAGCGTACATAATATCGTTATAAATTAAAACATCTTTAAATTTGTGATTTACAGATTTTACCAATACAGGTTCTGCAGGATTTGTTACATCGAATATTTTAAGTTCATCATCACAAATAATCAGAAAATTTTCATGAATTGCCAATCCACGCGGATAAGTTAAATTTCTTTGATGAATAAGCTGCGGATTTTTAACATCGGCAATGTCATAAACCATCAACGTATTCAAATTATTTCCACAACCCGTGTTAGAATGCAATGTAACATAGGCATAACCTTCATTGGCAACAACAGGATCACATGCTGTAAAATGTTCTGCTTGCGACAAATATTTTGGATTTTCAGGGCTAGAAACATCATAAATAAACATTCCGTTTCTTGATCCCATAAACATTAAATCGCCCAAAGAATAAATAGTTTCAATATCTCGCCCAATGGTTACATCATTCACTTTTGCAGGATCGTTTGTGTTTGATATTTGAAATACATGTAAATCTTGATTATCTACCGTATACAAGTAATTTCCTTTAATAGCAAAAACTGCCATTGATCCACCTTTACCAGATCCTTCAGAATTTGGCCCACCTGTATCTGAAGAATTATCGCTATCACAAAATGTTAATGAAAAACATGCTGCAAGTACTATACTAAATTTTAAAAACTTCTTTTTCATAACTAATTATTTCCAGTCAACAATAATTTCATTTTCGCCAGCGTAATGATTAAATCCATCAGGGCTTATTTTTTGCGGGAATGTATTTACAATTCGCTTTTGAACCTTAACTTGGTTATTATTTAAACTAACAGCAACCAAATCAACCGCCTGATTAATATAGATTGTATTGTTTTTAATTGCCATGTCGGTTGCGCCTGGAACTTCTAAAAAGCCGGTTAACTGTGGAGCATTCGGGTTGGAATTATCATAAATATGGAAACCTTTGTTTTCATCGGTAATAAAAATGTAAGAATCTTTCACATATATTTTTCCAGCTTTTTTCATGCTTTTTGGTTCAGACATTTTTATTGAATTGACCATTTGCTCACGCGACATGATTACCGGTGTATATTGCGAATATTGTGGTGTTGACGGAAAATCGTCATCATCATGATAATTGTAGAAACAACTTTGCAGCGATAAAGTGCCTGCAAGTGTTACAGTAAAAAACAATAATTTTAAGTTTTTCATGTTTTAAGTATATTTTGGTTAAAAATATAAAAAATACTTATAGGTTTGTTTTTTTATTTGTTAATTCTTGAATCTCGTCACGAAGCCTTGCTGCCTGAATAAAATCTAAATTTTTAGCGGCATTTTCCATTTCTTTACGCTTTTCTTTTATCCCTTTATCGATATCTTTTGTAGATCTGTAAACGACATTTTCTTCGGCAACGGTTTTTAAATTTGTTTCTGTTTGATCGTATGATTTAAATTTATCTGTAAAAGATTTCTCAATTTTCTTGTTTAAAGCTTTTGGTTTTAGTCCATGTTCTTTATTGTACGCTATCTGTTTGTTGCGTCGGTAAACTGTTTCATCCATTGTACGCTGCATACTGGAGGTAATTTTATCGGCATACATTATCGCTCTACCGTTAATATTACGCGCAGCTCTACCAACAGTTTGCGTTAAAGATCGTGAACTGCGTAAAAAACCTTCCTTGTCAGCATCTAAAATAGCAACCAGTGAAACTTCTGGTAAATCAAGCCCTTCACGTAAAAGGTTAACACCAATCAATACATCAAACATACCTTTACGTAAATCTTGCATAATTTCAATACGTTCTAAAGTATCAACATCAGAGTGTATATATCTACATCGAATCCCGATTTTTGTAAAGTGTTTTGCCAATTCTTCTGCCATTCGTTTTGTCAGGGTGGTAACCAAAACACGTTCGTCAACTTCTACACGTTTGTGTATTTCTTCTACTAAATCATCAATTTGATTCTGACTCGGACGCACTTCAATAATCGGATCTAACAAACTTGTCGGACGAATTACCTGTTCTACATAAATTCCTTCTGATTTTTGTAATTCATAATCTGCAGGTGTTGCCGAAACATAAACTACCTGATTTTGCAGTAATTCGAATTCTTCAAATTTTAATGGTCGATTGTCCATTGCAGCTGGTAATCTAAAACCATATTCAACCAAGTTTTCCTTACGCGAACGGTCACCACCATACATGGCATGAACCTGTGAAACGGTTACGTGACTTTCGTCAATTATCATTAAAAAATCTTTCGGAAAATAATCTATCAAACAAAACGGACGAGTTCCTGGTTCACGGCCATCCAAATATCTTGAATAGTTTTCGATACCCGAACAATATCCTAATTCGCGGATCATTTCTAAATCAAAATTTGTACGTTCTTCCAAACGTTTTGCTTCTAAATGTTTACCAATCGATTTAAAATAATCAACTTGTTTAACCATATCCTGTTGAATTGCCCAAATGGCATTTTGTAAAACATCGGGCGATGTAACAAACATATTGGCAGGGTAGATGCTTAACAAGGTATATTTTTCGATTACTTTAGATGTAGCCGGATCAAAAGATTCAATGGTTTCAATTTCATCTCCAAAAAAGTGAACACGGAAAGGATCATCAGCATAACTCGGGAAAACTTCCACAGTATCGCCTTTAATTCTAAAAGTTCCGTGAGAAAATTCTGCTTCGGTTCTTGAATATAATGATTGAACTAATTGCTGAAGAAACTTTGTACGTGAAATAACCTGATCTTGCTCTATTGTAACAACATTTTTTTGAAACTCGGTAGGGTTTCCAATACCATATAAACAAGAAACTGATGCTACTACCAACACATCTCTTCGACCAGAAAGTAGGGAAGATGTGGTACTTAAACGCATTTTTTCTAAATCTTCATTTATGGAAAGATCCTTTTCTATGTATGTTCCTGTGACTGGCAGATAAGCTTCTGGTTGATAATAATCATAGTACGAAACAAAATATTCAACTGCATTGTTTGGAAAAAACTGCTTAAATTCTGAATACAACTGTGCTGCCAACGTTTTATTATGAGCCAAAACCAAAGTAGGTTTTTGTACTTCTTGAATCACATTCGCAACCGTAAAAGTTTTACCGGAACCGGTAACGCCAAGTAATGTTTGAAAACGTTCATTATTTTTTATTCCGGTTGAAAGACTTTTTATTGCTGCAGGCTGATCGCCCATAGGTTTATATTCTGATACTACTTCAAATTTCATTTTTGTACAGAGTTTTTACAAATATAGGAATAAAAAAAGAGAGGCATAAACCTCTCTTTTCTTAATATATTTAAGTATTAATTACTTTACTTTGAAAGTTACTCTTCTAGCAAATTTAGAAGTAGTCTTGTTAGTACCATCGAATGAAGTATCTTCACCGTTAGCAGTAGTTTTAATTCTAGAGCTAGAGATTCCAGCTTGTTCTAAAATTTTAGCTACGTTTTTAGCACGTTTTTCAGACAAACGTTGGTTGTAAGATGGGTTACCAACTGAGTCAGCAAAACCATTAACTTCAACAGTAGCGTTTGGATTAGAACGTAAGTAAGTAACTAAGAAGTTAGTTGCTTCTGCGTTTTTAGGAGCTGATTTATCGAAATCAAAATAAACTGCTACATAACCTTGGTTGATTAAATCTTGAGCTGTGTTTGAATCAGCAGAAGAGAATGTATCACCTTTCTTAGCATATCTTGAATCGAAATAATCTTCGTAAGAATCTGGAATACCGTTTTTGTTTAAGTCAATAGAACGACCTTTAGTATCAACCATGTTTCCTGCTGGAGTATTAGGCTCTAAATCTAAATAATCAGCAACACCATCGTTATCAGAATCGATCATTTTGTTTTCGATATCTGTTACACGGTTTTCTAAAGATTCAACTCTGTTAGTTAAACCATCGTTAGCGTACCAGTCAGCATGTTGTTCGTTTTTCCCTAAGTAGAAAGATAAACCTAAAGTAGCATTGTAGAATGTACCGTTAAATCCTCTATCGTTAGCGTCAACCATTGAATTACCATCAAAAGTCATGTTTTGCTCAATAGTGTTAACCATTGTGAAGTCAGCATTTAAAGCAACACGGTTACCTAATTTAACTTGACCAGTTAATCCTAAAAGAACGTGACCCATGTTGTCTTTTTCGTAAAGGTTAGTTGGTAAATCTTTTCCTGGTTCCATCCAAGAGTATCCAGCACCACCATGAGCTAATAAACCAAAAGTTTTAGTCCATTCTTCGAAATTCATGATACGACCTAAATTTGCAACCCCTTGTAAGCTTGCTCTGTAATGTGTAGTTCTAAAGTAGTTAGAATCTTCACCACTTTTCATGTAGTCATAACCGAAATCAGCTTTAATACCGAATTTGTTGTTAAACATATAACGTACACCAGCATCAGCATGAACTAAACCAAAGAAAGTATCACCAGTGTAACCAGGAGTCATTGGAGAAGAAGGTTTTGTTAAACCACCATTAATGTCAATAGACCATTTGTTGTAAGGTAATCCTTCTTGCGCGTTCATATTAGAGAAACCTAATACTGCAGCAATTAAAGGCAAAGTTATTTTTTTCATAAAACTTTTTTTTAAATTATTAGTAATTATAGATTATTTGAATTTATAATTTTCGGTAAAAGTAATGTATTTTAACTAAAAACAAAAATTTTTTTAATTTTTTAACCATTTATAGTCTGAATAGAATGTTCCAAAAGGAAGGAGGGAAGCTAATAGGACCAATCCTAACTTTTTCATAGACCAATTATATTCAAATTTTAGATAAATAGCCAGTATAAAATACAAAACAAAAAGTATGCCATGAATCATTCCAATTGGATATAATAATTGTTGGTATAATTCTGGATTATTCGGTTTGTTGTATAACATATTGTAAAACAATGCGATATACGAAATACCTTCTAAAGCAGCTATTAATCTAAAAAAGTTTAACATGATTAAAGTTGTTGAAATTGTTGATTGTATTCTTTTAAGTCTGCCAAGTTGTGTTTGTTCTCCAAATCTAGCATTAACGACATAAAATAAGTAAAACTTTCTGTTGAAGAGTTTTCGTTACTGATTTCAGAATCTTCTTCAATTGGTTCATCTGAAGGGATGTTAACCAAGAAATCATTCTTTTGTTCAATATGTTCATAAGCTAAACGTAATGCTTTAACTAGAACAGGTTTTTCCTCAAGTAAAGCAAATTCTCTAAGCTTTTTTAATTCAGGAACTACAGATGTAGCAACTATACCATTTGAAATTACTTCGGCTTGTAATGCTTTGATAATTTTTTGTGCGTTTGAATTTTCCACTTATTTATTTTTTATAAACAGCGCAAAATTAGTGATATTTGTTGAATATTAAAAATTTATCATTCTATTTTATTATGTTATTATTGAATTATAATGTATATTATGTAAAATAGAATTAACATTATTTTATAACAGACTTATAATTCAATATAAATATGTACGCTTTACTATTAAGTTTAATTTCTTCTCTATTTGTTGGTTTTTTTATTAAGTATTTAAAAATCAGAGAAATAAAAAACTTGTTCGTTATAGTATTTGTAAATTATGCTGTAGCAATAATTGTTTGTTATCTGTTGTTTAATTATGCTATAAATCTAGCATCACTAAGCAATTCTGTTTCTTACATAACATTATCATTAGGGATTTTAATGCCGAGTATTTTTTATTTTTTGAATAAATCGTTGAATAAATCCGGATTAGCTAAAACGGATATTTTCCAGCGATTGTCATTAATAATACCTGTAATATTGAGTTTTTGGTTGTTTCAAGAACTATTTACTTGGTCAAAATTTACAGCAATTGCATTAGCTTTTATAAGTATTGTACTTTTATTGTATAAAAAATCCACAAAAGATGGAAATTTCAACACCTTATACCTAATTGCAATCTTTATTGGATACGGTACGGTTGATACTTTATTTAAAATATTAGCCACAAACAAAAACATACCTTATATAGCAGCTTTATTTCTGGTATTTATTTTTTGTGCTATTGTAAGTGGATTGTATCTGTTTTTGAGTAAAGGAAAAATTCAGAAAAAATTTATTTTCTATGGATTTGTTCTAGGGATACTGAACTTTTCAAACATCTATTTCTACATGAAAGCCCACAAAATATTCGCCGATAGCCCTACCCTTGTATTCATTACAATGAATTTAGGTGTTATTATAGGTGGTAGTTTAATAGGTAAATTTTATTTTAAAGAAAAACTGACAAATAATGCTGTTGCAGGTATTGTTTTAGCTGTGATTAGTGTAATTTTATTGGCGTTAATTCAAATTGATATTTTATAAATGAGCTATACCCCAAAAATATTTGTAACAGTTGATGTTGTTTTGTTTAGAAAGATGAACAGCAGCCACGAAATTTTATTAATTCAACGATTAAATGATCCTTTTAAAGATTATTGGGCATTGCCAGGTGGATTTGTTGATGAAAACGAAGAATTGGAAACAGCTGCAAAGCGGGAACTTTTTGAAGAAACAGATATTCAGCTTTTTCAGGTAAAACAAATAAAAGCATACGGAAATCCTAACAGAGATCCACGTCATCATACCATATCTGTGGCTTTTATGGGAGAAATTGACAGTTTGGCTGAAGCAAAAGCAAAAGACGACGCCAAAGCGGTTAAATGGTTTTCTATCGAAGAACTGCCGGCTTTAGCATTTGATCATGCTGAGATTATTCGAGATACAATTGAAAAATTCATAATAAAACCAGCTTATTAGGCTGGTTTTGTTTTAAAATATATCTATACTTCCTTTTCCTTCACGGATTACTTCAGGTTCGTTTCCGGTTAAATCAATAATGGTTGATGCCGTGTTATCGCCATAACCACCGTCAATCACCACATCGACTTTACTCTGCCATTTTTCAAAAATCAGTTCCGGATCTGTTGTGTATTCAATTAATTCATCATCATCATAAATAGAGGTTGAAACAATAGGATTTCCTAATTGTTTAACCAATTGTAACGCAATGCTGTTATCGGGCACACGAATTCCGACTGTTTTTTTCTTTTTAAATTCCTTCGGAAGATTGTTATTTCCTTCTAAAATGAAAGTGTACGGACCAGGCAACGCACGTTTTAAAATTTTAAACGACGATGTATCTAAACTTTTAACGTAATCAGAAATATTGCTTAAATCGTTACAAACAAAAGAGAAATTTGCTTTCTCCAGCTTAATTCCTTTAATTTTTGCAATACGTTCTAAAGCTTTGGTATTGGTAATATCGCAACCCAAACCGTAAACCGTATCTGTTGGATAAATAACCAAACCACCATCTTTTAATATTTTTACTACTTTCTGAATTTCCTTTTCATTAGGATTATCAGGATATATCTTTATAAATTTTGCCATTATTCCAGTATATTAAGTTTTGCAAATCGCAACAGCAACTTTTTAATTCCGCCAACATCAAAATGAATTTCGGCTTTTTTGTCTGCCCCTGCTCCTTCTAAGTTAAGAATTTTTCCTTTACCAAAACGTTCGTGCATAATAATTTGTCCTTCTTGTAACGAAGAATTTTCGTTTGATGAAGAATTTGAAGATGAAATCTTACTCATATCTTTCAATCTTCTGATGTCATTATTAGGTTTTGGATCTTCGTTTTCCCGAACCCATTTCGGTGGAACTCCCGCTGTTGGCTTGTTCAATCGCAATTTAGATTTATCAACATCGCCAAAAATATCTTCATTAATAGACGATTTATATCTGTAATTCGTTTCGGGAGCCGATAGAAATTCCAAATACTGCGGATCAATTTCTTGAATAAATCTAGACGGATCACAATCACTCAATTTTCCCCAACGATATCTACTTTGAGCGTACGTTAAATACGCTTTATGTTCGGCACGCGTTAAGGCAACGTAGAACAAACGGCGTTCTTCTTCCAAATCTGCACGCGAATTCACACTCATAGCACTCGGAAACAGATCTTCTTCCATACCAACTACAAAAACCGTAGGAAATTCCAATCCTTTTGCCAAGTGAATAGTCATTAAAGCTACACGGTCGTCATCGCCTTTATCATTATCCAAATCGCTTGCCAAGGCAACATCTTCAAGGAATTCAGCTAAACTTCCACGAGCACCATCAACTTCAACCTGTCCTTCTGTGAAATCTTTAATACCGTTTAAAAGTTCTTCAATATTATCTAAACGCGTAATGCCTTCGGGCGTTCCGTCTTTTTTTAATTCCTGAACCAAACCGGTTTTTTTAACCACATAATCGGTTAAATAATACGCATCATGATTATCATTAATTACCTGAAAATTTTTAATCATGGTAACAAAATCGCTTATTTTACCTTTGGTTCCCGATGTTAATTTTAAGTCGATTTTATCGATATGTTCCATCACTTCAAAAATACTTCGCTTGTAATGGTTGGCAGCAATGTTTAGTTTTTCAACCGTTGTGTTACCAATTCCACGCGCCGGATAGTTAATTACACGCACCAAAGCTTCTTCGTCTTTCGGGTTTACAAGCAAACGTAAGTATCCCAAAACATCTTTAATTTCTTTACGTTGATAGAACGATAAACCGCCATAAATTCGGTACGGAATATCTTTTTTACGCAAAGCATCTTCCATAGCACGTGATTGCGCGTTGGTTCTGTATAAAATAGCAAAATCGCCATTGTTCATTTGATGCGTCATTTTTTCTTCAAAAATGGTCGAAGCAACAAATCTGCCCTCTTCAGCATCGGTTATCGATCTATGAATTTTAATTTTAGCGCCATCGGCATTTGCTGTCCAAACCAATTTATCAAGCTTGGTTTTATTTTTGTCGATAATGGTATTGGCTGCTTCTACAATATTTTTTGATGATCGATAATTCTGTTCCAAACGATATACCTTAACATCATCGAAATCTTTCTGAAAATTGAAAATATTGTTGATATTCGCTCCACGAAAAGCGTAAATTGACTGTGCATCGTCGCCTACCACACAAATATTCTGGAAACGATCTGCCAATGCTTTTACAATCAAATATTGGGAATTGTTGGTATCCTGATACTCATCAACCATAATGTATCTAAAACGATCCTGATATTTCAATAAAACTTCGGGAAAACGAATCAAAAGCTCGTTTGTTTTCAACAATAAATCGTCAAAATCCATCGCACCTGCCTTAAAACATCTTTCAACATACGCCTGATACAAATCGCCAACACGCGGTTTTTTTGCCATTGCATCGGCTTCCATCAATTCCGGATTATTAAAATACGCTTTAACGGTAACCATATTATTTTTATAGTTAGATATTCTGCTTAAAACATCTTTAGGCTTGTAAATATCCTTATCTAACTGCATTTCTTTGATGATTTGCCCGATCAATCGTTGCGAATCTTGCGAATCGTAAATGGTGAAATTTGAAGGATAGCCCAATTTATCGGCTTCGGCACGAAGAATTCTTGCAAAAACCGAGTGAAAAGTTCCCATCCATAGATTTTTAGCTTCGGCAGATCCAACAATTTTAGAGATACGTTCTTTCATTTCTTTAGCTGCTTTGTTGGTAAAAGTCAGCGACAAAATGTTAAAAGCATCAACGCCAAGGTGCATCAAATAAGCTATACGTAAAGTTAAAACACGTGTTTTACCAGAGCCCGCACCAGCAATAATAATCATTGGTCCGTTTTTTTGTAAAACAGGTTCACGTTGCGCCTCGTTTAATTGATCGATATAATTTTGCATATAATTATTTTCAGAAAAAAACAAAGTTACTACTACTTAAAATAAGTAGCAAATAATATTATTTTAGGTTTATATTTGTTTTTTAAAAGTGATAAAAATGTTTTCAAATTTTACGGTTGACTGGAAAGAGTCGTTACTTATATTATTAGGTTTAGTAGTAGTTGTGCTATTATTTTACGTTTTTAATCGAAAATCGATTGCGCAGGAAAGAGAAGCTCGAAGATTATTGAAAGAACGTATGCAACAACCTTATAATGATCCACAAATTCAAGAAGTTGTACGTAAATCTACACCGCAAATTGTTCAGGCTTACGAGCGTTTGATTATTTTAATGGAACGTATCGATTTGCAAAAATTGGTTGTTCGTGTTGCACCAATATCAACTTTAAAACAAGATTACGCATCGTTTTTAATTCAGAACATCGATCAGGAATACGACTTTAATATTTCACAGCAATTATATGTTTCTGAAGAAGCCTGGGCGTTAATTGCAACGGCAAAACAAACTATCATACAACAAATATTAAAAACAAGTTTATTGGAAGAAGTTACAGATGCCGAAACCTTACAAAGAAAATTGTTACAGAATAAAGAAATGAATTCGGTTACCGATTTGGCAAAAAACAGATTAAAACAAGAATTTAAAAGTTTGGTTTAATTTTTGATTTATATCTAATAACTTAAAAGCTAAAAATTATGAAGAAGCTATTAACAATATTGGGAATTGCCTTTTTAGCAAGTTGCGAATCATCAGACACCTGCCACTGCGAAGTGTTTGAAAATATTGGAACTGAAGAAAAGCCTCAATTAAGATACATTGGCAGTTTAGATGGAAATTGTGACGGCCAAATTAAAGAAGAAGAAAAGGTTTACCAAAGTGTAAGCTGTGATTAAAGATGTTCAACCGAACATCTTTTTTTATGTCTCCTTTATTTTTTATATATTCGCTAAACCTAAAAGTAAAGATATATGAAATTTGGAATTATCCGCGAAGGTAAAACTCCACCAGACAAACGCGTTGTTTTTTCTCCACAAGAATTATTATCAGTAAAAAACACGTATCCAACCGCCACATTTAAAGTAGAGAGTTCGCCGATAAGAGTATTTAAAGATGAAGAATACCAAGAATTAGGTTTCGAAGTAAGTAATGATTTAACCGACTGCGATGTGCTTTTTGGAGTTAAGGAAGTTCCTGTAGATCAGTTAATTCCTAATAAAACTTATTTCTTTTTTTCGCATACCATTAAAAAACAGCAATATAATAAAAAGCTACTACAAGCTTGTTTACAGAAAAACATACGATTAATAGATCACGAAACGTTGGTTGACAAAAACGGCACACGTTTGATTGGTTTTGGCAGATATGCCGGAATTGTAGGCGCTTATAACGCTTTTAGAGCCTTTGGAATTAAGTTTGAATTGTTCAATCTGAAAAAAGCCGAAGAATTAAAATCACAAAACGATTTAATTGAGCGTTTAAGCAGAGCTTACCTTCCTCCTATCAAAGTTGTTTTAACCGGTAAAGGTAAAGTTGGTTTTGGAGCAAAAGAAATTTTGGACGGAATGAAAATGAAAGAGGTTTCTATTGAAAAATTTTTGACGAAAGAATTTGATGAACCTGTTTATGTGCATATTGATGTTGAAGATTATTATAGAAAAATTGATGGTACCGAAGGATCTATAGAAGATTTTAAAAAGAACGCTTCAGCTTATGAAAGCGATTTTGAAAAATTTTCTCAAGTTGCTGATATTTTTATTGCCGGACATTTTTATAAAAACGGATCTCCAAAAATACTAACCAAAGAAATGTTGAACCATGCAAACAATACTATAAAAGTTGTCGCAGATGTTTCTTGTGATATTGACGGACCTATAGACTGCACTATTCGTGTTTCTACAATCGCAGATCCTATTTACGGATATTATCCGCGTGAAAATAAAGAAGTTCCTGTAGATCATCCGGCAGCAGTTGTTGTTATGGCGGTTGATAATTTACCATGCGAATTACCAAAAGATGCAAGCGAAGGTTTTGGTGAAATGTTTATAGAACATATTATTCCTGCATTTTTTAATAATGACAAAGATCAAATTTTAGAAAGAGGAACAATTTGCGAAAACGGTAAATTAACAGAACGTTTTTCTTATTTAGAAGATTTTGTAAAGTAAATTATTCATTATAATTTTAAATGATTATCACGAAGTTTATACCAAACCAAAATATAATTAAGATTTTCGTCAGTTCGAGCTTGTCGAGAACTAATAATTCAAAGACTTCTCGATACAGTTTTCTATCGAAAACTTACTCGAAGTGACGAGCATAAACATATCTTAGTGTAAAGTTAGTAGCAGTCAATTAATTTTAAAAAAATATAACTATGAAAAAATTCGTTTTAATACTAACTGTTCTTTTAAGTGCGATATCAGTTAATGCGCAGGAAAGTCAAGCAGATGGACAAAGAATTGATGTTAATACATTGATTAAGAAAACAAGTAAAAATCCTATCTTAATTGATGTTAGAACACCTGAAGAATACAGAGAAGGAACAATACCGGGTGCAATGAGCCTGAATATTCATAGTGATGATTTTAAACGTGCAACGGAGTATCTGCCAAAAGAACAAGAAATTATTGTTTTTTGTCAATCTGGTGACAGAAGTAACGAAGCCTTTGAAATGCTAAAATCTTTAGGTTATAAAAATATATCACAACTTGTTGGTGGTTATGATGTTTGGAGAGAGGCTAACGAGAAACTTGGAAATAAATAATTCTAATTTTTAAGATTTCTATAAGAATTCGTTTATTTAAAAATAAATATATTTGAACATTATCTTAAAAACAATTAAAAATGGACCACGCGTCTTTTCTAAATTTTATAAAAACTGTTGTAATTATTATACTGGTTTACTATTTATTAAAGTTTGCCTTTAAATTGCTTGCGCCTTACTTATTGAATAAAGCAGTAAGCAAGGTATCAGAGAATTTCCAAAAACAACAGCAAGCATATCAAAATCAAAATAGTCAACAAACACAACAAGCCGATTTTGAAAGCGAATTAAAACAAAACAAAATACCTAAAGAGCGTAAAAAAGTTGGAGAATATATCGACTTTGAAGAAGTTGATTAATAATTAAGTCTTGCAATGCAAGACTTTTTTTTTACCGTTTACCAAATAATAAGTACATTTAGCATCAAATTTATGTACTATGAAAAATTTTAAAAACTATGTGCCTCATATTTTAGCGATATTGGGTTTTGTAGTTGTTGCTTTAGCTTATTTTTACCCGGTACTTTCGGGTAAGCAGATCTTTCAGTCGGATATTGTTCAATACACCGGAATGGCTAAAGAATTAAATGATTTTCGCCAAACTAATAACGAAGAAACGTATTGGGTTAACAATGCTTTCGGCGGAATGCCAACGTATCAGTTAGGCGCAAAATATCCACATAATTACATAAAAGAATTAGACTATGTTATCCGTTTTCTTCCACGCCCGGCAGATTACGTTTTCTTATATTTCATAGGTTTTTACCTGCTGCTTTTAACCTATAAAGTAAAACCTTTAAAAGCATTTATAGGTGCTTTATTGTTTGGTTTTTCTACCTATTTAATAGTGATTTTAGGAGCCGGACACAACGCAAAAGCGCATGCAATTGCTTATATGCCGTTAGTTTTAGCCGGAGTTCATTTAGTTTTTAGAAAGAAATATCTCTTGGGTGGAATCCTTACAATGATTGCAGCTGCCTTGGAAATTTCGGCAAACCACTTTCAAATGACTTACTATTTACTGATATTTTTAGTAATTGTAACTATTTATTATTCGGTTCATTATATCAAACAGAAAGAGGTTTCATCTTTATTAAAAATGTTCGGAATTTTTGCTGTTGCGGGTGTTTTAGCTATAGGTTTGAATGCAACCAACTTAATGGCAACATCAGAATACGCAAAATTCAGTACACGAAGCGATAGCGAATTAACCATTGCACCAGACGGTTCTCCAAAAGAATCGACAAACGCAATGACGCACGAATATATTACCGAATACAGCTACGGTATTTTTGAAACATTTAATTTAATGGTTCCAAGAATTACAGGTGGCGGTAACGGAGAAAACATCGGCACAAATTCAAATACTTTTAAGTACGTTTCAAGCTTTTTACAGTCGCAAGGTTACGATCCCGCTCCGGCACAACAATTTGCAGACCACGCGCCTACTTATTGGGGTAAACAGCCAATTGTTGCGGCGCCTGCATATATTGGAGCAGTTGTGTTATTTTTAGCTCTTTTGTGTTTCTTTGTTGATAATAGAAAAGCAAAATACTATTTAGGTGCAGGTGCAGCAGTTTCTATTGCATTGTCATGGGGACACAACTTCTTTTTAACCGATTTTTTAATTGATACCTTACCACTTTACAATAAATTCCGTGCCATAACTTCAATCCAGGTAATTGCCGAATTATGTTTCCCAATATTGGCAATTTTAGGTTTACAGGCATTTTTTAAAGCATCAAAAGAAGAACAATTCAAAGCAATAAAACTATCAGGAATTGTTTTTGCAGGAATACTTGTTTTATTGTTCGTTTTAAAAGGAATGATGGATTTTGAAGGATCTAACGATTCTTACTACGCACAGGTTTTTCAAGACGGTGGATCAGGTTTCATTAGTGCTTTAATTGACGACCGTAAAGCAATGTACACCAAAGACTTATTACGTACATTATTATTCGTTGCTTTAGCTGCAGCCGTTTTATGGGCTTACAACAAAGAAAAACTGAATGCAAAAACAGCCGTTATTATTGTCGGTTTATTAGGCGTTGTTGATTTGGTTGCAATTGATACCAATTACGTTAACAAAGATAACTTTGTTTCAAAACAACAGGTTGAAAGACCTTTTCAGGAAACTCCGGCAGATCAGCAGATATTGTCAGATAAATCGCAGTTCCGCGTTTTTGAACAGCAAGGCGGTTTCAGCAGTGCGCGCATTTCGTTCTTTCATCATTCGTTAGGCGGATACCATGCTGCTAAACCTAAAAAAGTTCAGGATTTGTTCGATTATCAGATTTCACAACAAAATCTGGAAGTTTTAAATATGCTGAATGTAAAGTACATCATCGGCAAAAACGAAGAAGGAGCCGATATTCCGTTGCAAAATCCGGAAGCTAACGGCAACGCTTGGTTTGTTAGAAACATTCAAAAAGTTGCGAATGCCGATGAAATGATGGCAGCAATGAAATCGTTCAAATCAAAAGAAACGGCGTTGGTTTACAATACGGTTACTGTGCCTAAAACAACTTTTACTGCTGATAGTCTGGCGCAAATTAAACTTACAAATTACCAGCCAAATAAGTTAGAATATCAAACCAATAATAAAGCAGACGGATTTGCTGTTTTCTCTGAAATTTATTATCCGAAAGGATGGAATATTTCAATTGACGGAAAACCAGCCGAAATGGTTGAAGTTAATTACACTTTGCGTGGTTTAAATATCCCTGCTGGAAATCATAAAATAGTATTTTCGTTTGAACCCGAAGTGGTAAAAACCGGAAGCACTATTTCGTTAATCACATCAATTATTGCATTGTTGATTGTAGCTGGAGGAATATTTTTTGCAACCAGAAACAAGAACGAAGAAAAAGTACAGAATAAATAATGAATATTTTAGGATTGGCTATAGCCGGTGCCATTGGGACTGTTTGCAGATACGAGATCGGAAAGATCATAACGTACCAGCAATTTCCTGTTGCAACCTTATTAATAAACACATTAGGAAGCCTTTTATTAGGCTTTCTTTTTGTTAAGTACGCAGCAAACCAACAACAGTTATTCGTTGTTTTAGGAATTGGTTTTTGTGGCGGATTCACTACTTTTTCTACCTTTTCGTTAGATTTGTTTAAAATGCTGCAAGCCCAACAATATACAAGTTTTACAACCTATTTAAGTCTTTCAATTGTTTTAGGAATTGTCGGAGTTTTTGCAGGAACGTATTTAGCCAGATTAGTTTAATCAGTATGAAAAATGTAGAAAAGGTATAATAAGTACTTTTATAATATTTCAAATTTTATACAATTTTTATTATAAGGATGAAAAAGAAAATATTGTTTTTAATTGTACTTTTCTGCTGCAACTCTAGCTATTCTCAATCAAATGACACAGAAGCCGCACTATATAATGTAGGCTTCGGTGGAATTACAGGAGCAATTGGTGCTGTGATAAATAAAAAACCTGAAGAAAAATTTGGTAAAGTTCTTTTAAAAGGGCTTTGGCAGGGAGCTTTGGGAGGATATGTTACTTTTGAAAGCAAACGTATTATTAGACACGCTTGGAAAGAAGAAGATTGGAAATTATATTGGGCATCAAAATTTGTGAATGCGGCAGGCAATTCTATAAAAGAGAATGCGGCAAATAACAGAGATTTTTGGGAACAATGGAATTTAACTATTGGCTTTAATAGAATTGAATTTCACACAAAAGATGAGTTTAAAGTTCAGTATAAAGTAATGCCAATTTCTGCTGTTTATACCATTGATGCTTTTACTAGATTTAGATTCGATGCAAAATCTTCTTTAAATTATGGACAATTTATTTTTAGAAGAAATGATCCTTCCATTCGAAGCTACGGATCAGCTACAGCAGGATATATTGTATATAATGATGCTTTTTCTTCAACAAGAACTACACCTAATCAAACATTCGGACACGAAATAATTCATATGTATCAAGGCGATGATTTCTTTTTTGTAAATAGTTTCTATCATAAGCCGTTTAAAAATATTTTTGAAAACAAAGAAACTTTAAAAAAGATAGATTCATACATTTATTATGATTTTCATTTAATACCGTTGAGAGCAACTTATTTGTTAGAATCTAAAAAAAACAATTACTATGATAATTATCTAGAACATGAAGCAGGTTATTACTCGAACACGCTTAGATAATTTAATACCAGTTTATAAAAGCACAAATTATGAAAAAAGTACTCATCATAGCGTATTATTGGCCGCCTGCAGGTGGTCCGGGTGTGCAGCGTTGGTTAAAATTTGTAAAGTATCTCCCCGATTTTGACATTGAGCCTATTGTTTATGTGCCTGAAAATGCCACCTACCCTATTATCGATCAAGATTTAGTAAATCAGGTAAATAAAAATGTAACGGTTATAAAACAACCAATTAAAGAACCTTACAAACTGGCTTCGGTATTTTCTAAAAAAAATACAACTACAATCAGTTCGGGAATTATTAAAGCAGAGAAAAAGCAATCGCTTGTAGAGAAAATGTTGCTGTATGTTCGTGGTAATTTTTTTATTCCCGATGCGCGTGTTGGCTGGGTAAATCCTTCGGTTGACTATTTATCAAATTACATAAAAACCAATGCGGTAGATGTGATTATTACAACCGGTCCGCCACACAGTATGCACTTGATTGGGTTGGAATTGCAGAAAAGATTTGCTGTTAAATGGATTGCAGATTTTCGTGATCCTTGGACATCGATCGGATATCATAAAGAATTAAAACTGACCGATAAATCAGCTCAAAAACATAAAGATTTAGAGCGTTTGGTGTTAACAAAAGCCGATACCATTCTTACCACTAGTTTTACCACCAAACAGGAATTTGCAGAAATTACTCAAAAACCTATTCATGTAATTACCAACGGATACGATATCGAAACAATTGAAAAACCATCTTTAGATACCAAGTTTACAATCAGTCATATTGGTTCGTTGTTGTCAAAAAGAAATCCGCATATTCTATGGAAAGCATTGAACGAAATTTTGCAGGAAAATGAGCAGTTTCGATCTGATTTTCAATTGCAGTTAATTGGTAAAGTAAGTTCGGAAATTATCGATACCATTAAAGAATTTCAGTTAGATACTTATCTGAATGTATTGGGATATGTATCGCATACCGAAGCGTTGAAATATCAGCGTAGTTCACAAGTTTTACTGTTGATTGAAATTGATTCGTTCGAAACCATTGGAATTATTCCCGGAAAATTGTTTGAATATATGGCTGCCGAACGACCTATTTTGGCGGTTGGACCAAAGCAAAGCGATGTTGAAAAGATCATTAAGGATACCAACGCCGGCAAGTATTTTAATTACGATAATTTGCAAGAAGTAAAACAATATATTTTAGATTGCTACACCAACTATCAGCAGAATAACTTAAAAGTTCACGGTATTGGGTTGCAATATTTCAGTCGAAAAAAACTGACTGAGAAATTAGCCGGAGTAATTAAGAATGTTTAAAATAAATAATTACCGAAAATTTTATATCCTACATAGAATTTATCAACCTTTCGTCAGTTCGAGCCTGTCGAGAACTTTCAAAACCAAACTTCTCGATACGATTTATCTCCATTTCATTACGAAAAATCTACTCGAAGTGACGGCTATATGTATATAATTAATCAAGTATATTTTGGTATAGTGTTCCAGATAGTCAATTTAAAATAAAAGGAGTTTACCCAAAAAAAGTAAACTCCTTCATAAACACATTTTTATGCGAAAAAATGAATCTTAAATAATTATCCAAAATAACCACTGATGTAATTGGCTGTCATTTCGTTTTTAGGATGATTAAAAATTTCATCTGTAGTACCTTCTTCCTTCACTTCGCCCAAATACATAAACACCGTTTTATCGGCTATACGTTGTGCCTGCTGCATATTGTGTGTTACAATAACAATGGTATATTTCTTTTTTAAATGCTTAATTAAATCTTCGATTTTCAACGTACTTACCGGATCTAAAGCAGAACAAGGTTCGTCCATTAAAATAACTTCAGGTCGTAAAGCCACTGCACGTGCAATACACAAACGCTGCTGCTGACCACCCGATAAACGTGTTGCAGGCATTTTTAGATCATTCTTAACTTCGTCCCACAAATACGCTTCTTCCAACGCTTTTTGTACCACCTCTTTATTACAAGGCAGGTTGTTGATTTTTAACCCGTACGCAATATTGTCGTAAATACTTTTTGGAAACGGATTTGCTTTTTGAAAAACCATTCCGATACGTTTACGAATTTCGGTAACCGGAACGTGTTTAGAATTAAGATCTAAATCTTCTAAACTTAAAGTACCGTTTATTTTAGCATCCGGTGATAAATCGTGCATGCGGTTAAAACTGCGTAACAACGTACTTTTTCCACAACCCGATGGTCCGATTAATGCTGTAATTTCGTGCTCTGCAAAAGCAACACTGATATTTTTTAACACCTGTTTCTCTCCGAAACTAATGTTTAGATTTTCTGCTGATAATTTAGTTTTCATTTTTTCTGTATTTATAACGAATATAAAATGCCGTAAGGTTTAATAAAAAGACAACAATTACAAGTACTAAAGCGGTACCATACGCAATTGGTCTTACTTGATCTATTGACTGATGCTGGGTTGAAAGCATATATAAATGGTAAGGCAACGCCATAAATTCCTGGTTTAGGTAACCTGTTGTTCCATTGATATAGAATGCTGCACCGGTAAATAAAATGGGTGCTGTTTCGCCCGCTGCTCTTGAAAGTGTTAGTACAACACCCGTTAAAATTCCCGACATTGCCGATGGCAGTACAACATCTTTTATAGTTTCAAATTTGGTTGCACCTACAGCCAATGCCGCTTCACGCGTACTGTTCGGTATCCTTTTTAAGGCTTCTTCGGTAGTTGTGATGATGTATGGCAATGATAACAAACCTAAGGTTAAACCAGCTGCTATCAACGATGTTCCAAACTGTAATGCCTGTACAAACAATGCCAAACCGAATAATCCGTAAATGATTGAAGGTACACCCGACAAGTTTCTGATTGATGCACGAATGGTTCTTGTTAACCAGTTATTTTCAGCATATTCATTCAGATAGATCGCACAACAAACTCCGAACGGTATTGCAAAAAGTGCCGTGATTAATGTTAAAAGAACAGTTCCGATGATCGGAGTTAAAATTCCGCCTTTTGTCATTCCTGCCGATGGAACTTTCGATACAAATTCCAACGATAATGACGATGCTCCTTTCGATACGATTTCCCAAATAATAACAAATAAGAAAAAGCAGACAATAAGTGTGGTTGATAATAAAGTACCCCACTCTATTACCGATGCTAATCTGTTGGTTTTATACTGCATGATATTTTCTGAATCTGTTAATA
>Ga0308157_10001385_pt1 | contig 50926 bp, 37 predicted proteins | sample PhyBR1_FD_201035 | JGI IMG/M metagenome (GOLD analysis project Ga0308157, IMG submission 201035) | Phyllosphere microbial communities from UC Gill Tract Community Farm, Albany, California, United States - DLSLB.R1 | ecosystem: Host-associated > Plants > Phyllosphere > Unclassified | place: USA...
TTTTAAGTTTCAAACAGATAAAAATCCAATTTTCAAACGTCTGTTTTAGAATTTTTCTGCGGAAACAAATGCTTCTTTAAACTACAATTTTCCTGCGTAATTTCTGATTTTTTAGCTCTCATATAACTAGTATATATCAGAAACAAACTTTCTCCTATCTACCCAACAGGCAGATGTATATGCGAAGTTTTGTTTCGTTTTGTTTTTTCAAATATATTGATTTTATCTTACAAATTAGTAAACGGATTTTTTGATGGTGGAGAAATCTTGATAGTATATGAAATTTTGATTTTGCTGTCGTTATGAAATACAAAACTTGAAAAATAGCCCCGATTGAAATGGAAATCCTTTTGTAGAGACGGGTTTTAAATCCGTCTTTACAAAAGATTGTAATGTAAAGCGGGACTACTGTTTCTATGAAAAACCAAATTTCTGCTCCTAAAAATGATAATGAATCGGTTTTGTTGGATTGCTTGAGTTTTTTAAAGGGTTTCTCGGTTATCGTTGCTGAAATCGTTATAATTCGAACAAAAAACCTTAATTTTTAAACTTTAAACAAAACTTTATTCCTTAATTTTGCAACACTAAAAATTAAAATCACATACTATGAGTTCATTTGACGTAGTCATTATAGGTTCAGGGCCTGGCGGATATGTTTCGGCTATTCGTTGTGCACAATTGGGTTTCAAAACTGCAATTATTGAGAAATATTCAACATTGGGAGGAACTTGCTTAAATGTAGGCTGTATTCCTTCGAAAGCATTGTTGTCGTCTTCGCATCATTATGCCGAAATTAAGCATTTTGCCGATCATGGAATTGAGCTTTCTGGTGATGTAAAAGTGAATTTGGAAAAAATGATTGCCCGCAAACAAAGTGTTGTGGATCAAACATCGGGAGGTGTTAATTTCTTGATGGAAAAAAATAAAATTACGGTTTTTAATGGTTTGGGATCTTTTGTGGATGCGACTCACGTTGCCATCGCCAAAGCTGATGGAACATCTGAAACTATCGAAGCCAAAAATATCATTATTGCTACCGGTTCCAAGCCGTCTTCTTTGCCTTTTATCAAAATTGACAAGGAAAGAATCATTACTTCTACCGAGGCATTGAAACTTAAGGAAGTGCCTAAACACCTTGTTATCATTGGTGGTGGTGTTATTGGAATTGAGTTGGGTCAGGTTTATTTGAGATTAGGAGCAGAGGTTTCGGTTGTGGAATTTATGGATAGAATTATTCCAGGAATGGATGGCGCCTTGTCTAAAGAATTGACCAAGGTGTTGAAAAAACAAGGAATGAAATTCTATACTTCTCACAAAGTACAATCGGTAGAGCGTAAAGGTGACGCTGTAATCGTTCAGGCTGAAAATGCTAAAGGTGAAACTATTACTTTGGAAGGGGATTATTCTTTGGTTTCTGTTGGTCGTCGTCCATATACTGATGGATTGAATGCTGATAAGGCTGGAGTAAAAATTTCAGACAGAGGGCAAGTGGAAGTGAATGATCATTTACAGACTTCGGTTCCAAATATTTATGCAATTGGTGATGTGGTTCGTGGTGCCATGTTAGCTCACAAAGCCGAAGAAGAAGGAACGATGGTTGCTGAAATCCTGGCTGGACAAAAACCACATATTGATTATAACTTGATTCCTGGTGTTGTTTATACTTGGCCAGAAGTTGCTGCTGTTGGACAAACAGAGGAGCAATTGAAAGCGTCTGGTGCTGAATATAAAGTGGGAAGTTTTCCTTTCAAAGCTTTAGGTCGTGCTCGTGCGAGTGGAGATATTGATGGTTTTGTGAAAATTCTTGCTGATAAGAAAACGGATGAAGTTCTTGGTATACACATGATTGGTGCCAGAACAGCCGATTTGATTGCTGAAGCGGTTGTTGCCATGGAATACAAGGCTTCTGCCGAAGATATTTCCAGAATGTCACACGCGCATCCAACATTTGCAGAAGCGGTAAAAGAAGCGGCATTGGCGGCTACAGACAATAGAGCATTGCACGTATAAAAGATGTAACCGGTAGAGATGTACTGCAGTACATCTTTCACAAGGTATTCGTAAAAATAGAAAACCCGATAGAAATATTTGTCTATCGGGTTTTTTTTATGTGGTTTAGTAAGTATAGAGATGGCGATTAAGTAATTTTTTTTTATTATAACGTATGAAACTAAAAACCATTTGAAAATTTGAACCATTAAGAGATTCTTAATCTAAATTTTCAAGCGGTGTGTTTTATTCCTTTTTGGTGTATTTCTTGTAAAATAGATATCCACCGATGATTAGTAATAGTAACCACCAAATTTCAAATAAGACAACAATGATATTAAGGAGTACATACCAACCCGATTTTAGCGAATCGAGTATGCGTATGCCAATATTGGGTTTGTAATAATTGGAGTCTTTTGTGTTGGCAATTGTTTCTTGTTTTACGGATTCATTTTGATATATTTTGATGGTCAGCGTGCTAAAATTGACTTGATCTTCGAGAGACAAATTATCTAGTTTTGCAGTGTCGCTTTGTTCTTTTTTGTTGGCCAATGTATTTTCGGCTTCCATGATATCGTTAATTTTTTTGCCTTTTGTGTCAATTGCTTTTTCTATTCTTTTTTCATTGTTGGCGCTTCTTTTTTGCGAGAGCTGATTGGAAAGCAATTTTAGGGCAACATCGTCGGCTTTGATAACTCGGTAATCAAGAAATTCAATTTGCTTGGCGATTGACTTAATGACTGTATCAAGACGCTTATTAGGCACTCTGATAGTAATGTCGTTTTCTACATTGTATCGAATGGTTTGTAGAGTGCTGTCCAGACTTATTTGGGTTTCAAATTCATCAATTATATTGCTTTGCAAATTGGTATATGTGACAAATCCATCAAATTTATTGGTGATATTTTCAATGACATAGGTAGATTTGGTTACGTTTTTTACCTTGAATTTTATATCGGCAGTACGAATAAATTTCCTTGTACTTCCTTCTTTTTCGACGGCAGCCGAAGATGAAACCGTGTCGGCTGCTACTGCCATTTCCGAATATGCTTCTTCAGGAGCATTGCTTTTTTTGCAGCTAATAATTAATGTAATAACGACTAATAAAATTAAGCATCGTTTTGCAGTTTTGTTCATGGATTACTTTTTTTGAGGGTTGGAAAACTGTTTTTTTTGATCGTTTTTTTTGAATTTTCAAGCTTGAATTCTATATCAAATATATGATGTTTTAACAGGAAAAATTCTTTTTAATATTTATTTAACTAGGTGTCGGTTTTGTGAAACTTCTTATTGAGAAACCCTATTTTTTATTGTAATTTTGAAGTTCATAAATAGATTAATTTTTTGAGAACTTCCATTTACAAATTTATTGAAGCCCCCATTGCTTTCAAGCAGCAGCTTGTTGGGTGGGGACAGCAATTTCGTGAAATCGCCTTTTTGGACAGCAATTCATTTTCAGATGAATATTCCAGTTTTGATTGCGTACTGGCTATAGACGCCTTTACATCGATAAAAACAGATTATCACAATGCTTTTGAAGATTTAAAACAATACCAACAAACTACCAAAGATTGGCTTTTTGGCTATATGGCGTATGATTTGAAAAATGATGTAGAGCAGTTGGATTCTAATAATTTTGACGGACTGGATTTTGCTGATTTGTTTTTTTTTCAACCAAAAAAAATATTTCTGCTAAAGGAAAATCAGCTCGAAATTCAATATCTTAATGTGTGTGATGATGAAGTTGAAGATGATTTTTTGCAAATATGCAATTATATAAATCAGAAGGATTCCCTATCACAAGAGGTTAGAATTCATCAGCGAATTTCGAAGCAGAATTACATAGACAAAGTGACAAAATTATTGGAACACATTCATCAGGGAGATGTTTATGAAGCTAATTTTTGTATGGAGTTTTTTGCAGAAAAGGCAACAATAAATCCTTTGGAAAAATTCTTGAAACTTAATGAAATTTCTCAAGCGCCGTTTACGGTTTTCTTTAAGAATAACAAACATTTTTTGATTTCGGCTTCACCAGAACGATATCTTAAAAAAGAAATGGAAAACCTTGTCTCCCAGCCTATAAAAGGGACTTCGAAACGTTTTGTTGATCCAGTGGAAGATGAAAAATCCAAAAATAGTTTGCTTTTGGATCCCAAAGAGAAATCGGAAAACGTAATGATTACCGACTTGGTAAGGAATGATTTGTCACGTACGGCTCAAAAATCTACAGTTAAGGTAAAAGAACTTTGTGGTATTTATTCGTTTTTGCAAGTACATCAAATGATTTCGACAATCACTTCCAAAATAGATTCCAAATACACGGCTGTTGATGCACTCAAAACTACATTTCCCATGGGAAGTATGACCGGTGCTCCCAAATATGCAGCCATGAAAATCATAGAGGAACTGGAAGAAACCAAACGGGGTTTGTACAGTGGGGCTGTGGGGTATTTTTCGCCCAATGGGGATTTTGATTTTAATGTTGTAATCCGCAGTATTTTGTACAATCAGGAAAAACAATATGTGTCTTTTTCGGTAGGAAGTGCGATAACTTCACTGTCTGTCCCCGAAAAAGAATATGAGGAATGTTTGCTGAAAGCAAAAGCGATGCATGAAGTTTTGCAGTGATTTTAATCGTGTAAATTCAAGGTTAATTGCTTGTTTGTTTAAATCATGAAGTTAATTTAAGGATCTGACAGGATGCTTTATTGGTCTCAAAAGTAGTTAAAACTATGCACTTTAGTACATTTTGCCTTTAGCTTCTAAAAATGTTTTTTCACCACAAATTTTCACAGATTAATTTGTGGAATTTGTGGTTGAAATAAAGTTTTCCAAGCTTGTAGACTTTTAGTCTGCCAAACTAAATCTATGGACTTTCAGCCCATAGTGGTTTAGTGAATGCCATTAAAATAAAATCAATAAAAAAGGTCCATAGGAAATGTCGTTTCTTGGTATGATCTAAAATAATTAAATTTGATACATGAAAAACACACTTCAAAAGCATATCGAAAATACGATTCCTTTTTTGAATCAAAAAAAACTGCTGCTTGCCGTAAGTGGTGGTTTGGATAGTATGGTTTTATTGCATTTGTTTCAAGAATTGAATTTTAATATCGCTATTGCTCACTGTAATTTTCAGCTTCGAGGAGTGGAGAGTTTTGGAGATCAAAAATTTATTCAAGACTACGCTGACGCAAATGAGATTCCAATTTTTGTAACACAATTTGATACAGAGGCTTTCGCCAATGATTATAAATTATCTACGCAGGTTGCGGCTCGTGAGCTGCGATACAATTGGTTTTATGAATTGCTTGAGGAAGAAAAATTTGATTACCTGCTCACGGCACATCACGCCGACGACAGTTTGGAAACTTTTTTAATCAATTTTACACGAGGTACAGGATTAGAGGGTTTGACTGGTATTCCAGTTCAAAATGATAAAATAATCAGACCATTGCTTTTTCTGTCCCGAAATGAAATTGATAACTATGCCAAAGAACATGGAATTCAGTGGCGGGAAGATAGCAGTAACGCATCGGATAAGTATGTGAGGAATAAAATTCGGCATCATTTGATTCCCATTTTGAAGGAATTGAATCCTAATTTTATGACTTCCTTTCAGAATACGGAGCGCTATTTGCAGGAATCTCAGGCAATGGCTGAGGATGCAGCTATTATGGTGTATCAGCAGGTTGCCAACGAAGTGGAGGATCAAATTCATTTTGATTTGAATCAATTGATGAAACTACCCAATTATCAATCGTATCTGTATCAATGGCTAAAAGAATTTGGGTTTACTGCTTGGAAAGATATTTATGATTTGGTTCACAGCCAATCTGGCAAACAGGTTTTTGCCGCTAATTTTCGTTTACTGAAAGACAGGGATTATCTTATTCTGTCGCCCATTGAGGAAGCTGAAGGAATAGAGTTTTTTATTGATGAAAATACCGAAGAAGTTAAGATTCCCTTAAAATTGACTTTTTCCAAAGCAGCTTCTATATCCGTTGCTTCAAATACAGCTATATTTGTGGACGCTGATCAATTAGTGTATCCGTTGGTTTTGCGAAAATGGAAAACAGGAGATGTGTTCTCGCCATTTGGAATGAACGGAAAGTCAAAAAAAGTGAGCAAGCTTTTTAAGGACGAAAAACTGTCATTGATAGAAAAAGAAAATACTTGGCTTTTGTGTTCCAATAACCAGATTGTCTGGGTCATTGGAATAAGAGCTGATGAAAGATTCAGAACCTCGAATTCGACCAAAAACATACTTAGAATTGAATTAATTTAGATATAATAATGAAGAAACTACTTTTTGTATTGTTTGCTTTTTTGGCTTTTGCCAAAGTAAATGCTCAAGTTTTGGATCCAGCAAAATGGACAACCTCAATTGAAAAGAAATCGGAAACAAATTATATTTTAATTTTTAATGCCGTAATCGAAAAAGATTGGCATATCTACTCTCAATTCACTTCAGAGGGAGGACCATTGCCTTTGGAAGTTATTTTTAAGGACCAAAAAGGGAATTTTGATTTGGTGGGTAAAGCTGTAGAAAGTAAAACTACTACCGCTTTTAACGATGTTTTTGGCGTAAACGAAACTTTTTTTCATGATAAAGCTCAAATTCAGCAAGAGATAAAGATTGTAAATTCTAAGCTCACCACTATTAAAGCGGAACTGAATTATCAAATTTGCAAGGAAGTTTGCATTAATTTGGAAAAGAAATTTACCTTTAAAATACCATCAATAGTTGCAAATACTTCAGTTGATGTTGTTCCGGTTGTAGTTACAAAACAGGATGGAACTAAAATAGATACGATAAATAACACTTTGGCAGTAACCCCTGATATCGCTGTTCCAGTAGAAAAAATAGAATCAATACCGCAACCAAAGCCAACATCCGACAAGAGTTTATGGACTCTTTTCTTTCTTGCGTTTTTAGGTGGTTTTACAGCATTATTTACGCCATGTGTGTTTCCAATGATCCCGATGACGGTAAGTTTTTTTACGAAACAAAGTAAAAATAAGGCAGCGGGAATCAGGAATGCAATTATTTACGGAATTTCAATTATTTTGATCTACGTGATACTTGGTTTTTCTGTTTCTTGGATTTTTGGAGCCGATGCCTTGAATGCCTTATCGACAAATGTTTATTTCAATATTGTATTCTTTGTTTTGTTAGTTGTTTTCGCTACTTCATTTCTGGGAGCTTTTGAGATTATGTTGCCTAGTTCTTGGGCCAACAAGGTAGATAAACAAGCAGATAAAGGCGGTATTGTTGGTATCTTATTCATGGCGTTGGCACTTGCGATCGTATCATTTTCATGTACGGGTCCAATTGTTGGTCCACTTCTGTTTCAAGCCGCAACTAATGGTGTTTTAGGGCCAATAGTGGGTATGTTTGGGTTCTCCTTGGCTTTGTCCTTACCATTTATGCTTTTTGCAATGTTTCCGGGTTGGTTAAATTCTTTGCCAAAATCAGGAGGATGGTTAAATACGGTAAAGGTTTTTTTAGGCTTTTTAGAACTGGCCTTTGCTTTCAAGTTTTTATCTAATGCAGATTTGGTTTTACAATTGCATTTGCTGGAAAGAGAAGTGTTTTTGGTAATTTGGATCGCTATTTTTGGAGCATTGGCTTTTTATTTATTTGGCAAAATAACGATGCCACATGACAGCCCACTCCCTCATATTTCGGTAGGGAGATTGTATTTGGGATTGTTGGTTTTGTCTTTTACGATTTATTTGATACCGGGGCTTTGGGGAGCTCCCCTTAAATTAATAAGCGCATTTCCTCCGCCAATGGAATATAGTGAAAGCCCGCTTGGAGTGGGAGGGGCTAATGTGGTCAATACTACTTTGCCGGAAGGGGCTAAATTAGGTCCTCATCAAATTGTCGTTTTTGATGATTACGATAATGGACTTGCTTATGCTAAAAGCGTGAACAAACCTATAATGCTAGACTTCACGGGTCATGCCTGCGTGAATTGCCGAAAAATGGAAAATAATGTTTGGTCAGATAAGAATGTACTTTCTATTCTTAAGAATGAAGTTGTTTTGATTTCCTTATACGTTGATGATCAAAGACCATTGCCAAAAAGCGAGCAGTTTATCTCTAAATCTACTGGTTCTGAAATTGAAACGATAGGTGATAAATGGACTGATTTTATGATTTCAAAATACAATACAAATACCCAGCCACTGTATGTTTTGACTGATTTGCAAGGTAATAATCTAAATAAAAAACAACCAACTATAAGTTATGTAAGTATCGATGAATATCAAGCGTGGCTAAAAGCAGGCGTTTCAAATTTTAAGAAGTAATTTTTAGTAATCAATATAAATCCATCAAAGAGACTTGGTTTTTTTATGGGTTGGCTGTTGCCAATGCTTTAAAGGCGTTAATAAATTTTAGAAAATCCTTTTCGGTTTTATTATCTGAAAATTGTCCCTGTTCGTTGATTTTTCCTTTTGCACCTTGTATCAATAAAGTGGTCTCGTTTGTGAATTTGGACATTAAGGTCTTCATGATGAGCTGGATTTCTTCGTGAGCTTTTTCGCCGCTGGCTGATGCTGTTATAAGACCAGTTGGCTTGTCAGAAAAAACAGTTGTCGAGACACACCATTCTATTGCATTTTTCAATCCGCTTGGAATACTGAAAACATATTCGGGTGTGCAAATTAGTATGGCATCAGCTTTTTTGATGTTGTCTCTAAAAGTAATAATTGCTGTTGGCGTTTTGTCAATTGAAAGCTCAGGGTCAAAGTGTGGAAGTGTTTTTAAATCCTTAAATACCGTAAAGTTGAAAAAGTCATTTGTTAGACTGATGAAAATATCCATTAACTTTTCGTTTACAGAATTAGTGCTGGCACTTCCAATTATTATGAAAATATTTTTCTTGGCGTTCATGGTAATTAATAAATATTTTTTCGATGCTATATTCCGTTTGAATGTCTGGTAGTAAAAATAGTGTTTTGCTATTTGTTTGAAGTAAATGTGTGTAAAAAAATGCTGGCAAAAAGGCATAAAAAAACACTCTAGAAATAAATCTAGAGTGTTTATAAGTATTTTAAAATAGGTTTTTACAAGAATTCTCCGTGTTGAGAGATATCTAATCCTAATTCTTCTTTTTCTTCAGTAACTCTTAAAGGAGTTATTTTGTTTACAATAAAGAATAAAGCATAAGAAACAGTGAAAGCAAATACAGAAACTAATACTAATGCTTTCAATTGAATTAAAAACAAGGTTGCGTCACCAAAAATTAAACCTTGGTTGTCACCAACAATTGAATTTACAGATTTTGATGCAAAAACACCAGTTAATAGCATACCAACCATACCTCCAACTCCATGACAAGCAAATACGTCTAAAGCGTCATCAATTTTTCCTTTAGGGAATTTACTAACAACAAGGTTACTTACGATACTTGCGATAATACCTATTGCCATTGCATGAGGAATGGTTACAAATCCTGCAGCTGGTGTTATGGCAACCAGTCCTACAACAGCTCCGATAGAAGCTCCCATTGCTGAAAGTTTATGTCCCATGATTTTGTCAAGGAATACCCATCCCATCGCAGCGGCAGCGGCAGCTACAGTTGTAGTTCCTAATGCTTGTGCGGCAAGACTTCCAGCTCCAACAGCAGAACCTGCATTGAAACCAAACCAACCAAACCATAATAAACCAGTTCCTAATAATACATAAGTAATACGAGCTGGATTTGCTTTTTGTACTTTTCTTTTCCCTAAGAACATGGCTCCTGCCAATGCAGCCCAACCAGCACTCATGTGAACTACCGTTCCTCCGGCAAAATCCAATACTCCCCATCCAAAGAATAATCCATCAGGATGCCAAGTCATGTGACATAATGGAGCATATACAACTAGTATGAATAACACCATAAATAATAGATAAGCCCAAAAACGTACTCTTTCAGCAAAAGCTCCAGTGATTAAGGCAGGAGTGATGATAGCAAATTTTGCTTGAAACAATGCAAATAAAATCATAGGGATTGTCGGTGCTAATTCCCAAGCTGTGTTGGCACTTACATTGTTAAAAAATAAGTTTGAAGAAGGATCGCCAATAAAACCTCCGATTGAAGGTCCAAAACATAATCCAAATCCAATTACAATCCATAAGATGGTTACTATAACCATTGCCATATAGCTTTGTAGCATGGTACTGATAACATTTTTCTTGCCTACCATTCCTCCGTAAAAGAAACCAAGTCCTGGTGTCATTAATAATACAAATGCTGTTGCAACAATCATCCAGGCAGTATCACCTGTATCAAGTTTTAATTCAACAACATGTGCGCCTAGTGTTGGAGACTCAACAAGAAAGTAGATTGAAAAAACAGATAATACCAGAATTGTGATTAGTATCACACTTAAAATAATTTTTCGCATAATTTTTGTTTTTTAATTTTTTATAAAAGTATCAAATGATTTCGTACCCTCCAAAATTTATGGGGTAGTGTGGCTATTTTTGTGAATTTTTTATTTACTACCATTGTATTTTGAGGGGTGTTTAAAATTTTAATTAAAAATAGAGAATGTGTTAACGGGATTTTAAGTTTTTTTTAAGTTTTGGTCAAAAATTATCAGCTTATTTGGAAAATTGACGCTTGTTTTTGCGGTTTATCGATGTTTTTGTTAATGAATGCTTAAAATTTATGGTAAAAAAGCTTTTAGTGGGTTGGTTTGTGATTTAAAACCTGAACTCGATTATAGATATCGTTCCGATGGAACTTAAAAATACTGCCGTTTTGAACTTTTATAAATATTATGCTAAATATTATGCTTCTATGAGCTGAAGTTTCTAAACCAATATGAAATTTTGCCACAGAGTGGCAAGATATTTATAGAAAACAATAACAGCTTAGTACATCAGAGCTCCATCGGAGCGAAATATAAAGACATATTAATAATTGAGTCCATGTTTAAAAGAAAATTATTCGGACACACACGTTTATGCTAAATATGTTAAAATTATTAAAAATAATTCTAATAGTATTATAATGTATGAATATTTGTTTGTTGAAGATGGTTTTGTTTGTGGAAATGATAGCTAATGGTTGGGTTTTAGATAAAAAAAACACCCTAAATTAATAAATATTTAGGGTGTCTCTTTGTGTGCTAAAAGAAAGAATCTATAGATATTCTCCGTGTTGTGAAATATCCAATCCTAGTTCCTCTTTTTCCTCAGATACTCGTAAAGGAGTAATTTTGTTTACTATATAGAAAAGAAAATAAGACATTGCGAATGCAAATAAAGAAACTCCTACCAAAGCAATCATCTGATGAATGAATAAAGTAGTTTCTCCAAAAGCCAGTCCTTGATCGATAACGGCAGGATTGATGTCTTTAGAGGCAAATACTCCTGTTAATACCATACCGACCATTCCGCCAACACCGTGACAGGCAAATACATCTAATGCATCATCGATTTTAAATTTGTGAAATTTGCTGACAGTAATATTACTTATGATACTTCCAATAATTCCCATTGTGATTGCATGCGGCATGCTTACAAATCCGGCTGCCGGTGTAATGGTTACCAGTCCAACGATTGCTCCGATACATGCGCCCATAGCCGAAAGTTTGTGTCCCATTATTTTGTCAAGAAACACCCAAGTCATTGAGGCGACTGCCGCTGCAACAGTAGTTGTTCCAAGTGCTTGTACCGCAAGTCCATTGGCTCCCATGGCTGAACCTGCGTTAAAACCAAACCATCCAAACCATAATAATCCTGTACCTAATAATACATATGTAATACGGGCTGGATTTGGTTTCGGTGATTTTCGTTTTCCGAGAAAAATAGCACCAGCTAATGCGGCCCAACCTGCACTCATGTGTACAACTGTTCCTCCGGCAAAATCCAATACTCCAAAATTAAATAGTAATCCATCAGGATGCCAAGTCATATGGGCTAATGGAGCATATACAAAAAGTATGAACAGTACCATAAATAATAGGTAAGCCCAAAAACGGATACGTTCTGCAAAGGCACCTGTTACGATAGCAGGTGTTATAATTGCAAATTTAGCTTGAAATAATGCAAATAGTAAAAACGGAATTGTTGGTGCTAATTTCCATGAGGAGCCAATTCCTACTCCTTGAAAAAAGATATAAGGTATTGGATTTCCAATAATACCCCCAATTGAAGGTCCAAAGGATAATCCGAAAGCGATAAGTACCCATAAAACGGTCACAATAATCATAGCCATAAAGCTTTGAAGCATTGTGCTAATTACATTTTTTTTGCCAACCATACCTCCATAAAAAAAGCCTAGTCCAGGGGTCATCAATAATACTAATGCCGAAGCTACTACCATCCATGCGATATCACCAGTATCGAATTTTGAAATTTCGGACGGATTCGTTGTGTGGATGGTCAAAAAGTAATTAGAGAAGTAAGATAGTACCAAAATTGTGACAAGAATCACGCTTAAAACTATTTTTCGCATTTTGAGTTAATTTTTTTAGTGCAAAAATAAAAAATCATTTCGAACGCCTTGTAAAAAAGGGTGCTGTTGTGTTATTTTTATCATTTTTATACTTTACCTCCATGAAATATGGGGTGGATGATGTAAAAATGTTCTAAAAATAATAATTATTTAAATTTTTGCATTTTTTATTTGTTATTACTAATGGCGTTTTATTCCAAATTGTAGCTATTAACTTAATTTATAAGGATTAAACGGTTTTATCTTTATGTTATTCAATAATAATAGAATCGTTTAATTCTTTTTTTTTTTTTTGAATTATAACACAAATCGTATATCACCTTCTGAACCTGCTGTCAATTGAGTAAAAATATTTAATTGCTGTATCATTTTATCTAAGTCGGATTTGGTGTGATGAGCACTAATTACAATTCTGCTTAATTTCCCTGAAGCTGTTGGATATGGAAAAGAGGTCGGAATAATATTGTTTTCCAAAAGCATTTGCAGTAATTCCTCTTGGTCAAAATAAATAACAGGGTAATTTTCGGTAAAAGTCAAGGCGTCATTTGGCAGTAAATATTTAGCGGTATAATTTAAATTATCCTTTAGCAGGTGTCTTTGCGATCGATATAATTCTTGTGCATTTACAAAAGTTTCTAAAAAAGCTGGATTCATTCCTGAGGCTCCGATGAAATTCTGCTGTTTTTTTATTGCTTCTATAAAATGAAAATCCCCAGCAATAATACCTCCGGAAAGTCCCAGTGCCTTACCCAGCGATGCAATGATTATTTTTTGCTTTACGTTTGGAACCTCGTATTGATGCAGTACTCCTTGTCCTTGGTCTCCAAGAACACCAATACTGTGTGATTCATCTAATAGCAGAATAATTTCCTTATCACTCGGAATGCTTTGCAGTATACCCAAATCAATCGGAGTGACTTCCAGTGACGGAATCGCATCGGCAACAATCCCAATTCTAGTTACGGAAGAATCCAAAAGAAATGGATTCAGTTTTCCGTTTTGAATAAGCGGCAATGAAGACGGATGCATTAAGGCGGGATGTGTACTCGGAAAATGAAAAAGCAGATCTGTTGTATGCTGCAACTGCTCCAAGGCCAGTTTTCCCGCTAGCATACCCGATGAAACGGTAACAGCCGATTCTGTACCAATTTGCGAAGTCAGTAAATCTTCAGCTGTTTTATAAATCTCCAATTGAATATTGGCAGAACGGGAACTTCCGTAACTCGTTCCCCATTTTTGAAAACTTTTCATCAGTTTCGCCTGAAATTCCGGCAGGGTAGTAACTCCTAAATAATTTGTACCGCCAAAGTACAGAAACTCTTCATCGTTATTGTAAAATACTCTATTTGGAATTTCGTTTACCTGCATTGGTTTAGTGTTTTATTAATGAAGCTCCAATACCATTCGAGTCTGCATAATGAACAATGCCGTCCGTAATCGTAACACCGGTCGCAATATCCTCAGAAAGGAGCAAAGCACCATCCATATCTACATAATCCAGCTCTGGTAACAAATGAGCAATGGCCGAAATTCCAATAGTAGATTCCGTCATACAACCGACCATTGTTTTCATGCCGTATTGCTTGGCTTCGGCAATCATTCTTCGGGCAGGAGTAAGACCGCCGCATTTCACCAGTTTTACGTTTACACCGTGAAAATGATTGTGGCATTTAGCAACATCTTCTTCGATAATACAGCTTTCATCGGCAACAATTGGCAGAACGGAATGTTTGAAAACCTCTTTATGCGCCGCCCATTGGTCAGCTTTAATTGGCTGTTCCAAAAATTCAACACCTAATTTTTTCAAGGCAACTGCGTTATTGATCGTTTCGGTAACAGTCCAGCCGCAATTGGCGTCAATCCGGAAACGGGCATCGGTATGTTTACGCAATTCGGTTACAATGGCAATGTCGTCTTTGGTTCCTAATTTGATTTTATAGATTGGCCATGGCATTTCTTTGAGTTTCATTACCATTTTATCAATTTTGTCAATGCCAATGGTATAATCGGTTTTGGGATTATGCAGTGGAGAATTCCCCCAAAGCTCATATAGCTTTTTGCCTTTTTTCTTGGCATATAAATCATTGTAAGCCATATCCAAAGCGCACAAGGCAAACATGTCGTCCTTTAATAAAGCCGAAGCACTGTCCCAAAATTCCTCAGGAGTTTCATCGTTATGAGACTCTATAAACGGAATAATTGCTTCCAGATTGGCTCTCATGTTGTCGACCGTAATATTATAATACGGATTGGAAGTAGCTTCCCCAAACCCCGAAAAACCGTCGCTCTGCAGTTCTACAATAAGGGTAGGCTGTACATCGTGTGACTCTCTCGAAATCGTAAAAGTATGCTTTAATTGAAGCTTGAATGTGCGGATGATTATTTTCATGTGTATTCGTGTTAGTTTCAAAAAGAGGCAAGAATTTAGTATTTAAAAGAAATAAGAAGTAAGAGGAAAGATAAAATAATCCTGATCTAAAATCTTCTTTCTTACGTCTATCTTCTTTACTCTTACTTCTTAATTTACTTCAATATATGCTGACTCAAAATCTGATACACTTCGTTGATATTATTTCCGCCTTTACCAAATTGTTTAGAAACAGGAGCATCCTCACCAGTCAGCCAAATCTTTAATTCGGCATCCATGTCAAGGATTCCGGCACTTTCCTTTGAGAATTTTTTAATGGACGAATACGGAATCGAAAGATAATCCACTTTGCTTCCCACCAATTGTTTTTCGACCAAAATCAGTCTTTTATTTGTGAAAACAAACATGTCCTTAATTACTTTATATCCTTTTTCAATTCTTTCGCCGTCAATTAGTAAAGGTTCAAATTCCTTCGAAAGATTTTCAAGATTTACTTCAGATGCATTGCCCAGAATGGCATTAAATAGTCCCATGAGATTCTCTTTAAATTGTGAAAACCAAATTTAAATATTTTAGTTGGCACAGCATTATAATTTAATGGTAAAATCATAAAAATCATTTTCTTCGTCGGTTCTATCCCTTACACGGGTAATATTCTTAATTTGAAAAAAATATTTAATACATTTGAAAAAAAAGTAATCTAAATTCAATGGAAAATAGCAAAATAAAGTGGGGAATTGTAGGTTTGGGAAACATTGCCAAGCAGTTTGCAAGTGAATTACAACTGATTGATTCAGCCGAGCTTTACGCTGTAGCTTCCAGAAATATTGACAAAGCACAAGATTTTGCCAATCAGTTTGAATGTCCGAAAGCTTACGGTTCCTATGACGAGCTTTTTAAAGACGAAAACATTGACATTCTCTATATTGCAACACCGCATGATTCGCATGCCGAGTTAACTATCAAAGCATTGCAGAACAATAAAAATGTGCTCTGCGAAAAACCATTAGCCCTGCATTACACCGATGTGGAAAAAATGATTGCTACAGCCAAAAAAAGCAACAAATTTTTCATGGAAGCATTCTGGACCCGTTTCAATCCTTCGATTCGTGAAACTTTGGAACACATTCAAAACGGTTCGATAGGAGAAGTAAAATACGTCAATGCCGATTTTTCGATAAAATTTGAAAATCCGGATAATACCCGAATGACTGACATGAAGCTAGGAGGCGGAGCACTGATGGATATTGGGGTTTATCCATTGTTTTTGGCTTATCTAATATTAGGAAAACCTAAAGAAATTGTAGCAAAATCCAATTTTCATTCTACAGGAGCCGATACTCAAACGTCCATTATTCTGCAATATGAAAATGCACAGGCTGTATTGCACTGCAGTTTTTTATACACCTGTAATGTCGATGCCACAATAAGCGGTACAAAAGGCCGAATCAATCTAGACCCGCTTTGGTTCATGACCAAATCCTATTCTTTAACTCATGGCACTTTGGTTGAGGGTGAGCAAAAATCAAAATTCGAAAGACCAACATTAGGTAAAGGTTATACTTATGAAATCGAAGAATGTCATGCCTGCCTTAGAGCGAATAAAACAGAAAGCGAATTGTGGTCTCATCAAAACAGTTTAGACCTCGCTAAAATTGTAGAAGAAGTAAAAAATCAAATTGGTTTGGTGTATTCTTGATTCACCAAAAAATGAAAATATCCTATATTTTTATACTGAACAAATTTAGATTTGTTATTTAGTAAGAATTTGGTTAAATAGTCTTTGTTTGGAAGTAAAATAATATTTACATTTAGCAAAATCTATTTAATTATGTTAGTCAAAGTTTATGGGAGTGCCGTTTTTGGGGTTGAAGCTACTTCAGTCACTGTAGAAGTCAATGTTGATAAAGGGGTAGGCTACCATTTGGTTGGTTTACCAGATGTTGCAATAAAGGAAAGCAGTTACCGCATTGCTGCCGCATTAAAAAATAATGGCTATAGTCTTCCAGTAAAAAAAATAACCATCAATATGGCTCCCGCCGATTTGCGGAAAGAAGGTTCTGCCTATGATTTAACACTTGCTATCGGAATTCTTGCTGCATCGGGACAAATCAAATCAGAGGAAGTTGATAAATATATTATTATGGGTGAACTTTCGCTTGACGGAAGCTTGCAGCCTATAAAAGGTGTGCTCCCTATTGCCATTAAAGCCAAAGAAGAGGGCTTTAAAGGTTTTTTCCTTCCTAAGGAAAATGTAAAAGAAGCAGCAATAGTTTCGGGACTGGATGTTTATGGAGTAGAGAATGTATTGGAAGTTATTGATTTTTTTGAAGGAAAAGGAACTATAGCTCCCACAACTATAAATACAAGGGATGAGTTTTATAAAACTTTGGATTTTCCAGAGTTTGATTTTTCGGAAGTGCGTGGGCAGGAATCCATAAAAAGATGTATGGAAATTGCGGCTGCTGGCGGACATAATATCATATTGATTGGTCCTCCAGGCTCTGGAAAAACGATGATTGCCAAAAGGTTGCCGAGCATTTTGCCTCCAATGACCTTGAAAGAAGCCTTGGAAACTACAAAAATTCACAGTGTTGCCGGAAAAGTAAAGGATGTGGGATTAATGAATCAGCGTCCTTTTCGAAGCCCTCATCATACGGCTTCGTCCGTGGCTCTTGTGGGCGGTGGCAGTTATCCGCAACCGGGCGAAATTTCATTGGCACACAATGGGGTTTTATTCTTGGATGAATTGCCCGAATTTAAGCGAGAAGTGCTGGAAGTAATGCGACAGCCTCTGGAAGATAGGGAAGTGACTATTTCGAGGGCAAAATTTACGTTAACTTACCCGTCATCATTTATGTTGGTGGCAAGCATGAACCCAAGCCCGAGCGGATTTTTTAATGATCCGGATGCTCCGCAAACTTCTTCACCTCACGAAATGCAGCGTTATTTAAGTAAGATTTCTGGACCATTATTGGACAGAATTGATATTCATATTGAAGTGACGCCTGTCCCTTTTGATAAACTAACCGAAAAAAGAAATGGGGAAAGTAGTGTCGAAATTAGAAAACGAGTTACAGCTGCCCGCGAAATTCAAACCGCACGATTTGAACTTTTTGACAATATTCATTATAACGCACAAATGGGCTCCAAACAAATTCGGGAACATTGTGCACTTGATGATGGCTCGTTACAGCTGTTAAAAACTGCCATGGAAAGATTGAATCTTTCTGCTCGAGCTTTTGATAGGATTTTGAAAGTTTCAAGAACGATAGCCGATTTGGAAGGGGCCGAAGTGGTTGGTTCTTCACATATTGCCGAGGCTATTCAATACAGAAGCTTGGATCGTGATGGATGGTTAGGGTAGAGTTTATTGCTTTTTTTGAATTGTAATGCTGAAATACCACGCAATACTTACACCCAATATTGTCATTTCGAGGAACGAGAAATCTCAACAAGTAGCTCTGCACTAAAAGTCTTAATCTTGTCTATCTAGCAAGTGAGATTTCTCCTCCGTCGAAATGACAAGTTTGTGGAAGGTTGGATGTTAAATGTGGTTATTCAATACTAAAGTATGCGTCGGGGGTAAAGCTCTATCCGTAAACTTGATAGCAACTTTCATAAAAACCTGAACTCGATTATTAGTATGCTTTTGTATGTCGCTCCTACAGAGCTCTTGATATACTTAATCACTGTTAATTTCTATAAATATCCTGCCACTCTGTGGCTAAATTTAGTCTCTTTCAAAAAAAAGGAGCTCCGTAGGAGCATAATATTTATAGAAAGGAAAAATGAAACCGTGTTTAAGCTCCATCGGAGCGACACTTGTTTTATTAATCGAGTTCAGGTTAAAAACATATGAATGCAAAAATCTTTAGAATGGAAAACGTGTATAATAGCCTCGATAGAAACGAAAATCCTTGTGGTGGCGGGCATTTGTGCCACCACAAGATTGTAGTGTATAGCGGGAGGAATCTTCCAAATTAAACGAAAATTATCTGCTCCTAAAAAATAAATTCATAACAGAGAAAATTGTAACTGATCAGATTTTTAAGTTATTTCAATTCCGAAAAAGTATCTCCTTTTTTGATGTCTCCACTTTCAAAACCTCTGTTAAACCAATACATTCTCTGTTCGGAAGTACCATGAGTAAAGGAATCCGGCACAACCTGACCCTGCATTTTTTTCTGAATGGCATCATCGCCTACAGCGTTTGCAGCGCTAAGTGCTTCATCAATATCGCCGGCTTCGAGCATTTTGTTTTGCTTTTCATTGTAATGCGTCCAGAGCCCCGCATAAAAATCGGCTTGTAATTCTAATGCAACAGAAAGTTTGTTTCCTTCGGTTTCGCTTCTGTTTTCCTGTAGTTCACGCACTTTTCCCGAAGTTCCCAATAAGGTTTGAATGTGATGCCCAAATTCATGCGCCATTACATAGGCGACTGCAAAATCACCGCCTTCAGCACCAAACTTGGTTCTGAGTTCATCAAAAAAACTCATGTCCATATAAATAGTTCTGTCACCTGGACAGTAAAAAGGACCAGATGCCGAACTTGCTCCGCCACAGGCAGTTTCAACCTGACCACTAAAAAGGATAAGTTTCGGAGCTTCAAAAGTTAAATTATTTTCCTCGAATATTTTTTTCCAAACATCTTCATTATCAGCCATAAGTGTTTTAACAAATTCGCCTTCTGTTTTTTCGGCTTCCGTTAAAGGTCTCGATTCAGTTTGAGTAGTCTGTTGTTGGTTAAACTGTTCTAATATAGGAGTAATCATTTGGGCATTTTCACCCCCAAAAGCATTTACAAGCAAAATAATAATTCCCACTATTCCACCACCTACAATAGTTTTACCGCCGCCAGACATTCCTCTGCGGTCTTCTACATTATCGCTTTGTCTTCTTCCAATCCATTTCATATAAAAATAATTTATTGATTAGTAATCACATATTTTGTGGCAATTTTTATAATAAAGATAAGATTATAAAGTGATTGTTTTAACTTTTAGCCATTTTTCTAGAATATCTTCGAGGGTCTTCTTTACTATTGGTTTGGAAACATAGTCATTCATGCCAGCTTCAATGCATTTTTCTTTTTCTCCCATTATCGTTCCGGCAGTAAGGGCAATAATGATGATGTTTTTCAATGATTCTATTTTTCGAATCTGTTTTGTTGCTTCATATCCGTTAATCAAGGGCATTTGGATATCCATAAAAATAATGTCCGGATTAATTTTGGAGACTTCCTCCAGTGCTTTTTCCCCGTCACAGGATTCATGGATAATACATTTTGGAATAATTTGCTTAATCAGTGTTTTGGTCAAAAGCATATTGATTTTATTATCTTCGACTATCAATATTCTGGGGTCTTCATTTTCAAATTCCAAGATTCGATTTTCCGAGACTGCTTTTTTAGGTTGCAATGATTTGTCCGGTTTTATTTTATTGCTGGTTTTTAATTTGATATCAAAGAAAAATGTACTCCCTACATTGTACTGGCTGTCAATTTGTAATTTGCTATTCATCAAACTTAACAATTGATTTGAAATTGTTAGTCCCAATCCGGTGCCACCAAATTTTTTGGTTGTAGAGCTGTCTTCTTGTGAAAAGGCTTGAAAAATGATTTTTTGATTGTTTTTTTGAATACCAATACCAGTATCTTTTACTGAAAATCTTAAGACGGTTTGGTTTTTATGGGCACTTAATACTGAAACGGTAAAAGTGATACTTCCAATGTGGGTGAATTTTATTGCATTTGTCAATAGATTGATTAGAACCTGTTTTAGTCTTATATAATCAACGCAGATATATTTTGGCACATCATCATTAACAATGTAATTTATTTCCAGATTTTTGGAGACTGCCTGATAATTGATTAACTCTTTAATCTGTGTGATGATATTCTCAATACTTTGTTTTTCGATATTAAGTTCTAATTTTCCGGATTCAATTTTAGAAAAATCGAGAATGTCATTAACCACTTCCAATAAGGTATTGGCTGATTGATTAATGGTGTTCATGTATTGTTTTTGGGCAGTTTCGAGTTTGGAATTCATTAATAAATCGGTATAACCGATAATCCCATTTAATGGAGTTCGTATTTCATGGCTCATATTGGCAAGAAATTCCGATTTGGCTTTATTGGCAGCCTCGGCCAATTCTTTTTCCTTGACAATGGATTCATTCTTTTTCTTTTCGGTAATATCGATAAAGATTCCTTCCATGAAAGCTATTTCACCATTTTTGATTATCGAATCTCCAAATTCCTCAATCCAAACTATAGAGCCATTTTTGTGGGTAATTCGATAAATAATATGGACAGGTTTTTTTTCTTCTAGAGCAATTTTGTTTTTTAATAAAACATTTTCCAAATCTTCGCGTAAAATTAAGTCTATGAAAAATATTTTATTGTCCAAGAAATCCGATTTAGGATAACCCGTTAGTTTTTCAATTTCGTCATTAAGATAAATTTTTGTGTATTTTTCATCGTAATTCGATAAATATACCGTGCCCGGAATGTTATTTGCCAATAAACGGAACCGTTCTTCACTTTCTTCAATGATAGACTCGTTGATGTTTCTTTCAATCGAAGAAGAGATGTTTTTTACCAATAATTGTAAAATTGAAATCTCATCCGGACTCCAAATTCGTTCTTCCGTTGAATTATCGAATGCAAAAAAACCGCTAAAGTCATTTTTTATAAAAACAGGAAACAACAATATTGATTTCGGGTTTAAACGACTCAAACCCATTTTTACTGTTTCGTTTTGAATTTTATCAATAATAGTTTCGAAAAATTCTGCGGGGGATAAATCTTTTAAGTTGGTGTCAAATTTATTAAATGCGAGATTTTGTAAAATTGGAAGAGTTGTGTCAAAACCTTGCAGCGCATTTGTCCACATGCATTTTTGATTGAATAAATTGGTTTTTAAGTCTTTTTTAAAATAAGAAATACGTTCTGATTTAGTTACCTTGCCTAGCTCATTGATAATTCCCATGATGAGTTTGCTAGTGCTCTTTTCCAATAAAAATTGATTGGTATTTTTATTGATAACCAAAAGTAATTCACTCTTGTAGGCCAGTTTTAATTCGGTTTCCAATTGCATTTGTGAAGCCAATGCAATTATGATTAGATCCGAGATGGATTTTGCGAAATTAATATCCTCATTATCCCAGTTTTTAATTTTCTGTGTAGATTCGAAAGTAATAATTCCTTTTAATTCCCCATCAATGAAAATAGGAGTGTCAAGTGTGGAGAATATATTGTTATTGTATATGTAATCATTGTTGGTTTTATTATTGGTAGAATATGATCTAATATCTGATAGAACCACTTGGAGTTTATTTTCTATTTTTTCAAAATAGCCAGGGTTTTCCTCTTTATGAAATTCCAGATCTGTTTCAAAGATATTTGTTATGGAGTCATATAGTTTTTTGCAAACCATTTTATCAGATGCGTATGTCCAATAACCGGCCCTGTTTACGCCCAATGCTGCAGAGGTAATTTGAAGAATGCTAATTATGGTTTGATCGAAATCTTTTGAATGGTTTAAAACAGCCAAGTCCTTAAGTGCTTTGCCGTATTTTTCGATTTTTAATTGTCTGCTTGTTTTTTCGTTCTCTATATTTTTTAATATCGTAATATCCCTTGCAATACCAGAATAGCCGTCGATTTCCCCATGGCTATTTCTTCGGACAAAAACGTTTTGAGATATCCATATTTCTTCTCCGTCTTTTTTTTGAATAGGGAATTCGAGAGTGGTGAAATTTTCTTCAATATCAAGAATGTTTTGATAAAAACTCATGGTATTGGTAATGTAATCTTTTCTGATCAATGAAGAAAAGTCCTTGGAAAGAAGTTCTTCTTTGGAATATCCCAAGGTTTTAACCGCATAATCATTAACAAAGGTAAACCTGCCTTTTGCATCGGCTTCAAAAATAATATCGACGGCAGTTTGAATTAAGGTTTCATATTGTTTCCGAATCTTTATTTCGTTTGTAATGTCTTGCCCTATACCAATAATGGAATCTTCATTAAATTTTTTATCGATCCATTGTATGAATTTATATTCGCCGTTTTTACATTTTAATTTTCTGATATACAAACGGTTGTCAACAAAGTTTGCATTGTAATCTGAATCGATGAACTCAGGATCTTCCGTAAGTTCCCAAAATCCGAATCCCATCACTTCGCTAGGAGTATACCCCAGGATTCTTGTTATGGTGTCACTGCAAAAAGTGACTTTCCCCAATTTATTTGTCGCTATGGTAAGTGAGTTACCCTTGTTTACAATTTCGTTTGTAAAATTAATTCTTTCCTGAATTTTATATATGGAGATATATCTAATATAATTTATTATAAATATCATTACGGCATAACCAATAAGTATAATAGCCTTGTTGATAGGAACTAAATCAAAAGCAGTTATTAATATCAGGTATAAAAAAACGCAACCACAAAAAAACCAATATTTTTGTATTGATTTTATAATAATATAGGAAAAGAAAAAAGCTAGATTGAATGAGTAAGTGGGTATTAGATCATTGGGTAATGAAACAATATTATAGGCTGTTAAGGCAATATAAATATAAAATAAAAAACTAAATATAGTGTGAAGCCTGTTATATAGATATTTTGATTTTTCACTTATTAAAAAAAACAGCAAGGAAATAAATCCAATGGTAAAATTGTAAATTAATAAGCTTTGTGGCCTAACCATAAACAATTCAAATATGATTTCTATCAACGGAAGTACCAACCCAAGACACAATAGATAAAGCTGGTATTCTTTTTTATCTGATTCCTTGGTTGGTAAATTATCTATGTTTTTTAGAATTGAATTTATTTTACTGTTGGAATACAGTATGGCTATCAATAATATAAAAAAAAGTATCAGCAAAAAGCTATTTCTATGAGTAATCAAAAAGTAACTTTGTGTAAAACTTAATGGCATAGAAATACAAACCGAACCCGCTAAAGAAAAGTTTAAGTTTAAAATCAATAAAGTTTTATAACATAATAACATAGTTTAAAGGGGGAACTATTTAATTAATGTTTTTTGCTATTTACAATTTGATGCCTTATTTTATATTATTTATTATTCATTTTCCACGGAATTATTTATTCCTACAATGGCGCTATAAATGGCATAATTCGTCGAATAAATAAAAGGTATTGTGAAAAATAGACCAACACAGCAAGCCATAAAACCTATTACAAATGAACCAATAATTGCAACAACTATTAATCCCAATAAAATAATCGGTTCCTTGAGAACAATTTTAATACTGTATTTGATGGCATCTGATGCCTGTAAATTACCAAATATAATCAGAGGAATAGTAAGAAGAGTAACAAACGATATGAAATAGTTGATTAAGAGACCTAAAAACTCAAATTTTATATATCTGAATAAGGTCACTTGAGCAAAGGCAATTGTTGTGATAATTAAAGTCGAAAGAATAATTTCCTTCACATAAGGCAATTTATAGTATGAAAATAGGGAAGAAACAGGGAAACTTTTGTCCTTGTCTCCATGATCTGCCATTTTTAAAAAAGCAGCCCAAAAGGGATTAAGCAAACTGGAAATGATTATGGAAATGATTCCCATGATTTCCATATTCGACTCAATAAGTTTCTCTAATTTAAGATGTCCCGAAGAAAGTTGTTTTGTTATTTCGGTTACACCCAAAACGGATATTAGGGAAAAGGTGGTAATAGCAACAAATAATACACTGAAGATTACGATTACTGATCCTGCATATAGAGCAATTTTTTTATAATTTTCAAAGGCATGATTGAAGACTTCTCCAAAATCTATTTTGTATCCGTTTTTTTCAATATACTGTAATCTTTCTAGAGTTTGGTTCATTTATAATTTGGTTGGTTATTGTTAAGCTTGAGTATTTTCTGTATTTGTAAAATGGGAATACAAATTATTGTAACGATTTCTGTATCAGTAGGCAAATTTACTGTTTTTTTATTTTTAAATAGGCGGTTATTTTTTAAACATATCTTTTAAGTTTTAATAAATCTATGATTCTTATAACCAATTTAATAATTTTCTTATTGAATTAATTTTGTTGGTATAAGGCGCATATCTAAAATTTAAATCAAGCCAATTGGCTTTTTTTACAATAGCTTTGTGATGAGAAAAGGTGTCAAAGCTCAATTGACCGTGATAGGCACCAATTCCGCTATGTCCTACACCGCCAAAAGGTAGTCTTTTGTTAGCAAAATGAATAACTGTGTCATTAACGCAACCTCCTCCAAACGAGTGATTTAAAATTGTTTTTCTGGCAAATTTCCTGTCATCGGTGAATACATATAAAGCTAGCGGTTTTTCATATCTTGAAATTATTTTATCAATTTCATTTTCATCTTTATAAGTAATTATTGGAAGTAATGGTCCAAATATTTCCTCTCGCATCAATTCGCTATCAAGATTATTTTCTTCTATAAATGTTGGTGAAATATAGCAATCATCAATATCGGTATCGCCCCCAAAAATCACTTTTTCAGGCTCAATCATGCTCACTAGGCGATGCCAATTTTTTTCGTTTATGATTCGGGCAAAGTCTTGGGAATTTTTGGGATTTTCTCCATACGCGTTTGTTATCTCATTTTTTAGAAAATCAATAAAATGATTTTTCATTCTTTCCTGTATCAAAATATAATCAGGAGCAATACAGGTTTGACCGGCATTTATAAATTTTCCCCAAACTATCCTTTTGGCGGCTAATTTTAAATTTGCCGTTTCATCAATAATGCACGGATTCTTGCCACCTAATTCAAGGGTTACAGGAGTTAGATGTTTTGCAGCAGCCTTGGCAATTATTTTGCCCACCGAAACACTTCCGGTGAAGAAAATATAGTCCCATCGTTCTGCTAATAATTTGTTTGCGGTTTCAACTCCTCCTTCAATTACTTTTACGTGTTGGTGGTGAAATACTTTTTCTACAATTTTTAAAATTATCGCTGATGTTTTTGGTGTTAATTCCGAAGGTTTTATTGTAACCTGATTTCCTGCGGCAACTGCAGCTATCATGGGACTCATGGCTAATTGGAATGGATAATTCCAAGGCGCTATGACCAAAACCTTTCCATAAGGCTCTTTGACTATGTAATCTGTTGAAGGAAAATTAAGTATTGATGGGATTACATTTTTGATTTTGGCCCATTTTTCAATATTTTTTATAGTGAGTTTTAATTCCGAAATAATATAGCTTGTTTCTGTAGCAACGGTTTCAAAAGGAGGTTTTTTGAAATCTTCATATATTGCTTGGATAATCTCATTTTCATGCTTGATGATTTTATCCAATAATTTAATTAAAGCTTCTTTTCGGGTACTAATATTCAATTTGTAACTCATGAAGAAAAAGATTTAAATCATTATATAACTGCAAGTTATGTTTAAAATTTAAAATAAAATGCTTTTGATGTTAAAATTTAAATGGCTTTCCAGATAACTTCTTCTGGAGTGGGAGCTATAATGGTTATATTTTCTTTGGAAACAGGATGGATAAATACCAGTTTTCTGGCATGTAAATGAATGCCTCCATCAGGATTACTTCGGTCAAAACCATATTTTAAATCGCCTTTTATGGGAGAACCTATTGCAGACAACTGTGCCCTTATCTGATGATGTCTGCCAGTATGCAATTGTATTTCCAATCCGAAATAATTGTCCAGTTCCTTGATGATTTTATATTCCAGACTGGCTTTTTTACTGTCGGGAACTTCTTTTGTGTGGGCTTTTGAAGTATTGTTTTTTTCGTTTCTCTTGATGTAATGAACCAGAGTATCTTCGCTTTTTGAAGGCCTGTTTTTGACAACCGCCCAATAGGTTTTTTGAGTTTCCCTGTTACTGAATAATTCGTTCATCCTTGTCAGGGCTTTGCTGGTGCGGGCAAAAACCACTATTCCAGTTGTAGGTCGGTCCAGTCGATGAACCACTCCAAGGAATACTTCGCCAGGCTTATTGTATTTGTTTTTTATGTATTCTTTTACAACTTCGCTCAACGGCTTGTCACCAGTTTTGTCACCTTGCACAATATCACCGACGCGTTTATTGATGACAATTAAATGATTGTCTTCGTGGAGGATTTGGAGGTTGTTTTTATTCGAAATTACTTTCATTGTTTTTTGAGTTGCTAAGATACTAAGATGCTAAGTCCCCAAGTTTAAAAAAAAACTTAGAAACTTAGCATATCAGAAAGTTAGAGTCTTAGTATTGTTCTTTTTCGTTTGGAAAATCCTGTGATTTCACATCGGTAACATATTGACTGATAGCCGAAGTCATACCCTCATACAAGTTCATGTAGCGTCTCAAGAAGCGTGGACTGAATTCATTATTCATTCCAAGCATGTCATGAATGACCAAAACCTGTCCGTCTACACCGCCACCGGCACCAATTCCGATTACTGGAATGGATATGCTTTTTGCTACTTTTTCGGCCAAATGTGCAGGTATTTTTTCGAGTACCAAGCCAAAACAGCCAAGTTGTTCCAATAATTTAGCGTCTTCAATTAACTTTTCGGCTTCTTCATCTTCTTTGGCGCGAACCGTATAAGTTCCAAATTTATAAATGGATTGTGGCGTTAACCCCAAATGTCCCATTACCGGAATTCCGGCATTCAGGATTTTTTTGATGGATTCCTTGATTTCTTTTCCGCCTTCCAATTTCACAGCGTGACCACCGCTTTCTTTCATAATTCTAATAGAAGAACGCAAAGCCTCTTTAGAATCAGATTGGTAGCTTCCAAAAGGAAGATCAATTACAACCAAAGCTCTTTCCACAGCCCTAACAACAGAGGAAGCATGATAAATCATCTGATCCAAGGTAATTGGCAATGTTGTCTCATGACCAGCCATAACATTGGATGCAGAATCGCCAACAAGAATTACGTCAACTCCGGCTGTATCCACAATTTTTGCCATGGTATAGTCATAGGCAGTAAGCATGGAGATTTTTTCACCGTTGGATTTCATGTCGATTAAGGACTTGGTAGTGACTTTTTTGTAATCTTTTTTTATTGCAGACATGTATTTTCTTATTTTATTTCCGATATGTCGGGATTGATTTTGTTTTTGAGACTGTAAAAGTAATAAATAGAATTTTTCTAAATTGAGTTTTTAAGAAGAATATAGCAAAAGAGACTATTGAAATTGTGATATTGGTAATCTAACTTACTGTTTTTTTATGAATTCTATCAAAATGTAATTTCAATTCATTTTATAAGTACAGACCAAATCTTTATAAAATCTTTATATCCTGCTTTCTTATATTATAAAATACTTATAGGATATGATTTAACTTTGTCTTGTTAAATAAATACGACGATTATGAATAGTATTTTGAATCAAATAAAGATTAAAAATCAGTACTTAATAAGTGTATTGTCTGTGAGTACAGTCGCTTTATTATGTTTATTTGTCAGGGATTATTTAGATTATAAAATTGTTGGGTACCTTTTATTGGTTGTGGTTTCGGTATTGTCCATGTTTTTAGCGATTTTACCTTTATTGCTTAGCGCAGTTTTGAGTGCATTAATATTAAATTTTTTATTTATTAAGCCTTATTACACTTTTCATGTCAGTAATGCCGAAGACTCATTATTACTGGTTTTGTTCTTCATTATTACACTTGTAAATGCAGTTTTGACCCATAAAATCAGAAGAGCCGAAAAAGTATTGCAAATAAAAGAAGTACGGGTTAATACGATGAAACTTTACAATGCATTATTAGATTCTTTATCTCATGAGTTAAGAACTCCTATTTCGACAATTATGGGGGCAATTGATACTATACAAAGTAAATCGGTTGCGATTTCGGAAGAGAATAAAACTAATTTATATGCTGAGATTGAAAAAGCCTCTTTGCGATTGAATCATCAAGTCGAAAATTTGTTGAATATGTCCCGATTAGAATCGGGTGTAATTGAGCCTAAAATGGATTGGTGTGATTTAGAAGAATTGGTTTATAATGTTTTGGATCATCTAAAAGACGATTTACAATTTCATAAAGTAGTTGTGAAAACAGATGATAATTTGCCTCTTTTTAAATTAGATTATGGTTTGATGCAACAGATTATTTTTAATTTGGTATTTAATGCGTCACAATACACGCCCAAAGGGGCCAAAATTGAAATTAATATCGCTTATAATGTTGATGTTGATTTTGAATTTAATCCAGATAAGCCATTTCCATGTGTAATCACTATCGCCGATGACGGAATTGGATTTCCCGAAAATGAAATTGACAAAGTGTTTGATAAATTTTATCGATTACAAAATTCTAAAACAGGTGGAACAGGTCTTGGTTTATCAATTGTAAAAGGATTTGTAGAAGCCCAAAATGGAAAAGTAAAATTAGAGAATAGGGATGAAGGTGGTTCTGTTTTTACCCTTAGCTTTCACCCTTTAATTATGAATACTAAAGAAATTTCAAATGAATAATAGTGCTCAAATATTAGTCATAGATGACGAAATACAAATCAGGAAGTTGCTTGAAATTACTTTGAATTCAAATGATTACAAAACTATTTTCGCAGTAAATGCAAAAGAAGGTTTAGCGATGGTTGCCAATCATCAGCCTGATTTGATTATTTTGGATTTGGGTTTACCAGACGAAGATGGACAATTGGTTTTGAAACGATTAAGAGAATGGTATGCTAATCCAATTATAATTTTAACGGTAAAAAGTGCCGAAGATGAAATTGTAAAAGCGCTTGATAATGGAGCCAATGATTATTTGACCAAACCCTTTCGCACGCAGGAATTACTAGCTAGAATTCGAACAGCTTTGCGAAATAAGGTTACTAGTGAAAAAGAACCTATTATTGAATTTGGTTCCGTTGCAATTGATTTTGCTTCCAGAATTGTGAGGCTGAATAATGAAATTTTAAAACTCACAACGACCGAGTATAATTTGCTTTCTATTTTTATAAAAAATGAAGGAAGAGTACTTACACATCAATATTTGCTCAAACAAGTTTGGGGAAACAGTTATGCTGATCAAACACAATACCTAAGAGTTTTCGTTGCTCAGCTTCGCAAAAAAATTGAAGAAGATCCGAATCATCCTAAGTTCATCATCACCGAGTCGGGTGTAGGCTACCGATTTAACACTGGTTAGAATCAACTAAAAAAAGAGTTTTTTTACGATATGGAGTGTGTTATATACTTCGTACAGGACTTTCTATGTCTAAAAATTAAAAAAAAAACAGTTTAAAGTTTCAGGTTTAAGTTGTTGAATTAAGCAATTTTAGGCGTTGAGAAACTTTAAACTTTAAACAAAGCAAACTTTAAATTTTTAAATAAAATGAATAAATCAACGGTTCAAAAAGTAACAGCTGCATCATTATTAGTTGCACTCGGAATTATCTACGGAGATATAGGAACCAGTCCGCTATATGTTATGAAGGCCATTGTAGGCCAAAGAGAAATATCAAAATTATTAGTGTATGGTGGAATTTCATGCATCTTTTGGACACTTACTTTCCAGACTACTTTCAAGTATGTGTTGCTGACACTTTCAGCAGATAATCATGGGGAAGGCGGTGTTTTTTCGCTCTATGTATTAGTGAAAAGATTTGGAAAAGGAAAATTAGTTATTCCAACCATTTTGGGAGCTACGACACTTTTGGCAGATGGAATCATTACTCCACCGATTTCTGTAGCTTCGGCGGTAGAAGGGTTAGGCGATGTTGTTCCTAATATTCCAATTCTTCCAATTGTTATTGCAATCTTGTCGGGGCTTTTCTTTTTTCAGCGCTTTGGAACTCAAAAAGTAGGAATCTTTTTTGGTCCCGCCATGGTGGTTTGGTTTTGTATGCTTTTTGTTTTAGGATTTGTCCAAATTTTAGAGCATCCAGCAATTTTAACAGCTTTGAATCCCGTCTATGCTTATGAATTATTGGTCGAATATCCTCATGGATTTTGGTTGTTAGGAGCAGTTTTCCTTTGTAAAACGGGAGCAGAGGCCTTGTATTCGGATTTGGGACACTGTGGAAAAAGTAATATTAGAATTACTTGGATTTTTGTAAAAATAGCTTTGGTTGTCAATTATTTGGGGCAGGCATCTTGGCTGATGAACCAAAGTAGTCATTTCCTTGAAGGAAGAAATCCATTTTATACAATTATGCCGCATTGGTTTTTGTTATCAGGTGTGATAATTTCGACTTTCGCAGCTATAATTGCTTCACAGGCATTAATAAGTGGATCGTTTACATTAATTAATGAAGCAGTTTCGCTCAATTTCTGGCCGAGAGTTTCGATGAAAAATCCAACCAACTTGAAAGGACAAATTTATATTCCGTCAGTGAATACTATTTTATGGATTGGCTGTATTTTGATGATTTTGTATTTCAGAACTTCTTCAAATATGGAAGCGGCTTATGGATTTTCAATAACCATTGCAATGCTGATGACAACAGTACTGCTTAATTATTATTTGATTTATATCAAAAAATTAAACAGAATTCTCATTGGTGCAATCATAACTGTTTTTGTGCTTATCGAAATTGCTTTTTTCATTGCAAATATTGTCAAAATCAAAGAACGCTGGATGTTTTTATTTTTCGAGTTATTCATATTTATGACAATGTATGTTTGTTTCTTTTCCCGAAAAATCAATAACAGGTTTGTAAAATTTACTAATTTGACAGAGTATAAAGCAAAGTTTCAGGAGTTGAGTAATGATGTTACAATTCCGAAGTATTCCACTCATTTGATTTATCTGTCAAAAGCAGACAGAAATTATGAAATTGAAGAAAAAATATTGAATTCTATTTTTTCTAAAAAACCAAAAAGAGCTAATGTATATTGGTTTTTTCACATCAATAGAACTAATTCTCCTTTCGATTTGAATTATGAAGTGATAGAGTTGTTGGACGATAAAGTGATTAAGATAGTTTTGAATATTGGTTTTAGAATTCAACCAAAAGTAGAATTGTATTTTAAAAAAATTGTTCAAAATCTTATCAAGGATAAAAAATTAAACCTACATATTCTTGATGATGGTTCAACAAAATATAATTCGGAGCCAGATTTTAAATTTGTAATTATTGAGAAATTTTTATCTGTAGAAAATGAGTTTTCCATAAGAGACGGGCTTTTACTAAACTCCTATTATATGCTGAAAAATATGTCATTGTCTGATACCAGAGCTTTCGGACTTGATAAAAGCGATGTGGTCATCGAAGAGATACCAATAGTTTACCATCCTATTACTAAACTGGAATTGGAAAGGAAGGCAGTTAGTTAGGAGTTTTTAGATAGCAGATAGCAGATTTCAGTCTGCGGTAAACAGATAAAAAAGATTTCAGAATAGGAGGATTAGCGTCTTATCTGAAATCTTTTTATGCTTCTATATTTTCGATATTTCTAAAATCTGCGGTCTGTTTTCTTAAACCTAACAATCTGCCATGTTTACGGCAATTGCCAGTCCGCCTTCGGAGGTTTCCTTGTATTTGGAATTCATGTCTTTGGCGGTTTGCCACATTGTGTCAATCACTTTGTCCAAGGAGACTTTTGCGTTATTGGCATCTGTTGCCAAAGCAAGTTCAGCAGCATTAATTGCTTTTATAGCGCCCATGGTATTTCTTTCGATACAGGGAATCTGTACCAAACCGCCAATAGGGTCGCAGGTTAAACCCAAATGATGCTCCATGGCAATTTCTGCGGCCATTAATACCTGTGCAGGGGTTCCTCCTAATAATTCGCATAGAGCGCCTGCTGCCATTGCACTTGAAACACCTATTTCGGCCTGACATCCTCCCATTGCTGCAGAGATTGTTGATCCTTTCTTGAAAATACTGCCTATTTCGCCAGCAACCATCAAGAATTTCTTGATTTCATTTTCGTTGCCCTGATGGTTTTCGATAACCAAATAATACATTAAAACTGCAGGAATCACTCCGGCACTTCCATTGGTTGGAGCGGTGACCACTCTTCCTAGCGCTGCATTTACTTCGTTTACTGCCAATGCAAAACAGCTTACCCATTTTAGAATCTGGCGAAACTTTACTTCGGTTTTTCTTATTTCTTCCAACCATTCCTGAGGTGTAGAATAATTACATAAACCAATTAGATTTTGATGCATGTCAAAAGCGCGTCTTCGGACATGTAAACCTCCGGGAAGTATTCCTTCGGAATGACAGCCTATATACATGCATTCCAGCATAGTGTTCCAAATGCGCAGTAATTCGTGATGAATTTCTGTTTCGGGGCGCATGGATTTTTCATTGTCATAAACGATTTCCGAAACGGATTTATTTTCTCTGGCACAATATGTCAAGAGTTCACTCGCTTTGTCAATAGGGAAGGGGAAGGCACATTTTATGGCTACTTTATTTTGGGCATTTTCCCGTTCTTCTTTGACTACAAATCCGCCGCCTATGGAATAAAAAGTAGAACTGTATTCGGTTTCGTTATTAAAGTATGCTGTAAATGTTAATCCATTGGCATGAAAAGGAAGGAAATTTTTATTGAAAACAATGTCTTGAAGAATGTAAAATGGAATAGGAATTTGGTTTCCCAGATGGATTTCATTTTTAGCTTCAATAGATTTGATAATTCCATCAATATTTTGAACAGGAATGTATTCCGGATCCTGACCGCTTAGTCCAAGCATTATTGCCAAATCGGTAGCGTGTCCTTTTCCAGTTAATGAAAGGGAACCGTATAAATCGACTTTTACTCTTGTGACTTTGGCAATGTTGAATTCATTTCTCAGTTCGTTCAGGAATCGCTCAGCGGCACGCCAAGGTCCAAGCGTATGCGAACTGGAGGGTCCGACACCTATTTTTAGCATATCAAAAACCGAGATACATTGTTCCATAAAATTTGTATTGTTAGATAAACAAATATAATTATAAATTGAACTATAATGGTGGAATCTGTGGTTAAAAATGATAATTTGATAATTTAATATTGAAAAATGTTTATTGGTTTGAAGGATTAATAATTGAGGGATTTTTTTTTTGGATTTAAAAGATATAGTGGAAAGCGGGAGGATACTTGTGAAAAAAGTAAATGTTTAGCTCGTAAAAAAAATCAAGTTGGGGTTATTTGACTTTGAATTTTGATGTTAATAAATGTTTTAACAAATATTTTATAGTTTTTACTGATTTTATTGGGCTTGAAAAGATTTAAATCTTACATTTGCCGTTATATTCAAAAAAATTCCGGAAAACATGTTTGAATTTCACCAGTATTTAGGTTTTTTACTTTTCTTAACCATCCTAACAATGGGATTTTGGTTAATGTTTTTCTTGGTTGGTTTCGTATCTTACTGGGTAGGAGGAGCAACTTGGGAAGCTTACAAGGAAAAGAAAGCAAAACAAAAAGAAGAGGAGGCATAGTCTCGTTTTACTTTACAAAAAAAAGGATTCGTTTTTACGAATCCTTTTTTTATTGTATCTATTTGAGAGAAGATTATCCAGGGAAATCTCCTCCTCCATCACCACCACCTTCATTTTTCGGTTGGTTCTTTTCTTTTTCTCCTTTTGCCTTGTTGAAACGGTAAGTGAATGATAAGTTGAACTGTCGTTTACGGTACTGCATTTCACCATACGATGTTTGAGTTGGAAGATTTGTTACTTCGTCTGTAAAATAAGTATAAGATCTCATAATTCTCGTATTGAAAATGTCACTGATATTGAACGCAATTGTCGCTTTGTCCTTCATTATATCCTTACTGAAAGCGGTATTCATACTAAATTGATCCAAGCTTTTTCCTTGTGCCGTTTTTTGAGCTCCATTATAGGTCGCATTTAACTGCCAGTCGATTTTGTATGGTAACGTTAGTTTCGAGTTTACTCTTGCAAACCAGTTATTGGCTTGGTTGTTAAGATCTTGTACTACAAGTTTTCCTGTAGTATCCGTGTAGCTATGTTCTCCAGTTGTTTTTACATTGTATAAATTGAAATTACTGTTTATTCTCCATATTTTGAATGGATTATAATTTAAGGTAAATTCAAAACCAAATTTTTGTTCTTTCCCAAGGTTTATTGGCTGGCTTTTGATTACCGGAATACCATCAACCTGAACACCCGATGGAGGTGTTACCACTTCGCCATCCGGAGTTACAACGTCACCGTTAGGGGATCGCACAAAGCTGAAAACATCTTTTGTGTTTTCAAAATAGGCAGATGCGTTGAATGTTACTTTTTCCCAACGCTTGATGTATCCAAAGTCAAACTTGTCAGTCAACGAAGGGTTTAGGTCTGGATTTCCCTGAAAAATATTAACGTTACTGGAATAATTTACCGCAGGGTTCATGAAACGCCCTCTTGGTCTTGTTAGACGTTTGCTGTAGCTGGTAGTAAGATTACTTTGGTCTGAAATTTCATAGCTAATGAAAGCACTTGGAAACAAGTTGTTGTATTTTTTGGTATTGAAATTTTTAGGTTCGTCTAATAAGTTTACATGGATATTGGTGTCTTCCCAACGTAGTCCAAATAAATAAGAGAATTTATTAACCTTGAAGCCATACTGAGTATAGAGTGCATTGATGTTTTCCTTGTATTCTAAAGTATTTGATAAGTTTGAAATTGGATCTCCATTCTCGTCCTTAACAGAATATATGTTATTTAAATCACCAAAACTCCCCTTGTATCCCGCCTCAAACTGGCTTCCCTCTCCCAGAGGAAGAACGTAATCGGCTTGTATTTGTGCTTGTTTTTGTACTTGATTGTTTAGGGTGTTATTGTAGTTGTTTGAACCTGTAATGATACTTTGACTGTCATCAATATCTCTTGAAAGTGAACCATCAACAGTAAGTTTGTGTCCCTTGTCGTTGAAGTTTTTAATTAAGTTTGAAGTATAAGAAAAATTCTCATTACCATTATCTCCCGTGTTTGAACGATAGGTACTTTCAGTGAAATTATGAAAAGCGTCATAACCGTCATACTTGATTAAATCAGTATTATCACCAGTGTTTTTTTCGTAATTGATGGCATTTGTCCAATAAGTATTTGGTGCAACTGTCCATTCAACTCCGGCTCTACCATTAAAACCATCTCTTGTTCTTTCTGTATCACGATCTTCGTATAGATAGTTTTTTATAGAACCATCCTTATTGAAATATTCGGAATTGGTTTTACCTCCACCTTCATTGGTTCTGTGATTATAACCCGCAGTTGTGAAGTAGTTGAATTTTTCTGTTTTGTAATTCACATTGGCAGTTAAACCATAAGTCTCGGGAATACCAGTTGATGCAATAAGGGTTCCGTTAAAACCATGGTTTTTTCCTTTTTTTAGAACTATGTTGATTATTCCGGAACCTCCTTCGGCATCATAACGTGCTGAAGGATTAGTGATTACTTCAACTTTGTCAATTGCATCGGCAGGAAGTTGTCTTAAGGCTTCTGCAATATTTACCGCATAGGAAGGTCTTCCATCAATTAAAATGCGGACATTATCGCTTCCTCTTAGGCTTACATTTCCTTCCGTGTCAACTGAAACAGAGGGTACATTGTCTAAAACGTCGCTTACGGTACCACCTCTTACCATCATATCTTGACCAACGTTGTATACTTTTTTGTCAAGTTTGATTTCAACTGATGATTTTTCGGCACGAACAACTACCTCATTCAATTGTGAAGCATCTTCTTCCAGACCAGTTGTGCCTATTGAAGTTTTTTCGGTTATATTTTTACCTTTTATCTCAACGGATTTAAAAGAAATAAATTCTATGGTGATATCGTAAATTCCAGGAATAACATCAGCTTCATACTCACCTTTATTATTGGTAATTCCTCCGGAAATGGCTTTTGGATTTTTTTGATTCTTTAAGGTAATAGTAGCAAATTCTAATGGCTGATTATTCTTTTTGTCTACAATTTTTCCAGTAACCTTAATTTTATTAGTCGGTCGAGGACCTCCTTGTTGGGCAAAGTTCGTTAGTCCCAAAAATAAAAATAAAAGAACTGCAATACGGTTGAAATTTTTCATTAGTAATATAAGATTTTCTCTATAAGATGAGGAAATGAAAGAAAGGTTTAAAATTGGTTTTCTTAAATTTATGTTAATATCTAAATAAACGGTTTAACTTGGTCTAAATCTCTACCTATAATTGCTTGACCATCTTTGACAACAATTGGTCTTTCGATAAGAATTGGATTTTCGATCATTGCCTGAATAATTTGATCGTCCGTGAGTGTTTTTCCCTTGTAATTTTCTATCCAAATTTTTTCTTTTTGGCGAACTAATTGAATTGGAGCAAATTTTAGTTTTTTTAGTAGTGAAACCAATTCAGAGGCCGTAGGCGGTGTATTGAGATAATTGATGATTTCGAACTCCTTGTTTGATTCTTCTAAAAACAGTAAACAACTTCTTGATTTTCCGCAACGCTGGTTATGGTAAATTTGTATCATTTTTGGGTAAAATTTGGTTTATTCTAAAATAAAATTGGCTACTTTAGTTGGGCAAAAATAAGGTTTGAAATTCCATTTGAAGTACAATTACAGAAAAAAATAAAAAATGTTTATAGAACAGGGAATAGACGAAAAAAATAAATTTTGGAAGTATCTTTTGGGTTTATTGATCATTACGGGTGCAACATTTTTAGGACAAGTGCCAATGTTAGCGCTAATTTTATATCATACCGCTTTTAAAGGTAGATCGTATCCAACCAGTGATACGGAATTATTGCATTTTTTTGAACCCAATTTAAACTTGTTTCTATTACTTTTTTCCTATGTGTTTGCAATGGGAGGCATTTATTTTGTGATTCGTTTTTTGCATAAGCAAACTTTTATTTCAATTATTACAGGCAGAAAGGAAATCGATTGGAAAAGAGTATGGTTTTCATTTTTAATATGGAGTGGATTTACGCTTGTTTCAACATTCGTTACTTACTATTTGAATCCATCTGACTTTGAAATCAATTTTCAACCCGCTCCTTTTTTAATTTTATTCATAATTGCCACTTTATTGGTTCCAATACAAACAAGTGTTGAGGAATTGGTTTTTCGAGGATATCTCATGCAGGGTTTTGCCAATTTGGCAAAGAATAAATGGGTGCCATTACTGATGACATCGTGTATTTTTGGATTATTGCATTTATCTAATCCAGAAGTCACCAAACTTGGCAACATAATTATGGTGTATTATATTGGTACTGGTTTATTATTGGGAATAATGACATTAATGGATGATGGTATGGAACTTGCATTGGGATTTCATGCTGCGAATAACCTGATTGGGGCATTATTGGTAACGTCTGATTGGTCTGCTTTTCAAACCTATTCTATTTTTAAGGATGTATCAGAACCGGAAGCTGGATTTGATATTATCTTTCCGGTTATAGTTATTTATCCTCTGCTTTTAATTATATTTGGGTATAAATACAAGTGGTCGGGATGGATGAAAAAATTGAGATAAAGTATTTGATTTATAGGTAAGTAACATAAAATTGTATATATTATTATGAATGCAGTAACATATAAAAATGTTCACAATCGCTTTAAGATAAATGGTTATCATTTGACAAAGGAGGATTTGTGTAGAGTTGCCTATAGCTTTATAAAAGAAGGTGAAGATTTCGAACAAGCCGTTGGCGATTTTTTATTGGATTGGTTTGATGACAAAACCTATATGGACATGTATACTTCGGGAACCACAGGTGAACCAAAAACAATAAGAGTCGAAAAAGAAGCCATGATTCAATCGGCTATTGCGACAGGCGATTTTTTTGGATTGAATCCGGGAGATCGGGTTTTACATTGTTTGCCTGCAAAGTATGTAGCGGGGAAGATGATGTTTGTTCGTGCTTTTGTCTTGGGATTAGATATGGATTTTGTGCCACCAAGTTCCCATCCGTTAGAGTACAATGATAAAAAGTATGATTTTGCAGCCATGGTACCCCTACAGGCAAAAAGCTCAATGGATAAATTGATTAATATCAAAAAGATAATTATTGGTGGGGTTAAGGTTCATAAATCGTTGGAAGATGAGTTGATTAAATTACCAATTGAGATTTATGAGACTTATGGAATGACTGAAACAATTACTCATATTGCTGCCAAAAAAATAGGAGAGGAAGCTTTTACTACATTACCAAATGTTGTTGTTTCTGTTAATGAGAGTCAATGTTTGGAGATTTATGCGAAGAATATAAGAAGCGAAAAAATTGTTACCAATGATATAGTAAAACTGATTTCGGATACACAATTTGTTTGGTTGGGCCGACATGATAACATAATCAATAGCGGTGGTGTTAAAATTATTCCTGAGCAAGTAGAAAGCAAATTATCAACATTGATTTCCAGACGATATTTTATCAATGGCGAACCAGACGATACTTTAGGTGAAAAAGTGGTTCTTTATGTTGAAGGTGAAGTTACAGATATTGATGGTTCGGTATTTAATGTTTTGGATAAATATGAAAAACCAAAAGATATTGTTTTTATACCTAAGTTTAAGGAAACAGCCACCGGAAAGATTATGAGGGAGGAAAGTAAAAAAATACCGATTTAATTGCTTGATTGTAATCATAAAAAAAGAGAGAATATTTGAATGTTCTCTCTTTTTTTATCCATTTGTCTGGATTTTGAATTACTGTTCCATTTTGAAATAATAATCAGCAGAATTTTTGCCGCCTCCATATATTGCAAAAAAGATGCATATTGCCAAGGTCATAAATGCCAACAATAAATTTTGACCATGCATATGTCCCAAAAAGTTGATGATAACTGCACAAATTAAAATGGGTAATTGCGCTATAATGGCCCAGCGTGTCAATAAGCCAAAGAAGATTAAAATTCCACCAATTAAATGGGCAGGAGCGATGTAATGTATTAAAAACATGCCACCTCCAAACTTGTCAAATCTATCTATCGGAGCTAATAAATCAACTAAATATTGAGTGTTTGAAAAAAAATAAACGCCTTTCATAAATAAAAAAACTCCAAGTGCCATTCTAAGTAGATCTACCGGTAAATATGTGTGCGCATTGGCCCACTTATTTAAGCTTTTTACATTGTTCATATCTTTAGGGTTTAAATTGTTGTACTAAGTTATTAATTATTAACGAGATATGCGCAATTTATTGTGCTTTTAATTATGAATAATGTTATTTTAAAGTGATGTTATTGTCTTTTTGGTCTTTTTTAGGAATTATCGGATTATTTTGAATGTATTCAAAAAAACTCCCAGTAAATCGGGAGTTTTGTGAAATTGTTATTTTGAAATCTAGTTGCGGTTAAACCTGAATTACTCCCAGATTAAATGGTTTTTCGATAGGGGCATGATTCGCGGCTTCAATTCCCATAGATATCCAAGTTCTGGTTTCCAGCGGATCAATAATAGCATCCGTCCACAAGCGTGCTGCTGCATAATACGGTGAAACTTGTTCGTCATAACGGGCTTTGATTTTGGCAAATAACTCGGCTTCCTTGGCTTCATCTATAACTTCGCCTTTTCCTTTTAGGGAAGAAGCTTCAATTTGTGCCAAAACCTTTGCCGCTTGGGTACCTCCCATTACTGCCAATTCTGCACTTGGCCAAGCAAAAATTAATCTAGGGTCAAATGCTTTACCACACATGGCATAGTTTCCTGCGCCATAAGAATTGCCTACAATCACGGTAAATTTTGGGACTACCGAATTGGAAACTGCATTCACCATTTTGGCTCCGTCTTTTATGATACCGCCATGTTCAGATTTGGAGCCTACCATAAAGCCAGTTACATCTTGGACAAATACCAATGGAATTTTCTTTTGGTTGCAATTGGCAATAAAACGGGTCGCTTTATCCGCTGAATCTGAGTAAATAACACCGCCAAATTGCATTTCTCCCTTGGTGGTTTTTACGACTTTTCTTTGATTGGCAACGATTCCCACTGCCCAGCCGTCAATTCTGGCATAGCCTGTAATGAGTGATTGACCATAACCGTCCTTGTATGCTTCAAATTCAGAATTATCTACCAACCGATTGATGATTTCCATCATGTCGTATTGCTCGTTTCTTGCTTTTGGCAAAATACCGTAAATTTCATTTTCGTCCAAAGCAGGTTTTTCTGCCTTGACACGATTGAATCCTGCTTTGTCAAAATCACCAATTTTATCAACGATATTTTTTATTTTGTCCAAGGCATCTTTGTCATCTTTGGCTTTATAATCGGTCACTCCTGAAATTTCGCAATGTGTTGTTGCTCCTCCCAAAGTTTCATTGTCAATGGTTTCCCCAATTGCAGCTTTTACCAAATAACTTCCTGCCAAGAATATGCTTGCTGTTTTGTCTACAATCAAAGCTTCATCGCTCATTATAGGAAGGTATGCACCACCAGCCACGCAACTGCCCATGACAGCTGCAATTTGGGTAATTCCCATACTGCTCATTATGGCATTGTTTCTAAAGATACGGCCAAAATGTTCCTTGTCTGGAAAAATCTCGTCCTGCAAAGGCAAATACACTCCGGCACTATCGACCAAATAAATGATTGGTAAACGATTTTCTATCGCGATTTCTTGGGCTCTTAAGTTTTTTTTGGCTGTAATGGGAAACCATGCTCCAGCTTTTACTGTAGCGTCATTGGCAACCACTATGCATTGTTTTCCTTTGATAAAACCTATTTTTACAATTACGCCTCCTGAAGGACAACCGCCATGTTCCGGATACATTTTTTTGCCAACAAAAGCTCCAATCTCAATAGACTTTGCATTCTCATCCAATAAATAATCAATACGTTCCCGAGCTGTCATTTTGCCTTCGGCATGCAATTTTTCAATTCGTTTTTCGCCTCCTCCAAGTTTGATTTTGGCAAATTTTTGTCTGAGTTCAGACAGTAAAAGTTTATTGTGATCTTCGTTTTTATTGAAGTTTAAATCCATAAGTGTAAAATAATATTTTTGTAACGTAGGCTAATTTACAAAAACGTTTGAAATTCCCCGTTTTATATAAGAGATTTTAAATTTTTAGCAATTTAATCTTCTTTAAAATCATATAAAAATAAAACCCAGCTATTTTTTTAAAATAACGGGGTTAATGTGTCTTCAATTGATTCTTCAATTGATTTCAAAATTTACATTGTCATTGTTATTGAAATTTCTAGTTGTACATTTTTACATAATATTCATCAACCATTCGGGCTGAATCAAAGAACGGTACAATTTGTTCCATGCTGGTTTCAACCAAATCCCACCATTCATCAGGGTTGTCATAATATAAAGGAAGAATTTCCTCTTCAAGCATTTGGTACAAATTATTCAAATCCATTTGATCTTGCTCATAGGTTGGCAAGTTGTGATCTACAATTGGCAGTACAAAAGAATTTTGAGTTTTATTTAATTCCTTGAATTCACGAACCCATCCGTCATTGGTCGAAAAATTAATGGCACCATTCATGGCTGCCGTAACACCCGAAGTTCCGGATGCTTCCCTCGTTACCCTCGGATTATTAAGCCAAACATCGGCACCTTTTTTTAATTGTCGTGATAATTTTAATTCATGTCCAATAAGAACAGCCATATTCTTGAATTCCTTACTGATATGAGTAAGATTGTCGAAATTGTGAATGGCACCATAGTCGGTTGGATATGGTTTTCCTGCAAAGATGATTTGAATTGGTCTTTCAGGATCATTCATCAAACTTCTGAATTTTTCATAATCCCGAGTAATCAAGTCAGGTCTTTTGTAATCGGCAAATCGTCTTGCCCAAACAATAGTCAGGATTTCAGGATCAAATATTTTACCCGTTTGATCGGCTACGACTTCGAATAATTTGGTTTTTAGCCTTTTTTTACGGCTGATTAATTCTTCCCGATCATTGGTGGCATGAGCGTCGTCTAGCCAAGGATCAACCCAATATTTTTTATTTTGGGCATTGGTAATATGTGTTATTGGGCAAATTCCAGCAGCATCCTTCCACATATCTCGGGAAACTTCTCCGTGCAATTTGGAAACACCATTTGCTTTATGACTCAATCGTAACGCAACTAAGGAGTGATTGAAAGTATTATCTTGAATTCCGGTTATTTCTCTAACTTTTTCCAAGGGAATTCCATCAAAAAAACTTAATCTTTCCAGTAAATAAATATCATGTTTTTCATTTCCGGCTTCTTCGGGAGTGTGCGTGGTAAAAACCATTTTTTCTCTGATTTTATCAATATCCTTGTATTTATTGTACAGATGAAATACAGCTGAAACAGCATGAGCCTCGTTTAAATGATAAATATCCGGTTCGTAGTCCAGTGCATCCAATAATTTTGCTCCGCCTAATCCCAAAACCATTGTTTGGGCAATTTTGGCACTCGGGTTGGAATCATATAATCGGAAAGTGGTTGACTTGGCGAGATAATCGTTTTCGGGTACATCTGTCGAAAGGAAGAACATCGGTACTGTTCCAAAAGTTTCCGGAGCTAGAAAATAAGCCTTAATCCAAACATCATGATTGTCAATTTTTATGGTAAACTTGATATTTGTATCTTCAAGGAAACTGTAATTTTTCTCCCTGAAAAGTACTCCCATCGAAAGGTCTTCCTTTAAATATTGGTCATAATATCCTTTTTTCCATAAAATTCCAATTCCTATGAGATTTTGTTTTAAATCATAGGCAGAGCGCATGTGTGATCCCGCTAGAAAACCCAATCCGCCAGAATAGATTTTGAGAGATTGATCAATAGCAAATTCCATGGAGAAATAAACCGCTGATTTTTTATATTTTTCATTAAAAGTATAAGGATGTTGATATTGTGGAGGTAAATGTTTGCTCATCTTATGATAGGATTTGAAGATTAGTACCTAACAAATTTAGAAAAAAAGCTTATGAAATAAAAGTTGTCAATGTTATAAATACGTTGATAAAGTGTTATTTGTGTTTTTTTTTGCGCTACATCGTTTTAGTATTGATGTACCAAAGATTTATGAAATTGCATTTTTTGTTTATATGATAATTCTATAACTAAAAAGCGTAAAGCTATAATGTATCAATTTTTATAAAGAAATACATTTGATACATATAAACCACATTTTTAGTACATGGAATTAGGGATTAGATTAACCTTGTTTTTGCTGTTGTTTTCTATAACAACTAAAGCTCAGATTCAGGCTTTGAATGATATCAAGGTCAAACCTAAAAATATGACTCAACGCTGGGAATTGGACACCACGGCTGTTAGGAGTACATTTTTGCTAACACCATATAAGCCTATTTATTTCCTGTTGGGAAAATATTCAAGTAATCCTAATGATCAGCCGCATTCCGAGAATAACAGTCCAGAATATATAGTGCCGGAAGAGTTGCCATACGATAACATTGAATTTAAATTTCAATTGAGTTTCAAGACAAAAGTTTTACAAAGCTTTTTATGGGGAACAGCTGATTTATGGGTGGCTTATACCCAAAAATCATTTTGGCAACTTTATAATCATGATCTTTCGCGTCCTTTCAGGGAAATAAATTATGAGCCAGAAATTATTTTGAATTTTCCTGTAAAATTTAAGGTTTTAGGTTTCAATACCCGAATGGTTGGAATTGCATTTAACCATATGTCTAACGGGAAAAGTGATCCTTTTTCAAGGAGTTTAAACAGATTTATTCTCCATGCAGGACTCGAACGAAAAAACTGGACGGTTTATTTGAGGTCATGGTATGGATTGTCAGACAATAACGGGGACAATCCAGATATTTCAGATTATACAGGACGTGCTGATTTGAATGTCATTTATGAAAAAAAGGGACATATAGTTTCATTTCTTGGAGGTTATAACATGAATTTTAATTCAACACCAAGGGGTTTTGCTGAACTTTCGTGGTCGTATCCGATTAAAAACAATTTGAAAGCTTATTTTCAGGTTTCTCATGGTTATGGAGAATCTCTCATAGATTATAATCATCTTCAAACTACGGTTGGAGTCGGAATTTCCTTGATTGAGTGGTTATAGTAATTAAAAACCCGATAGTGAAAAGCCATCGGGTTTATTGTGTAAAAAAAGATACGTTTATTCTTCTTCACGTTGTCCCATCATCATGAGATACGCCTTCAGGAATTGATCAATATTTCCGTTCATTACGCTGTCTACATCACTAGTTTCTTGTCCGGTTCGAACATCTTTGACTAGTTTATAGGGTTGCATCACATAATTACGTATTTGCGATCCCCATTCAATTTTCATTTTTCCGGCTTCAATATCAGAACGCTGCTCTTGCTGTTTTTTGAGTTCAATTTCATACAATTGAGAGCGTAACATTTGCATGGCACGATTTCTATTATCGTGTTGCGAACGCGTTTCTGAACATTGAATTTGAATGCCAGTTGGTTTGTGAGTCAATTGTACCTTGGTTTCTACCTTGTTTACGTTTTGACCTCCAGCACCACTGGAACGGGCAGTTGTGATTTCTATATCGGCGGGATTGATTTCAATCTCAATAGTGTCATCAACAAGCGGATATACATAAACGGAAACAAATGAAGTATGTCTTTTTGCATTACTGTCAAAAGGCGAAATACGCACCAAACGGTGTACGCCGTTTTCTCCTTTTAAATATCCAAAAGAATAATCACCTTCAATTTCTAATGTAACAGTTTTTATACCGGCCGCATCTCCTTTTTGGAAATTCAGCTCTCGGATTTTGTAACCTTCCTTTTCGGCCCACATCATGTACATGCGCATGAGCATTTCGGCCCAATCACAACTTTCGGTACCACCGGCACCGGCAGTAATTTGAAGAACGGCACTCAAGGAATCGCCTTCTTCCGAAAGCATATTCTTGAATTCGATAACTTCAATGTGAGCTTGAGTTAGATTGTATTGATTATCTAATTCTTCGGGAGTTAATTCTCCTTCCTTGTAGAAATCATAGGCAAGTTGCAACTCTTCGGTCATGTCGACAGCCTTGTTGTAATCTTCAATCCATTTCTTTTTTCCTCGAAGGTTTTTTACAATAATTTCGGCTTCTTTGGCATTATTCCAAAAGTCGGGTGCAAAAGTTTTTTCTTCTTCGTTGGCTATTTCGATAAGCTTGGCATCAACGTCAAAGATACCTCCTCAACGCACCAAGGCGTTCTACAATACCTTTTATTTGTTCGGTAGTTGTCATAAATTTATAGTAATTTTGCGTGAAAATTTATTAGATTAGTATTTTTAGCCCTGATAGTAGTGGAAATCCTTGTTGTCCGGGGTTCGGACAACAAGATTGCAACGAATAGCAGGATTAGCTTCTAATAATAATTTTACTAGTTTTGAGTTTACAAAAATAGGATTTAGTTTTTAGATTATGGAAATAAATTTGATTAGCGATACGATTACCAAACCATCGGTTGAGATGTTGCAATACATGTTTAATGCCCAAGTGGGGGATGATGTATACAAGCAAGATCCTACGGTTATTGCACTCGAAGCCAGATTGGCAGGAATGTTTGGTATGGAAGCGGGACTTTTTTTTCCGTCGGGAACTATGGCAAATCAAACGGCTATTAAGTTGCATACCCAGCCAGGGGAGCAATTAATTGCGGATAAATTTGCTCATATATTTAATTATGAAGGTGGTGGAGTTTCATTCAATAGTGGTGTTTCGTGTTGTTTGCTAGATGGCGATAGAGGAATGATTACTGCCGAACAAGTTGCCGGAGCTATAAACGACCCAGAATTTTATCATAGCCCGCAGACAAGTTTGGTTTGTGTTGAAAATACAACAAATAAGGGAGGTGGGGCATGTTACGATTTGGAAGAATTAAAGAAAATAAAAGCGGTTTGTGATGCAAATGCCTTAAAATTCCATTTGGATGGCGCCCGAATTTGGAATGCCGTGGTTGCCAAAAAACAGCATCCGAGGGAATTTGGAGCACTGTTCGATACGATTTCGGTTTGTTTGTCCAAAGGATTAGGAGCACCGGTTGGTTCAGTTCTTTTGGGAAATAAGGAAACTATTCACAGGGCATTGCGTATTCGTAAAATTTTGGGTGGCGGTATGCGTCAAGTAGGTTATTTGGCAGCAGCCGGAAATTTTGCATTGGATCATAATATAGCCAAATTGCTCGATGATCACAGGAGGGCGAAAGAAATTGCTGCATTACTATCAAGATTGCCTTGGATTGGTAAAATTGAGCCAGTAGAAACCAATATTTTGATTTTTTCGGTGCGGGAAGGGTTAAGTGAAAAATTGCTTATTGAGAAACTGAAAGAGAAAAATATTTTGATAAGCTCGTTAGGACACGGAAAACTTCGAATTGTAACGCATCTGGATTATAAAGAGGTCATGCATACGTATGTTTTAGAGACGTTGCAGAAAATCGTTATTTAGTAACTAGACATTAGGCAATAGGCAATAGGCAATAGTTGTTGAACTAATGGCTATTGCCTAATTACTAATGCCTTATTTAAACATATCTTCCATTCCCGGAATCATTGGCATGTCCATTTTGGTAACGGCATCTAATTCGGTTTGGTTTACGTTTGATGCTTTTTCAATTGCCTTGTTTAAAACCAAGATCAAATAATCTTCTAGTTGCTCCTTGTCTTCCAAAAGAGAATCATCAATGGTGATTGATTTAATTTTTGTATTGGCGGTCAAGGTAACTTTTAGCAGGCTGTCATTACTTTGTTCGTCAATTAGTACGGTGTCTAAACGTTTTTTAGTATCTTCGATTTTTTGTTGGGTTTCTCTAAGTTTACCCATCATTCCCATTAAATCCATTTTGGTGATTTTTAAATTATTGAAAACAAAATTACGCAATTTGAAATTTAGTTATGTTAAATAAGATAAAAATCGAATTCGTTTTGAAACCGCTTTATGTTATTTTTGCAATCGTAATAATACTAAATCAACTCGCAAACAATGCCAGAAAATAGTACAGCCCCTGTAGCTAAGGTAATCCCTAAGAAATTAAAAAAATTTGGTGAAGTTAGAATTGATAATTATTTTTGGTTAAATGACCGAGAAAATCCTGAAGTTATTGATTACTTGAATCAGGAAAATGCCTATTACCAAGAAAAAACAGCACATACCAAAGATTTTCAAAAAGCTCTTTTTGAAGAAATGAAAAGCCGAATTAAGGAAGATGATCAATCGGTCCCTTATTTTTTTAATGGGTATTACTATATTACCCGCTATGAAAAAGGGCAGAACTATCCAATTTATTCCCGGAAAAAAGAAAGCCTTTCGGCAAAAGAAGAAATACTTTTCAATTGCAATGAAATGGCAAAGGATAAGCCTTATTTTCAATTGGGTGCTTTGAGTATCAGCCCTGATAATAAGCTGGCTCTTTTTAGTTATGATATTGTTGGGAGAAGGATTTATACCCTTCAAGTCAAAAACTTGGAAACCAATGAAATTTTAGATGATAAAATAGAAAATGTCACCGGTAGCGCAGTTTGGGCCAATGATAATAAAACCATATTTTATTCGGATCAAGATGATGTTACGTTGCGTTCGGATAAAATTTTCAAGCACAAATTAGGTTCAAAACAAACGGATGACGTATTGGTTTATTTTGAAAAAGATGAAACATTTAACGTGGAGATTCTTAAGTCCAAATCTAGAAAATATTTGGCTATTGAATCAGGAAGTACCTTGACCACGGAGTATCAAATCCTAGATGCTGATACTCCTGACGGAGAATTTAAAATTTTTCAGAAAAGAGTTCGAGGACTGGAATATAGCATTAATCATTATGGTGATAGTTTTTATATTTTAACGAATAAGGACAAGGCGGAGAATTTTAAATTGATGAAAACTTCGGTAAACAAGACTTCAAAAACCAATTGGGAAGAAGTGATTCCTCATAGAGACGATGTTTTGTTGGAAGATATCGAGATTTTTAATGATTTTTTAGTTTTGGAAGAACGCGAAAACGGTTTGAATAAAATCCGAATTATGCCGTGGAATGGGGAAGGGGAGTATTATCTTCCTTTTGAAAGTGAAACTTATACTGCTTATGCGACAGGGAATGTTGATTTTGACACTGATATTTTGCGTTATGGATACCAGTCAATGACAACGCCTTCGTCAATTATTGATTTCAATATGAAAACCAAAGTCAAGGAAATCAAAAAGGAGCAGGAAGTATTAGGCGGAAATTTTGATAAAAACAATTATGTCGAAGAACGTGTTTGGGCTACAGCCAGTGATGGTGTTAAAGTGCCTATTTCCATGGTGTACAGGAAAGGTTTGAAGAAAGATGGTACTAATCCATTGCTTCAATATGCTTATGGATCTTATGGTCATTCCATGGATGCAACTTTTTCCACAACTCGTTTAACGTTATTGGATCGAGGCTTTATTTTTGCAATTGCGCATATCCGCGGGGGTGAAGATTTGGGAAGGCAATGGTATGAAGATGGGAAATTATTGAAGAAAAAAAATACATTTACCGATTTCATAGATTGTTCCAAATTTTTGATTACAGAAAAATATACTTCTCCACAGCATTTGTATGCCGAAGGAGGTTCGGCAGGTGGTTTGTTGATGGGGGTCGTTGTTAATACTGCGCCTGAATTGTATAATGGAGTTATCGCTCAGGTGGCTTTTGTGGATGTAATAACCACTATGCTGGATGACAGTATTCCGCTAACAACTGGCGAATATGACGAATGGGGCAATCCAAATGTTCGCGAATATTATGATTATATGCTGTCTTACTCACCATATGATAATGTCTTGCCTCAAAAATATCCAAATATGTATGTGTCTACAGGTTTGCATGATTCGCAAGTACAGTATTGGGAACCAGCTAAATGGGTGGCAAAATTACGTGCCGTAAAAACAGATGACAATGTACTTTATTTGGATACCAATATGGATGCAGGACATGGTGGTGCTTCAGGTCGCTTTGAAGCTCTTAAGGAATTGGCAAAAGAGTATAGTTTTTTATTAGATTTAGAGAAAATTAAAGACTAATTAGATTTTTTTTGTTAGATTTGCATCATATCGGGGTCTATTAAAAAAATGCTCTCAGATAAACTATTTTTTTATGAAAGAAGAAATAAATGCTTATAATAATATTTTAGAGTTAATAGGTAATACTCCACTTGTTAAGCTAAATAGTATAACCGAGAATTTAAAAGGAAACTTCTATGCAAAAGTAGAGTCTTTTAATCCGGGACATTCTTCGAAAGATAGAATTGCTTTATACATTATTGAAGAAGCAGAAAAAAAAGGGATTTTATCTCCAGGGGACACTATAATCGAAACTACTTCGGGTAATACTGGATTTAGTTTGGCAATGGTAAGCATCATAAAGGGGTACAATTGTATTCTTGCGGTGAGTTCCAAATCTTCAAAAGATAAAATTGATATGTTAAGGAGTTTAGGGGCTAAAGTATATGTTTGTCCCGCTCACGTATCTGCCGATGATGAGCGTTCTTACTACAATGTTGCAAAACGGCTTCATGAAGAAACAAAAGGGTCGATTTATATCAATCAGTATTTTAATCAATTAAATATTGATGCCCATTACAAAACAACAGGACCTGAAATTTGGAAACAAACGAATGGTAAAATAACACATCTTGTTGCTTGTAGCGGAACTGGGGGGACAATTTCCGGAACTGCAAAATTTCTTAAGGAACAAAACCCTAATGTTAAAATTCTTGGTGTTGATGCTTTTGGGTCAGTATTGAAAAAATACCACGAAACCAAGGAATTTGATAACGATGAAATTTATCCATATAGAATAGAGGGATTGGGTAAAAATTTAATTCCATCGGCAACTGACTTTGATATTATTGACAAATTTATTAAGGTATCTGATGAAGAAAGTGCTCATTCCGCAAGAGAAATTACTAGAAAAGAAGGATTGTTTGTTGGTTATACTTCAGGTGCGGTAATGCAAGCTATCAAGCAATATGCCGAAGAAGGTGAGTTTGATGAAAATAGTAATGTAGTTGCCATATTCCCAGATCACGGTTCTCGTTATATGAGTAAGGTGTTTAGTGATGACTGGATGAATGATCAAGGATTCTTTGATAGTGTAAATGAAGAAGAAGCACAGAAAATAGAATTTATCAAATAAATTATTTTTTAATTATACGCGAAAAGAGGCTGTCCAAAAAGTAAGGACAGCCTTTTTTGTTTGCTGTTTTTAATCTAAAATAGTATTTTAGAGTTGTACAAAAAACATGCAATGGCTAAAGTAATATTTAAATCTCAATCGATCAATA
>Ga0308157_10001386_pt1 | contig 50913 bp, 52 predicted proteins | sample PhyBR1_FD_201035 | JGI IMG/M metagenome (GOLD analysis project Ga0308157, IMG submission 201035) | Phyllosphere microbial communities from UC Gill Tract Community Farm, Albany, California, United States - DLSLB.R1 | ecosystem: Host-associated > Plants > Phyllosphere > Unclassified | place: USA...
CAACAATGAGCGAGGCTGTTATGGAAGCTGTAGCTGATGCTTACGGCGAAGTAATTCACTTGTAAAAATATACCGTTTTACGGTTATATATAATTCTCAATTTAATAAATCCGATTTGTGAAAACAGATCGGATTTTTTTGTTTAATACGCTCTATAAGATAAAAACACTTAAAGCAAAGTCAGTTTTGTATATTTGATTAGATTTAAGCATTTAAAAATTTTCTAATTGACTAATTTTCTAATTGACTAATTAAAAATGACCACCGATATCATAGAAGTAAATAATTTCATTGTCCTCATCGAACAATCCAATTCTGACAAAGAATTTGTGCAACAATGCGAGATTGATGGTGATGCAGTAGGTTTTGCTTTTTATGGTTCTGGAAATGTAGAATTGGAAATTAAACACAACGATCAAACAAAATATCTAACAAACACAACTGGCTTAGCAATTTCTTTCTTTGGAAATCAAAAAGTTTCTTTTTCGCATAAAATTGCTCCCGAAAAACCTTTACAATCTATCAGCATTTTTGCGAAGCTGAAAACCCTGCAGACATTACCAAAAGAAGAAAGAGAAATCTTTGAAAAACAACTGCCTGAATTAGTAAATCCATCGGCACATTTTGTAAAAGGCCCAACGCTTTTTATGACACTCGAAATGCAATTGGCCGTTCAAAAAATATTCAATACCACGTATTCTGGCAATACAAGATTATTATTTTTAAAAAGTCAGGTGAATGAATTACTGGCGCATTATTTTGCACTGCTTTCTACAGAAAAGAAAACAGATTTAAGCGAAAAAGACAAAGAAAAACTTTTTCAGGCAAAAGATATCGTTAGCACAAACTATTCAAAACCACCTACTATTACAGAATTATCTAAACTAATTGGTTTGAACAGCAGTAAACTCAAAAAGAACTTTAAAGAACTTTTTGGAATTCCAGTTTACAAATACATTCACGAAGAAAGGCTCAACAAAGCTTACGAATTACTTTGCAACAGCGAAAAAACAGTACAAGAAACTGCATGGGAAGTGGGTTACGAAAGCTTAAGTTCATTCTCTAACGCTTTTCAGAAAAAATTTGGATCAAGACCAAACGAAGTCAAAAAACAATTCTTTTCAAACAAATCTTAATTCCTTTCAGACAAATCTTTTCATGTTGATGTGTGCAACTTTGTATCATCATTAATTAAAATCATTAATCATGAAAACAAAGAAAATTTTAGTACTGGGAGGCAATGGAAAAACGGGTCGCAGAGTTGCAGCATTATTAGAAACACAAAAAGACGTAGAAGTGAGAATTGGTTCGCGATCTGCCACAATTCCTTTTGATTGGGAAAAACCAGAAACATGGTTAAATGCCATGCAAGACATTGATACTGTTTACATCACATTTCAACCCGATCTAGCAGTACCAACAGCACCAGAAATCATTCAGAAGTTTACAACTCTTGCCACACAAAATGGAGTAGAAAAAATGGTTCTTCTTTCTGGAAGAGGCGAAAAAGAAGCGCAAGTTTGTGAAGAAATTGTAAAAGAAACAGCCAAAAATTGGACGATCGTAAGAGCATCTTGGTTCAATCAGAATTTTAGCGAAAGTATTTTTTTAGAACCTGTTTCAGCTGGATTTGTAGCACTCCCAAAAGCCGATGTTCTCGAGCCTTTTACTGATGCGGATGATATTGCAGCAGTAGTAACAGAAGCACTTTTAAACGAAAAACATAATGGCAAGACTTATGAATTAACTGGTCCTCGCCTGCTTAATTTTGAACAGGCTGTTTCTGAAATAGCAAAAATTACAAAGAGAGAAATTATTTTCCAAGCAGTAGAACTTGAGGATTATGTGAAGACGCTTCGGGAATATCAGGTTCCTGAAGACGAAATCTGGCTTGCAAATTATTTATTTACAGAAGTACTGGACGGACGAAATTCTAGCATTACAAATGATATTGAAAAAGTTTTAGGCCGAAAAGCAATAGATTTTACCGAATATGTTTTAAAAACATCAAAAACTGGAATTTGGAACAAAGTAAACCAGCTGTCATGAATTATCGGAGAGCAGTTTTATCGGGTATAATACTCTGGAGTTGTATAGCTTTAACCTTTTTTATTCTAGCACACATACCTATTGTAAAAGATTCTTTAAACATACAAACAGCACTAATCTGCATTTTAATTGTCTTCTACGCTATTTTTGGAGCTTCGTTTTATTACAAAAAAGGAACTTCGACATCAGGAATTCCAATTGGATTCATAATGTCTTTAACTGCTATTTTATTAGATGTTTTAATCTTTGTTCCATTTGTAGAAATTCCAAAAGGACATAGTTATCAGGATTTTTTCAGTAATCCTTTACTGTGGATTCTTGCCGTTTTAAATGTTGTAACGGTTTATTTTTATTGGAAAAAGAGATTTGAAAGTAAATAAAAACATAAACTTATTTTAGATAATCCGATTTGTAAAAACAAGTCGGATTTTTTTGTGCCTTTTCTCTTTAAACTTTTGTAGTTTTTGCAAATTAGGATTTCAAAATTTTAATATTATTTTCGCACCAAAATTAATCTAACCAATTACAAAAAAACAAATACTAGTATGAAAAAATTAATCCTATTTATAATCTTAGGAATAACTATTAATGCTAAGGCTCAAGAAGCTAGCGTAGAAAAATCAATCTTTTCGGCACAAACAGGTTTTGCCGGAATTTGGCTTAACAACGAATTAAAACTTGCTAATTCAATTGCTTTAAGAAGCGAAATTGGTATCGAACATGATTTTGCAGTTGGAGATCATTATGATGAAGCTGGTTTTATATTACAACCCGTAATTACAGCAGAGCCAAAATTTTATTTCAATCTGAAAAAAAGAAACGCTAGAGGAAAAAACATTTCAAATAATAGTGGTAATTATATTTCTCTTAAAACAAGTTACCATCCAGATTGGTTTGTCATTAATTTAGATGATAATATCACTAAAAATGCAGATTTATCTATTACTCCAACATGGGGAATGAAAAGAGCAATTGGAGATCATTTTACTTACGAAGCAGGCGCAGGAATCGGATACAGAATGGTATTTATTAAAGCAAATTCTAATTTTGGAAATGCACAAAGTGTAGATAATTTTGATTACACAAAGGAACAATTCTTACTTTATTTTCATTTAAGAATAGGCTATACTTTTTAAGAAATAATTTCTAATTTTTATACAATCCGATTTGTGAAAACAGATCGGATTTTTTTATGTAATAAATAGAATACCCCCTTTTTTGTCATTTCGACCGAAGGGAGAAATCTCCGCAAGTAGCTCTACAAAGAAACCCCACAAAGTAAATCGCCAATATTTGTCATTTCGACGAAGGAGAAATCCTTACAAGTAGCTCGACAAAGATTTGTAAATATCTTTGCTAATAACTTTACTTTGCGGAGTTTCTTACGAAGATTTCTCCCTTCGGTCGAAATGACAATACTGTGTCTTAAATCTCAATTGCGAAAACAAAAACTGTTTGTTTTATTTTCATACTGAAAATTGTTAATAAAAATCCTTTTTGTCATATTTTAAGTTGACAACATTCTCAATTATTCATTAGAAATTTGATTCATCATAAAACCTTGCTTAGAAAAGAATAACTTTTGAAAGGAATGTTTGAAAAAAACTCGAAAATGAAAAATCTAAGAAAACTTAAAATACACAGCAAATTTCAAACGAGAACATCAAATCACATTACAATTCCATCAATAAAACTAGAAGGGAAATGGCTTGAAAAATTGGGGTTTGAAAAAGGAAAAATGGTAATTGTTGAACAAAATAAAAACAGACTCACAATTACTCTAGAAAAAATAAAAAATGATTAAATAACATTTCCTCCAAAGTACTAAAAAGATTACTTTTATAAATCATTATAAATATCCTTTTTTATGGAAGAAACAAAAATATTCTACGCCGACGGAGAAAATCCAAAAATGATCGAAGCTTACAAAAGAGCACAAGAAACCTTTAAATATTTCTGGAGAGAATTATCTTGGGAATACAGAAGAATAGTTCCAGGATTGGATGTTGCTTGTGTAAAATTAGCTTTCACTCAAGATATAGATGACGAAACTATCGTAGAACATATGTGGATTAACGACGTAAACTTTGACGGCGAAATGATATACGGGATTTTAGTAAATGATCCCAATGATCTAACCAATGTTAATAATGGAGACGAAATTGCAATTCCGATTAATCAAATCAGCGATTGGTTATTTGCAAGCCAAGGAAAAACATCCGGGGCTTTTACGATACACGCCATGCGCTCAGAAATGGACGAAGACGAAAGAAAAGACCATGACGATGCTTGGGGCTTAGAGTTTGGAGATTACAATGATATTCTGGTTGTTACAAATCAGAAAGAAAAACCAGAAAACTTGATAGAGCATCCAATGAGTATCAATATGAAAGAAAGTCTAATCGAATTCTTAAAAAACAATCCAGAAGAAATAGAAGCGCAAGACGATTTAGGCTACACTTTTTTGCATCGTGAAGCTATTGCTGGAAATCAAACTTCTGTAGAACTCATTTTAAAAGCTGGCGCAAATGCAAAGGCAAAAACCAATAGCGGAAAAACAGCTTTAGATTTTGCCAAAGAACTCAAATGGGATCATCTAATACCTTTATTTCAATAAAAAATTTCAAAATCCGATTTACCAAAAGTAGATCGGATTTTTATTTGATAAACTGCTTCTCAAAAAAGAATATTTTTTCATTTTAAAATCAAAACTGATCATTTTTTCATCTGTTTACAATAAAGAATGTGCTACTTTTGCAGCACCAAATCTAACATGCCATAGAATGAAAAAATTATTCTTTACGCTTATACTGTTATCTTCAGTTTTATCTGCCCAAACCAAAACCGACACCGATTTTGCTTCCCGTTTAAAAAGCACTTTTTCTCAATCTACAGACTGTGTAAACGACTTCGAAAAAGTATTAAAACCAGCAGAACTTCAATCGTTAAACACTACCCTTAACGCTTTCGAAAAAAAACACCTTTACAAAATTGTAGTCATAACAACTCCTTCTGTTGAACCTTTTAAATCTTTTGACGAATTTGCAGTAGATCTTGACAAATTTTTATCAAAAGACCCGCGATTAGATCCAACTCTTCTAATTGTTGTGAGTAAAACATTAAGGCAAATTCAGGTCTTAAGCGTCGATTTTATAAAATACAAGTTAAATGCTGAAGACACACAAAACATAATCAGCACCTACTCTATTCCCGAACTTAAAAAAGGAAACTATTTTAAAGCTTTGGAACAGGCTTCAAATGAATTCATGAAAAAATTGCAACAACAATAAATACATCAAAATCCGATTTGCGAAATCAAATCGGATTTTTTTTTAATGTGTGGAAACTAATAGTTAGAAAAAGACTTATTTTAGTGTAAAAATAAGTTTTACTAGAAATGGAATTAGAACAATACAAAAAAGAATTTACCGAAGATGACGCTGTTGGCTGGTTAGAAATTGATAAAGAATTTGAACGCCTTTATCCGAATCAGGAACCCAAACATTTTGCTCCAGCAATTAGTTATATGCTTGGCGGAGAACATCCGCTTGATGGTGTAAGCTATTACGAAAGCAAAAATCAAGAAGATCATTACCATTTTATTACTTACGGTTTTTCTGAATTGTATTATAATGAAGAAAAAGCAGATGGAGAATTTAGCAAATGGGGATTTGAACTTACTTTTAGATTAAAACCTTATGAAGCCGATAGCGGAAATCCGAGCTGGGTTGTGGCTTTGCTCCAAAATATAGCTAAATATGTATTTGACAGTGGAAATTGGTTTGAAGAGTTTCATTACATGCCAGCAAACGGACCAATTCGTCTGGACACTGAAACCGATATTACGGCATTAATTTTTGTGAATGATCTGGAAGTTCCTAAAAAACAAACGCCACACGGCGAAGTTTCATTTTTACAAATCGTCGGCATAACTTCTGCTGAATATGAAAACATTAAAGAAAATCCAGAAAGGGTGGAAGAATTAGTAAATAAGCTAAAAGAAAATAATCCTTTACTAATTACCGATTTGAATCGAAAAGATTAAACTATCAAAAATGATTAATTACAATAACAAAATCTTCAAACCTGTAAGCAACAGCGAAAACGGAGAAACCTCTAGTGAAACTGCATTTCATTATATACAGGAAGGAAACATTTTAACTTCTGAATATTCTGGAGGAAAAATCGTTAAAGGTCATTTAATTGGTTTGGTTGACGGCGCGGGAAATATCGAAATGAGATATCATCAAGTGAATGAAAAAGGCGAATTAATGACTGGTTTCTGCACTTCTAAACCTGAAATTTTAGCAAGCGGAAAAATTAGGCTTCAAGAAACGTGGCAATGGACTTCTGGAGATTTATCTAAAGGAAATTCTATACTTGAAGAACAATAAATGCAATTTCTAAAATGACGATCATAAGAGAATCAAGAGATAGCGATTTACCTCATTTAAGAGAATTATTCTTAAACGAAAGACGGCGCACATTTACAGAACAAGATCTGTCAGAATTTGAATTAGACGATTTTGACAAGCAAACACAAGGCGAATATATTTTAGCGGCTCTTGTAAACAATATTCCGGTCGGATTTATTTCGATCTGGATGCCTAACAATTTCATTCATCATCTTTACGTTGATGTTAAACATCAAGGAAAAAATCTTGGTACAGAATTATTAAAAGCAGCCATCTTAAAAACCTCATTTCCAATTACCCTAAAATGCCTTACAAGCAACATTAAAGCAGTTGAATTTTATGGAAAAAAGGGATTTGTAGAAAAATCGAGAGGAAATTCGAGCAACGGAACTTATATTTTATTTGAGTTGACCAAAGAAGTAAAATAACCCTAAAATGCTGAAGACATGAGCCAGATTCAAGATTACAACAATTCTCAGACAGCAGAAAACAAAGAAATCTGCGATCTTCTTTTGGCGATTATAAATGAAAATCTTTCTGATGCCGAAAGCAAAATCTGGCATGCGCATCCTGTTTAGTTCCTAGACGGAAATCCGATTGTGGGTTATAGCAAATTAAAAGATTCAGTTCGATTGCTTTTCTGGAGCGGACAATCTTTTGACGAAGAAAAACTTCAAAACGAAGGTTCGTTTAAAGCTGCCGAAATGCGCTACACAAATAGCAATCAAATAAACGAACAAGACTTAAAACGCTGGCTAGAAAAAAGCAGAGAAATTCAATGGGATTATAAAAACATTGTCAAACGAAAAGGCGAACTGCTTCGAATAAAGCCACTTTAAAAAAATCAATTATCTAATTTTCAATATTTTATCTTTAATTTTACTACTGACATACTGTTGTCACAAAGGCATTTTACCTTTATAAAATAAAACTAAAAAAATGGAAACTAAAGATGGAAAATTAGCCGTTTATGCCCAAAATAGACAAGATTGGCGCAATTGGCTTGAGACAAATAGCCAGACAGAAAAATCGGTTTGGTTAATCTTATATCATAAAAAAAGTCAGACAGAAAGCGTAAATTTAATCGAAGCAACCGAAGAAGCACTTTGTTTTGGTTGGATTGACAGTCTCTGCAAAAAACGCGATGCCGAAAGCTATTATCTTACCTTCTCACACCGAAATCCGAAAACCAGCAAATGGAGCAAACCCAATATTGAAAGAGCCGAACGTATGATTCAGCAAAATTTAATGACAGAACACGGTCAGAAAGCAATCGATATTGCAAAAGAAAAAGGAAAATGGATTACCGAATAATGTAGAAAATAAAATTCTTACTTACTAGGGCGTGTCCCTCCGGGTCAGGCTGTCCGCTATATTCCCGATTAACAAAAACTACGGCTAAAAAGCCTTGTTTTTCTAAATCGGGAGATGCCGCTCTCATCCTTCACGCATCTGGCATCCATAAGAACACTTTTGTTCTTATATAATTTGTACATTAGTAAGATCAGAACTACAACCAAAAACACACCACATCATGCTAAAACAAATTTTTATCCTTCTTATTTTTTGCTTCGGAATTCAAGTGCATTCACAAGAAATTGGTTTTACAACTCCAGATTATAAATCCATCGAAAAAGAAATCAACGACAAAAATTCAAAATTTTTCTATCCTAAATTAATGGAAAGACTCACGAAAAATGATACGCTTTTATCGTATGACGAATACCGCCATTTGTATTTAGGCTATGTTTTTCAACCCAAATACAATGCCTTTTGGAAATCGCCAGACGAGGAACAGCTTCGCAAATATTATGACAAAGAAGAACTCGAAGCTTCAGATTACGATGAAATAATCAAATTGTCCAATCATACCTTAAGCGAATTCCCATTTGACTTAAAACAGCTCAATTTCCTTACTTACGTTTATCACTTAAAAGGAGACGAAGCATCTGCAAAAATTGCTTCTTTTAGATTTCACAGCATTATGAATGTCATACTTTCTTCTGGCGACGGAAAAAAATGCGAAACTGGTTTTCATGTCATAATGGTCGAACACGAATACATTTTGCTCAATCTTTTTGAAATTGAATCTAAAGGACAATCGCTCGTTGATAATTGCGATTATCTGAGCTTCGAGAAAGGCGTTTATAATGTAGACGGTATTTATTTTAACATCGAAAAAATGCTTGAAAACGAAAAGAAAATGCTTCGCTAACATAATTTTAAAAACAGAATACCACAGCTTCAGCAAATTTTAATGTTGAAGCTTTTTTTTTGATAAAAACTATTTATTTATTGTTTATCAATAAATTTTTATTATTTTAGCAGCATAACTTCTAATCTTGAATAGCATGGAAATTAAAATTGGAACACCACAGATTCTAAAAATCCTGAATATCTTATCATGGATTATTTTTATTGGCTTATGCGTAGAAGCTGGCATGTATCTTTTTAACGGAATTTATACTATGACGATAAACTCCTATAATGCCCGTTTTCTTCATTTGCTTGACTTATATAATTACAGCCCAAGTTTTTATATTCAAGAAATATGCTTTATCAGCATCGTGGCAATCTTAAAAGCCATTATGTTTTATCTGATTGTAAAAATGCTGCATGAGAAAAAATTAAACATCGAACAGCCTTTTACTGCCGAAATGGGGCGTTTTATATCTTATCTTTCTTATCTCGCTTTCGGAATTGGGTTGTTTTCTTTCTGGGCCTTCAAATTCAACAATTGGCTACTCATTAAAGGCGTAAAACTTCCTTCGTTGGAATCACTTAATCTTGAGGGACACAGCATTTGGATCTTTATGGCAATTGTAATGTTTGTGGTAGGACAGATTTTTAAAAGAGGAATCGAAATTCAATCTGAAATTGACTTAACTATTTAAACAAAAAATTATGCCCATTATAGTAAATTTAGACGTCATGATGGCAAAGCGAAAAATGTCATTAAACGAACTTTCAGAAAAAGTAGATTTAACCTTGTCTAATCTTTCCATTCTAAAAACTGGCAAAGCAAAAGCAATTCGTTTCAGTACGCTAGAAGCTATCTGTAAAGTTCTTGATTGCCAGCCCGGCGATATTTTAGAATTTTCTGAAGAATAATTTCATTTCGATTTAATTTGTATTTTCGTGTAAATCAGATTGAAATTTCAAAACAATTATAAATCTAAAAAATCTGAAAATGAACATTCTAATTGTTTACGCACATCCGAGCAAAAAATCGTACACTTTTCAAGTTTTAGAAAGATTGAAACTAGTCTTGAATACTGAAAAATGGAATGTAGAAATCTCCGATTTATATGCGTCTAATTTTGTGGGTGATATGTCTGAGGAAGAATACGAACGAGAAGGTTTTGCCAAAACAGAACTTCCTATTTCTACAGATGTTTTAGCAGAACAAGAAAAAATAGAAAAAGCAGACTGCATTATTTTTCTGTACCCTGTTTGGTGGAGCGATTGTCCTGCAAAATTAAAAGGTTGGTTTGATCGTGTTTACTCTGTTGGATATGCGTACGGACAAAGCGAAACGGCTAGAAAAATGAAAACCATTCCGTACGGTCTTGTACTTTGCACAGCGGGTCATCCGAATGAATTCTTGCATGAAATTGAAATTGCACAAAGCATGGAAAAAATTATGCTGGAAGACCGACTTGGAAAACGTTTTACGCATAAAGAAATGATTATTCTAGGCGGAACATTGGAGCTAGAAAATGTTATGTCAATACATTTTGAGCTTTTAAATAAAATTCCTCAAAAAATTAAAGCAATACTATAAACCTTAAATTTTACTTTATAAAAAATGGAACTAGAAAATAATGCAGAAAAATCAGTTTTTGAAGAAATCCCAACAGAAAAAATATACTCAGAAAAAGCCATAAGAATAGGAACATTTTTTGCTGGTCCATTAGTTGCTGGGTATTGCATTTCAGAAAATTTTAAAGTTTTTAATGACTTTGAAAAAGCCAAAAACACTTGGATTATAACCATCATATCCATGATTGCAATTATTCCGCTTATTTTTATTATTCCAGATAATTTTCCTAGTTTCCTTTTTCCGTTACTTTATTTAACGGTCTCTTCTTATTTTTTGAAAAAATTCCAAGAACAGAATATTCAAAAACATATTCAAAATGGAGGTGAAACTTTTGGAGGATGGAGAGTCACTTTGATTGGTTTGTTAAGCATCATTGTTTTTTTCGGAATCATAATTAGTGTAGTCTTATTAACCGAAAATGCTTAATAATTTTTCTTGTCTGAAACACCCCTTAAGATTGTCTTTTAAACACCTTAACCAATTGATTTTTAGATTGTAAATTTACTTTACTAATTTAAAAGTCAATTGATTATGAATACTCAAGATTTTACCACAACAATACTTGTCAGTCAATCGCCAGAAGAAGTTTTTAAAGCCATACAAAACGTTCGCGGCTGGTGGTCTGAAGAAATTGAAGGAAAAACAGCCAACCAAGGAGACGAATTTAAATACCATTATGAAGACGTTCACCGTTGTAAAATAAAACTGATTGAAGTAATTCCGAATCAGAAAATCGTTTGGCTTATTGAAGAAAACTATTTCAGCTTCACCCAAGACGATACAGAATGGACCAATACTACTGCTGTTTTTGATATTTCGAAAGAAAATGACAAAACGAAACTCAATTTTACACATGTGGGGTTAGTGCCAGAATATGAATGTTTTGAAGTTTGCAAAGCAGGCTGGACCAATTATATTGAGAATAGTTTGAGAAAACTAATTGAAACAGGAAAAGGTCTGCCAAATGCTACTGGAAAACCACAAATTGAAACTGAAAGAAAATTATCTAAAAAATAAAATCACATTCCATACTATTATTTTAGGCTACGTCAATCATAGATTTGGCTAAATCTATTTTGCTAATGCTTCGCAACTTTGTATCAACAAAAAAATAATAGTATGAAAATTATAATTACAGGTTCCCTAGGGAACATTAGCAAGCCTTTAGCGAAAGCTTTATTAAAAGAAAACCATCAAATTACAATAATTGCAAGCAGTAGCGAAAGAAAATCGGAAATTGAAAATCTGGGAGCTCAAGCCGCAATTGGATCTGTAAATGATGCCGATTTTCTGACTCAAACTTTTACGGGAGCAAATGCCGTATATTGCATGATTCCGCGCGCGAATTATTTTGATCCGAATCTCGATTTAGATGCTTTTACGCGTACAATTGGAAATAATTATGCAGAAGCGATCGCAAAATCTGGCGTAAAACTAGTAGTATTTTTAAGCAGTATTGGCGCACATTTGCAAGAAGGTTCTGGAATTATTCAGCGTTATAATGAAATTGAAGCGGTTCTCAACAAACTTTCAGATGTTTCGATTACCTTTATGCGTCCGACTTCTTTTTACTACAATTTGCTGGCTTACATTCCTGCGATAAAAAATCAGGGATTTATTTCGGCTAATTATGGAGCGGATCAATTGATTCCGTGGGTTTCTCCAAACGATATAGCCGAAGCAATTGCAGAAGAACTTACAACTCCGCTTGACGGAAAAAAAATACGTTATGTGGCTAGCGAAGAAGTTTCTGGAGATGAAACGGCAAAAATTTTAGGCGATGCCATCGGAAATCCCGATTTAAAGTGGAAATTAATATCTGACGAAGAAACACTAAACGGATTAATTGCTGTTGGAATGCAGCCTAAAATCGCACAAGGTTTGGTAGAAATGTATGCCGCACTTTACAGCGGTTTGCTAAGTGAAGATTATTACCAAAATCGTCCAGCGGTTTTAGGAAAAACAAAACTGGCAGATTATGCAAAAGAATTTGCTGCCGTTTTCAACCAAAATTAATTACCTTGTACTATGGCAAATCAGCAACCACTTCGATTTAAGACAATAAGCGAATTTCATGATTTTAGAGATTTGCCAAAACCCGAACATCCTTTGGTAAGCGTTTACAATTTTGAAGATTTAAAATATCTAAATAACGAAGAACCCAAAAGCTTAATGCTGGATTTTTATTCGATTGCTTTAAAAAGAAATGCCAACGCAAAAATGCGATATGGCCAGCAGGAATATGATTTTAAAGAAGGAGTTTTAATTTTTCTTTCGCCAGGACAAGTTTTTTCTATTGAAGGAAATGCCGAAATGCAACACACAGGATGGTCATTATTGATTCATCCTGATTTTCTTTGGAATACGCCGCTTGCTCATAAAATCAAACAATACGACTACTTTGGTTACGCGGTCAATGAAGCGCTACATCTTTCTGATAAAGAAGAGAATATGCTCATTGATATTATCAAAAATATTCAGCAGGAATACCAATCCAATATCGATAAATTCAGTCAAGACGTTATTATTGCACAAATTGAATTGTTTCTCACGTATGCAGAACGATTTTACAACAGACAATTTATTACCCGAAAAATAAGCAGTCATCAGATTCTCGCACGATTAGAAAAACTTTTGGAAGACCATTTTACCGACGACACTTTAAAACAAAAAGGAATTCCAACAGTTCAATTTATTGCCGAAAACCTAAATGTTTCTCCCAATTATCTCAGCGCATTATTAAAAACGCATACGGGGCAAAGCACGCAACAGCATATTCATAATAAATTGATTGAAAAGGCAAAAGAAAAGCTTTCAACTACTACTCTATCTATCAGCGAAATTGCATTTGAACTGGGTTTTGAGCACCAGCAATCCTTTAGTAAATTATTTAAAACAAAGACCAACACTTCCCCTTTAGAATTCAGGCAATCGTTTAACTAATTGTTTTATTTTTCATACATTCGTTAGGTAAAAAACGAAAATCATGAATCCATTTTTAAGAAATACTTTGGCTGTAATTGCAGGTCTTGTTATTGGCAGTATTGTCAACATGAGCATCATTTTAGTAAGCAGCTCTATAATTCCAGCGCCAAATGGTGCAGACGTTACTACTGCTGAAGGTTTAAAAGCAAACATGCATTTATTTGAGCCAAAGCATTTTCTTTTCCCATTTTTGGCGCACGCACTCGGAACTTTTGCAGGAGCATTGACAACCGCTTTTGCTGCAATTAAGCACAAAACAAAACTGGCTTTCGGCATTGGAGGTTTCTTTTTATTTGGTGGTCTTGTTACAATTTTCACTTTACCTTCTCCACTTTGGTATGGTTTAGTTGATTTAGTTTTTGCTTATATTCCGATGGCTTATATGGCTTCTAAAGTTGCTGTAAAAAAATGAAATCATGGAAAATCAAAAAAAGATAAAACCAGCCAAAAAATGCTATGAACATCTTGGCGGTAAATTGGGAGAATTGCTTCTAGAAACTTTTGCCGACAAAAAATGGATTGCCAAAAATAATCCCGAAGAGAAGCATTTTTACATAACAGAATTGGGTGAAAAAGAATTTGCTAAACTTGGTATTGATCTTAGCAAAATCAAATCGGAAGCCATTTAATTTTATAAATTTCCTTTTCTTTTCTACAAAATTTGTAGCACTTTATTTCATAACTTAGTTTGCTTTTAAATCTTGAATCATGACTAAGAAAGAAATCGCTAAAAACTTCCTGAAACTGGCAGCAAAAGGACATTCTCATGAAGGTTTTCGATTATATGTCGGAAAGAATTTCAAACATCACAACGCCTACTTCAAAGGCGATGCAGACACCTTAATGCTTGCCATGGAAGAATCTGCTAGAACAAATCCGAATAAGATTTTTAAAATTCATCATGTTTTAGAAGATGGAAACCTTGTTGCTGTGCATTCACATCTTAAACAAACGCCTTCAGACATTGGTTTTGCTGTTGTGCATATTCTAAAATTCAAAGACGACAAAATCGTGGAATTCTGGGATTTAGGCCAACCCGTTCCAAAAGATTCTATTAATACAAATGGAATGTTTTAAATTAATGGTGAATTATTAATGATCAATTATTAATTCAACAATAAAGCTTATAAACCACTGTCAAATCATATCCTAACATTTAACCATTAACAATTCACCATTATAAACCAATGAACTTTATCGCCAAAATTTCCTTATTAACAATTCTAATTTTCACTTCTTGCAATTCATCGGCACAGAAAAAAGAGGATTATAAAAAAAGTATCGACAGTATACTTCAAAATTCTAATCCAAAATTTAATGGTGTGGTTTTGATTTCTCAAAATGGAAAAACATTGTATTCTAAAGCGCAAGGCTTTTCTAATTTTGAAACTAGAACACCTTTGAAAATGAATACCCAATTTGAAATCATGTCCAACAGTAAATTAATTGCCGCCGTTTTGCTTTTGTTGGAAGTAGAAAAAGGAAAAGTAGATTTGAATACGCCAATCAAAAAGTATTTACCAGAACTGACACAAACTTGGGCCGATTCTGTAACAGTTCATCAGCTTTTAAACCACTCGCACGGAATTATCGATTTACAAAAACCATTGGCTTTTAAACCGGGAACCGATTTTAAATACGGAAATCTAAGTTTTAATCTGGTCGCAAAAATTGTCGAATTCAGCTCTAAAAAAAGTTATACAGAAGTTGCCGAATCGCTTTTTAAGAAATTAAAAATGAGCCACACTTTTTGTTATTCAAAAGATAAAGAACAAAATCTGGCGACGGGTTATTATAATGTAAAAAATCAGGTGGAAGCTGATACTTCAAGACAAATTACAGATGAAACTTTAGGTGCAGACGGTATTATTTCAACCGTTTCTGATCTTGCTATTTGGAACAATAATCTTCATAAAGGAAAAATATTAAAGCCCGAATCGTATCAGTTATTAACTAAAAACACCATTTTATCTCAGCATAATTTCTTCGGAAAAGAAAAAAAGCCTTATGGATACGGAATTCGAATTGTAGAAGAAGAATCAGTTAAATATCTTGGACATACAGGCTTAGGAGACGGATTTTCTGGCCTAAATTTGTATTTCCCAGAAAGTGATGTTAGTCTGATTATTCTAGAAAATCAAATGCCCGAAGATGCCAATTTGTTTTATGCTTCTGAATTCAAAATCAAAAACATCCTTCTAAAAAGCAATTTATTAAGTAAAAAGTAAACCAAATGGCAAAAAATAAAACTACAGAAACTCAAAACAGTGTTACTGATTTTATTAACGCTGTCGAAAATGAAGTTAAAAGAAACGATGCTTTTGAACTTCTTAAAATAATAGAGGAAACAACAGGCTTTGAACCCAAAATGTGGGGACCTAGCATTATTGGTTTTGGAAGTTATCATTATAAATATGACAGCGGACATGAAGGCGATGCACCATTAGCTGGATTTTCGCCAAGAAAAACAGCATTGACCGTTTATTTCTATTTACCAGAAGAAAAAAGAGAAGAACTTTTATCGAAACTCGGAAAACATACTTCTTCAAAAGCTTGCATTTACATCAAAAAATTAGCTGATGTCGATATCGAAATCTTAAAAAAAATAATTTTGCTTTCTACTCAATACACTCAAAAATTATATCCCTCAAAATAAAATGATTACATTCTTAATTCTAGCGTTTTTAATACTATTTGCCCTTTACAGATTTCTTGAGCATCCAAAATTTGGAAAAGCTCCTTCTGGCGAAAGATTAACTTTGATTCAAAATTCGCCTCAATATAAAAACGGAAAATTCGAAAATCAATCTTTTACACCCGATCTTGCAGAAGGAGAAAGTATGGCGGGAGTTTTGTTTGAATTCTTCTTCAAAAAAGTAGAAAGAAAAACTCCAACCGATTTGATTCCGTCTATAAAAACCAATTTACATGAACTTTCTCTCGATCAAGATATTTTAGTTTGGTTTGGACATTCATCATATTTTATTCAGTTGGAAGGAAAACGATTTTTAATTGATCCCGTTTTTAGCGGAAACGCCTCTCCTATTCCTGGCACAACAAAATCTTTCAAAGGTTCTGATATTTATTCCGTCGATGATCTTCCAGAAATTGATTATTTATTGATTACACACGATCATTATGATCATTTGGATTACGATACGATTTTAAAATTAAAACCTAAAACAAAAAAGATTATCACGGCTCTTGGAGTGGGTTCACATTTTGAGTTTTGGGGATTTCCATCAGAAAAAATTATCGAAAAAGATTGGTACAGCACCATCAAATTAGATGAAAATCTGACGATTCATACTACGCCATCAAGACATTTTTCTGGCAGAAGTTTTAAAAGATGCAATACACTTTGGACTTCTTTTGTTTTGGAAACTAACGATTTTAAGATGTATTTGGGTGGCGACAGCGGTTACGATTCTCATTTTGCTGCAATTGGTGAGAAATATGGGCCTTTTGACATCGCTTTATTGGATAATGGTCAATACAATGAAAAATGGAAATACATTCATAATATGCCTGAAGATGTAATAAAAGCAATGAAAGACCTGAAAGCAAAACGCGTATTTCCGGTGCATTCTTCTAAGTTTTCGCTATCGCTTCATGCTTGGGACGAACCTTTGAAAAAAGTAACCGAATTGAATAGTTTGTCTGAAAATCCGATTCCTTTAATTACACCAATGATCGGCGAAATCGTTGAATTGAAAAATGGTAAACAAGAGTTTAAACAGTGGTGGAAAGGGGTTAATTAATTATGAATAGTTAATTGCTAATTGTAATGTCACCCTGAGCGAAGTCGAAGGGCGTTCCAATTGGCACTTGGGCTTCGACTTCGCTCAGCCTGACAACGAACCCAGCACTTAAAACTTGAAATCTGAAATTTCAAACCTGAAACTTCAAACTTAAAACCTGAAACAAAAAAATGAAACCAAAAATATACTATTTCGTAATTACCTTTCTATTAACAATAAATCTATTCGCCCAAAATACCTACGTGTTTTTAGGATCGTATAATCGCGATAAAACAGCTGAAGCTATTCAAGTTTATCAATTGGATACATTGAGCGGAAAATTGACCAAATTTACTTCGGTTAAAAATGTTGTCAATCCGTCTTATTTAACGGTTTCGCCAAACGGAAAATACATTTATGCCTGTACAGACACCAAAACTCCAAATGCAGGAAGTGTAAGCAGTTTTGAATTTAATCCGTCGGCAAAAACATTGACTTTTTTAAACAGTCAGAGAAGTGGTGGCGAAAATCCCGTTTATGTAAGTGTACATAAAAACGGAAAATGGCTTGCCAATGCCAACTATACAGAAGGAAGTGTTTCGGTTTATCCGCTCTTGGAAAACGGTAAAATCGATTCGATTGCTCAGAATTTTCAATATATGGACGGAAGCGTAAATAAAGACAGACAAACTCGATCTCATGTACATTCAGCCTTATTTTCTCCACAGTGCGATTATTTGTTTTTACCCGATTTAGGAGCCGATAAAATTCGCTGTTATGCTTTTGATGAAAATCTAAAAAAGCCTTTAATCGAAACTAAAAATCCGTTTACGAAAACCGATTTAGAAGCTGGTCCAAGACATTTAACTTTTCACCCAAATCAAAAGTGGGGATATTGTATTGAAGAAATGGCTGGACAAATAAGCGTCTACAATTACGAAAATGGTGTTTTAAATAAAATTCAGCGTATTGCGACGCATTCCGATAAAATAAAAGAAGGTTTTGAAAGCTCTGATATTCATATTTCACCTGATGGTAAATTTTTATATGCTACAAATCGCGGAAAAGAAAACAATATTGCGATTTTCTCTATTGACGAAAACGGTTTGCTTAAAAGCATTGGCTATCAGTCTACTTTAGGAAAACATCCTAGAATTTTTGCCCTTGACGAAAGCGGAAAATTTTTAGTAGCATCAAATGTATTGACTAGCAATGTTGTTGTTTTTAAAAGAGATTCTAAAACTGGATTATTAAAGAAAATAGGAAAAGAGATAAAAATGGAAAACGTTTCTTGTGTTCAGATTAAGCAGATTTGATTTTTTTATTTCACGCAGATTTTGCTGATTATAGCAGATTTTATTTCTTGCTTTATTTTTAACATTCTGTCTAATTAGGCAAAAACTAATCATAAAAAAACAAAAAAATGGAAATATCAAACTTCAATCTACAGCCCGATTTCTTAGAAAATGAAATCTCAAAGTTAATTCCGTTAGAAGAAAAACATTTTGAGGCATTATTTGAAGCCGCTTCCGACCCGTTAATTTGGGAACAAAATCCAGCCAAAGATCGATATAAAAGAGACGTTTTTAGAGCTTATTTTGATATGATAATCACAAAAAGTCCGTTCTTAATTCTCGACAAACAAACCAACGAAATTATGGGAACAACGAGTTTCTACGATTACAATCTAGAAAAATCGAGCGTTGGAATTGGCTACACTTTTATTACCAGAAAATATTGGGGCGGGCCATATAATAAATCGAACAAAAAATTAATGATTGATTATGCTTTTCAGCATGTTAATTCGGTACTTTTTCATATTGGATCAGAAAATTTCCGTTCGCAAAAAGCTGTTTTAAAACTCGGAGCAGAAAAAATCAATGAAGTGACATTTACTGTTAATGGTGCCGATGTGCCGTATTTTGAATATGAATTGAAGCGATAATAGTTTGCAGTTGTCAGTTACAGTTTTCAGTTTCTACATAACTTCTAACATTTAACTTCTAACACATAACCTTTCACAAAAAAGAAAAATGAAAAGAATAACCGTTTTCTGTGCTTCTAGTTTTGGCACTGAAAAAATTTACGAAGAACAAGCCATTTTAGTTGGAAAAACATTGGCCGAACAAAATATCGAACTAGTTTATGGTGGTGCAAATGTCGGTTTGATGGGCGCTGTAGCAGACGGAGCTTTAAACGTCGGCGGAAAAGTGATTGGTGTGCTTCCAAACTTTTTAAGATCAAAAGAAATTGCTCATTTGGGTTTAACCGAATTGGTTTTGGTGGAAAGCATGCACGAAAGAAAAACCAAAATGAACGATTTGTGCGATGGTGTAATTGCACTTCCTGGAGGATTTGGAACACTCGAAGAACTTTTCGAAATGCTGACTTGGGCGCAATTAGGTTTGCATAAAAAACCAATCGCTATTTTAAACATAAATGGTTTTTACGATTCGCTGATAGCATTACTGCAAACCATGACCGAAAAAGGATTACTGAAAGAGGTTAATCAGAAAATGCTTTTGGTTAGTGATTCGATTGATGATTTATTAGAAAAAATGAGAAATTATGTTCCGCCAACAGTTGGAAAATGGATTGACAAAGCACAATCTTAGTTTTCAGCGTTACACTCTATCAACATTTTTAAACTGCTTTTTATAGTCACTTGGATTTACTCCGTTATGTTTTTTAAACAGTCGATTCAAGTGACTTGCATCGCTAAAACCAAATTCATATACAATCTCATTGATTTGCATATTGGTATATTTCAGTCGTGTTTCAATTAGTTTTATTTTGTACGCGATTGTATATTCCTGTATGCTTTGCCCTGTTTTGGTTTTAAAATACTCACTTATATATTTGGGCGAAATATTAAATGCTGACGCCATATTCGATGCCTTTAATTGATCTGGACGATAAATATTTTGATGAACATAATTCAATAAATCCAAACTTGGCACTGCATTAACTTCATTTATACTAAGAGGAGCCATAAGCGAAATATTTCTCGCTGCTATTGTTATAATCGTATTTAGAATTTGCTTTATAACTTCTTGCTGCTGCGGAAACTGGCTTTTTTCTTCTCTAATAAGTGCTTCTATCATGGCTCTTATTAAAGGTTTGTCGATTATAGTTTTTAAAATACAGCCCGGCATATGATTGTGGTTATGGAAAATAAACTCCAACTTCTGAATCCAATCGCTGTTTTGTGTTTTAAGATAACTGTCATTAAAGCGTATAAAGAAAAAATTCGTTTTCTCAGTGACTTCAAAACTATGTGTATCTTGAGGGAAAATCAAGAAAAACTTGTCACTGCTATATGGTAATCGGTGATCGTTGATAATTTGAGTTCCTTTTCCTTCTAGAACAAACACCATTTCAAAGAAAGTATTTTTTCGTTCTTTCGGTTCGTATTCTACAACTTCTAAAAACTGAAGTTCAAAAGGACGGTGTAAGTTTCTAATTTCCATCTTCCAAAAATACAAATTATTCCAATGATTGTACAAATTTATAAAAGTCGTTATCTGCAACTTTGCACTATAAAATCACATCAATATGGAAACAACCTCATTTTTATTATTACGTCTTGCAATCGCCATCAGTATGTTTGGCCACGGATTAGTCCGTTTGCCAAAGCTAGCAACTTTCAGCAATTGGATGGTTGGCAGTTTTGAAAATTCGATGCTGCCAAAAATCATCGTAACACCATTTAGTTACATTCTTCCTATAGCCGAATTTGCAATTGGTCTTTTCTTATTATTAGGCATCTTTACTAAACCATCCTTAGTTGCAGGAGCAGTCGTTATGCTCATCTTGTTGTTTGGCACTTCGATGATTGAGAACTGGGAAGCTATTCCTTCACAATTAATTCACATCGCTTTTTTTGCTTTGCTTTTGCATTTTGCAGATTATAACAGCTGGGTAATTGATACTTTAATTAAAAAATAAATAGCATGAGTTCAAGAAGAAATTTTATTAAACAAACTGGAATAATAGGAATGTTTGGAATGATGAATCCTATGGAAACTTTTTCGGAAGTTTCGAAAAATGCACCTCTTTTCGTCCCACAAAAAACAAAATGGGCAGATGGTTCTAGATTAGTGGTTTCGATCTCAATGCAATTTGAAGCTGGCGGACAGCCTCAAAATGCCGAAAGTCCGTTTCCTCAAAATATACAAAAAGGTTTTATTGATCTTCCTTCTGCAACCTGGTACGAATATGGATATAAAGAAGGCATTCCGCGTATGTTGGACAATTGGGACAAATTGGGCGTAAAAGTTACTTCGCATATGGTTGGAACCGCCGTTTTAAAAAATCCCGAACTGGCTAAAGAAATTGTACAAAGAGGCCATGAAGCTGCCGCACACGGAATGAGCTGGAGCACACAATACACCATGCCGTATGACGAAGAAAAAAAGTTTATAAAAGACGGTGTCGATGCCATAAAAAAAGTCACAGGCTTCACTCCTGTTGGCTACAATGCCAACTGGTTACGCCGAGGACAAAATACTCTGGATATTTTACAGGAACTTGATTTTAAATATCATATCGATGATCTTAGCCGTGATGAACCTTTTATTATTCAGGTAAAAAATAAAGATTTTGCGGTGGTTCCATATACACTTCGATGCAATGATATTGTTTTGATTGAAGGCAAGAACTTTTCGACAGATCAATTCTTTCAACAAGTTAAAATGGAATTTGACCAATTATACGCTGAAAGTGAAACACAACGCCGACAAATGTCAATTAGTTTTCATGACCGTATTGGAGGGACTCCGCAAATGGTAAAAGCAGCAAATGATCTCATCAAATATATGCAACAGCATAAAGGTGTAAGTTTTAAACGAAAAGATGAAATTGCCGAAATCGCGCTGCATGATAAAACTACAATTAGAGAGTAAATTTTAGATTATAATCCATATAAGTCCAAAAACTTGTGTGGATTTTTTTTATTAAATTAGAGCTTCGAAAAAAGTATCAGTTTTAAACCCAATCTTGTCATTCCGAGGAACAAGGAATCACACATGAAGCTCGTTACAGAATGTCGCCAATCGTTGTAGATCATCGGGTGTGATTTCTTCTTCGTCGAAATGACAAACGAAGCTTTTTTTACATTTTACAATTCACAAATAACATCTCACCAACAAAAATGAAAACAGAAAACAACAAATATGCAAAGGCCGAAATGCTGATAAGAAAACCTGTTTCAGAAGTTTTTCAGGCTTTTATTGATCCTCATATTACAAGTAAATTTTGGTTTACAAAGGGATCTGGAAAATTAGAAGAAAATAAAAAAACAGAATGGACTTGGGAAATGTATGGCTTTTCGCTTTCGGTTACTACACTTGTTCTTCAAGAAAACAAAAAGATTGTAATTGAATGGGGAAATCCAGATGAAATCACTTTGGTAGAATGGGTTTTTAGTCCGCTGAATGAAAATGAAACTTTTGTGAGTATCACCAATTCTGGTTTTCATGGAGACACCGATAAAATTATTGATCAGGTTCGTAATTCGACTGAAGGTTTTACTTTGGTTTTGGCTGGAGCAAAAGCTTATTTAGAGCATAATTTACAATTGAATTTGGTATTAGATCGTTTTCCAAAGGGACTAGCGTAATCTTTGTTTTAACCGCAAAGAACGCAAAGGTTTACGCAAAGTGCGCGAAGTTTTTTTTTAGAATCATTAAAATGAAAAGTTCACAAAGCTTTGCGAACTTAAAATATACATTCTGTTTAGAACTCTTACTAAAAAATCTTAGCGTTCTTTGCGGTAAAAATGAAAGACACTTTTTAAATTTTGTACTCCAATAGGAACTTGAAAAAATAAAAAAAAATGGAAACAAAGAAACCCGAAAATATAGACGAATACATTGGAGCATTTCCTAATGATGTACAAGAAATTTTGGAAAAAGTAAGAATGACGATTCAGAAGGCGGCGCCAGATGCCAAAGAAAAAATCAGTTATTCGATGCCAGCTTTTGAACAGAACGGAATTGTAGTTTATTTTGCGGCTTTTAAAAAACATATTGGACTTTATGCATTACCAAGCGGACACGTAGCTTTTGCAGAAAAACTTTCTAAATACAAATCAGGAAAAGGCTCTGTTCAATTTCCTTTAAAAGAAGCAATGCCTTATGACTTGATTACTGAAATTGTCAAATTTAGAGTCAAAGAAAATCTGGAAAAAGCAAAAAAGAAATAAACCACAATGAATTTAACCAAACATTACGACCAGCTTTACAAAACATCTTCTGAAATTATTTCAGCAGGCAAATATTCTATTGATTCTGAACTTAAAAACGAATCTGATTCTCGTTTTGGAATCACGTTACTTATTCGCCCAAATGATGAAATTAAAGCTAATATTCAGACTTTCATTAATGAATTAAAAAAAGCAGAACCTGAGCAATATTTTTACCCAGATTCAGACATTCATATTACCGTTATGTCGATTATTTCTTGTTCTTCAGCTTTTACATTAGATCAAATTTCGCCAAACGAATATATCGAGGTAATCTGCAGAAGTCTTGTAGATGTGGAGAAAATCAAAATTCATTTTAAAGGTATAACTGCTTCCCCTTCGGCAATTATGATTCAAGGTTTTCCAAGTGATGAAACCTTGAATAATTTAAGAAACAGACTTCGCGAAAATTTCAAAAATTCCGGATTACAGCAAAGCATAGATAGCCGTTATTCTATATCGACAGCGCATTCAACTATAATGCGTTTTCAGGAAAAGCTCCACGATCCGAAAAAACTAATAGAAATAGCAGCAAAATTTCGTGATTATGATTTCGGAGAATTTGATGTAAAAAGTATCGAATTGGTTTACAATGACTGGTATCAGCGTAAAAATACTACTCGTGTTTTGGGAGATTTTGGATTGAGATAAATTACTTAAAACCAGAATAAATTTTGTTAATAAAACTTCTATTTTCGAGTTTTAAGCTTTACAAATACATCTACCTTTGGGTTCAAAATAACCAAATTATACAAACTTACAACGGTGGATAAAAAACTTTACGGCCTAGATCATTTACGTGCTTTTGCAATCTGTTTTGTTTTTTTATTTCATTATCAAGTTCCTGTTTTTGATTACCCAGAATGGCTTCCTGCAATTGCTAAATTTGGCTGGACAGGAGTCGATTTGTTTTTTGTTTTAAGCGGTTTTCTAATTTCTTCTCAGCTGTTTTTTCAAATTAAAAATGGCATCGAAATTTCGTTTAAAGACTTTTTTGTAAAACGCTTTTTTAGAATTCTTCCTGCTTTTTGGTTCGTGACAGCGATCTATTATCTTTTTCCTTTTTTTAGAGAAAGAGAAGCGCTTCCTCCTTTATGGAAGCTACTCACTTTTACTCAAAATTTCGATTTAAACCTTCAAGATTTTGGTACATTTTCTCATGCTTGGTCACTTTGTGTAGAAGAACATTTTTATCTTCTTTTACCTCTATTTCTGTACTTTTTGCTCAACACGAAATTCTTCAGCAAATCATATTGGTTGCTGCTTACCTTTATCTTGTTAGGATTTGTTTTTCGATTTTATAGCTGGGAAAGATTATATATTCCACTTATTGAAAATGATAATTCTTGGCTTTATTGGTACAAGTATATTTACTACCCAACATACAATCGCTTGGACGGACTTTTGATTGGGGTTGCAATTGCTGCCTTTTATCAATTTCTACCTGAATTTTGGAAAAAAATCTCAAAATACGGAAATCTTTTACTTATAATTGGACTTCTAATATTGTTTGGTGCTTATATTCTTTGCATTGAAGAAAGATCTTTTTACGCATCACTTTTCGGATTTCCGGTAATTGGGCTCGGCTATGGATTTGTGGTTATGGGCGCAATATCTCCTGAAAGCGTTTTATACAAATGGAATTCTAAAAAAACTACTTTTATTGCAGGGCTTTCGTATGGAATATATTTAACGCACAAAGGAATTATTCATATTACTCAGGAATTTCTCGCTTCTTTAAACATTGATACAAGTAGTACATTTTCAATGCTAATTTGCATTATTACTTGTGTAGGAGCCGCATATCTGCTACATCAAATAATTGAGAAGCCATTTATGAAATGGAGAACAAGGTTTTTGAGTGAGAAAAAATTATTGCTTGAATTTGCCAAAATGCCATAAAACTCCAGACGGATCGTGCAAAAAACATTCGCTTCCCCAATCTAAATATTTTATTGGAGTCAGTTTTACTCCTTCATATTTTGAAGGAAGATTTAGAGCTAAAAGTTCGCTGTAATACCGTTCGACATTATCCACTTCCAGAAAAATCATAGTATTTTCAATCCAATTTTTATCGTAGTAATCTTGAAGATAAAAAGCGATTTCTCCCGTTTTAAAAACCGAAAAATTAGATTCTAAAACCGTTTCTTCAAATCCTAAATCGCGATAAAAACTTCTTGAGATTTCAAAGTTCTTAGCACCTATAAAAGGTCGGATAGATTTAGCTCCGTGATTCATTTACTATAGATTTATATCGTTATAATAAATTAAAAACCATTTATTATCGATCAGTTTAAATTGTCTCTCTACTTCAAAACCACTATCTGGAATCCAAAATTTTTCTGTGATTAAAGTATCTGTTTTTACTAACGAATGCTGGTATTCTTCAATTTCTGTTTTTTCAGCAACCGGAATTACTTGAAACTCCCAATTCTTTCTTGTCCAATTGTATTGCTCAAAACCAGAAACATGTTTTCCTTCGATCGGAAAATCAACTCTTGAAACTTGAAAAAGAGAATCAGAATGGAATTTTTTATTGAACTCGTCAAAATTTTCAGGCAATTCTTTTTTTATAGGTTTTGCAATGCTATCACTTTTAATAGCAATTTCAGAGTTTGATTTCGTCTCTTCTTTTATTTTATTACAATTCACAGCAATAAAAGCGAAAGCCAAAACAGGCAAAATAGTAGCGATTTTCATGAAGATTAGATTTTAGCTTTTCTTCAAAATACTTCCCAAACCGCGTCCAATTTGTTCTATTGCTTCGATACCTTTCGCCAAAGGCGATGCGGTAAAATCTTCGTAAGCATCCATTGCACTTTCTTTCCTATCGTCTTGCGGATAAACAAGCATTACATTATTGCTGTCGAAATATTTTTCAAACTTCGTTGGCAATTTATCAAAGATAGATTGATACGAAACAGAACCTTTTCGAGATAAATTGACAACCACCAAATCAGTTGGTTTTATTTCAGTAGAGATGCTTTCAAAATCTTCCCAATCTGAAACATTTTTAAAACCAAATTTGCTGTTCAGTTTTAAATTAGAAGCAATTTGCTGAATAGCCTGATAGGTTCTTTCTTCGCCGTAAATCACAATCGGAATACTTAATTCCTGCGCCAAACGGCTCACTTTCTGCATTAGCAAATGAAAACCAATTCCTCTTTCTGAAAATGGCGGACAAATGAAAACCAGTCTTTTTTCTTCAATAAAATTCTTTTGAAACCTACAGATAAACAAAGTCTTATCTACATTATTGATAATCGAATCAACATTTTCTCCAAAGATTTTATCAATAAATCCTGTTTTCCTTGGCCAGCCCACTATCACAATATCCGACATGATTTCTTTAGAAGTTCTTGCAATTCCGCTCGCAGGATTGTGATCGATTCTGGCAATAGTATTAATTTTTACTTCTGAAGCAGATCCTTGAATTACAAATTTATCGGCCGCTTTTCTGTATTTTAAAATGTTCTTTTCCGCCTGATTATTGTTTGGAACAATAGTCAATAAAGTAACCGGATTTGATGATTTTTTATCTTTGATCAAAAGCGCAAAATCCAACAAACTTGCTGCAGCAGACGATTTTGCCAACGGAATCAAAATATGTTCGTCTAAGATCTGATCTCTGTCTGCGTCTTCATGTGAAATTTCTTCTTCGCAGATGGCAATTTTTTTCGCCGCTTTTTCAGTGGCAAAAGAAGCTACAATACACGTAATCAGAATTAGGATAATGGTTCCGTTTAAAATATTTTCATCTAATATTTTTGCTTTAAATCCGACCAAAATTACGGCCAAAGTTGCCGCGGCGTGCGCACTACTCAATCCAAAAATAAGCTGTCTTTCTGTTCGGGTATATTTAAAAACAATTTGAGTAAAAAACGCTGCAATCCATTTTCCAAATATCGCTACAACGCTCAAAGTTCCAGCCACTATTAAAGCTGTTGGTCCGCTCAAAATAACACTTACATCAACTAGCATTCCCACAGAAATCAAGAAAAACGGAATAAACAGCGAATTCCCCATAAATTCAATTCTATTCATCAAAGCAGAAGAATGCGGAATCAGCGGATTCAAAGCCAAACCTGCAACGAAAGCTCCAATAATAGGCTCTACTCCTGCCACTTCAGCCAAAAAGGCAGCAAAGAAAACGACAGAAAGTACAAAAATATAATGGGCGTGTTTTTCACTTTCCAACTTCTTAAAAAACCATTTTGCTACACGAGGGATAATCAAAAACATTATAGCAGAGAAAATTGCCAATGAAATAATCAATTTAACCCAAAATGCCTGATTTAGATTTCCCTGACTGCTTCCCATAATTACTGCCAGAATAATTAAAACGGCAGTATCTGTCAAAATAGTTCCTCCAACGGTAATGGCAACAGCTTGATTTTTAGCAATTCCTAATTTACTCACAATCGGATACGCGACCAAAGTGTGTGTAGCAAACATACTTGCCGTCAAGAAACTCGCATTAAAATCATATTTCAACAAATAAAAACAAACTGGAAATCCAATTGAAAGCGGAAGAATGAAGGTGAAAAAGCCAAAGAGCAAACTCTTATTTCTATTGGCCTTGAACTCGTTCATATCCAATTCTAAACCTGCAATAAACATGATATATAAAAGCCCGATTGTAGAAAATAAATCTACCGCAGAGTTTTTAGCCAGAATATTTAATCCGTGCGGACCAATGATAACCCCAGAAATAATAAGTCCGATAATTCCAGGAATGTTTATTTTTTTTAGTAAAATGGGACAAAGCAGGATTATAAATAGTATTAATGAAAAAATCAATACTGGATTGCTTAGTGGTAATTCGAATTCTTGTAATAGATGTCTGAAAAATTCTATCATAGGGTAACTTTATCTTCTTGTGGCATTATTATTTGTAAAAAGACGTTTTCAGAATTAAAACAAAATCCATGAAGTATTAATAATAAAGAATCGAGTAATGTAACTCGTTCATCTACAAAAATACCGAAAAAACACGAACTTTTTACGGAAACTGCATATTAAGGTTTTAAATTTATTTCGTTGCCGAATTATTAAATTTTAATATTTATTTTAACAAATACGCAAGATTAACATTAAAAAAGAAATCATCATTGCATTATTCGATTATCTTTGTCTTAACAAAAAATGAACAATGGAAGAATGTATCTCTGTTTTTGATATGCTTAAAATTGGCGTTGGCCCTTCAAGCTCACACACTTTGGGTCCTTGGCGCGCTGCGGAACGCTTTCTAGAAGAATTGAAAGAAGAAGCAATTTTAGACGATATTACAAGGGTAAAAGTCGATTTATATGGCTCGCTTTCTTTAACTGGAAAAGGCCACGCAACAGATCTTGCGGTAATGTTAGGATTAAGCGGACAAGATCCTGAATATATTCCTGTAGAGGATATTGCAGGAATTATTAAAAAAATCGAAACCACAAACGAAATCAATTTGGGTAACCAAAAAGTGATTCCATTCTTTTTTCTTCAAGACATTGTTTTTAATAAAGACTTTCTTCCGTTTCACGCAAACGGACTGAAATTTACGGCTTACCAATCTGACGATTCAGAATACGAATCGACTTTTTATTCTATAGGTGGTGGCTTTGTGGTAAAAGAAGAACGTACAAATGCCAAACTGAAAGAGGTTATAAAATGTGCCTTTCCTTATCCCATTCAAAACGCGGCAGAATTATTGAATTATACCGTTACTGAAAATAAATCAATTTCTGAAATTGTATACGAAAATGAAATTTCGATGCGTCCAGAAGCTGAAGTTCATTCGGAATTAATGCGTATTTGGAATACGATGTTGGAATGTATGTACATTGGTTGCCATTCTGAAGGAATTCTTCCTGGCGGACTTCACGTACGAAGAAGAGCTTTTGATATGCACCAAAACTTAATTGGATTATCTAATTACACTGACCCGCAAAGCTGGTTGGAAGAAATTAGAAAAACTGAAGTTAAATTCCGTCAAATCTTAAAATGGGTAAGCTGTTTTGCCCTTGCCGTTAATGAAGTAAATGCTTCTTTAGGCCGTGTGGTTACTGCTCCTACCAACGGAAGTTCTGGTGTAATTCCTGCTGTTTTAATGTACTACATGGTTATTGAAAACCATAATGCAGGCGAAAAAGAAATCAAACAATTTTTGATGGTGGCTGGTGAAATTGGAAGTATCTTTAAAAAAGGTTCTACTATTTCTGCAGCAATGGGCGGATGTCAAGCTGAGATTGGCGTTTCGTCTTCGATGGCTGCGGCTGCTCTTTGCGAATTAATGGGCGGAACTCCTGCTCAAGTTCTTATGGCTGCTGAAATTGCCATGGAACATCATTTAGGTTTAACCTGCGATCCTATTGGCGGTTTAGTTCAAATTCCATGTATCGAAAGAAATACAATGGGTGCCATTAAAGCCATAAACGCTGCTGAATTAGCTTTAGAAACCGATTCTAAAAATGCTAAAGTTCCATTAGACAAAGTGATTAACACCATGTGGGAAACAGCAAAAGATATGAATTCAAAATATAAAGAAACTTCTGAAGGAGGTCTTGCAATTGCTGTAAACATGGCTGATTGCTAAAACTTAAAATAATTATTGCCAAAGATCAAAGGTTTTAGACTGATGAAAAATCCTTCTTAGAACCTTTAATCTTTGTCAAAAAATCTCAAAAATTACTACACAATTACTCTATTGTAATGGAAAACAGTCAATTTCTATTAGAGTTAAAAGACCGAAAACCATTTTCTCTCGAAATATTCTATAATTGCTAATTCCCTTTTTACAATTATTCAATACTTTTACAACATCAAAAAAACACTAAAATGTCAGTAGCAAAAAAAGATTATAAAAGAATCACAACAAAGTCATTAATTGAAATGAAAAGCAACGGAGAGAAAATCTCTATGCTTACTGCGTATGATTATACAATGGCAAAAATTGTTGATACCGCTGGTATCGATGTAATTTTAGTTGGTGATTCGGCATCAAATGTAATGGCTGGTCACGAAACGACTTTGCCAATTACTTTAGATCAAATGATATATCATGCTTCTTCTGTAGTTCGCGCTGTAGAAAGAGCTTTAGTTGTAGTTGACTTGCCTTTTGGAAGTTACCAATCTGACCCAAAAGAAGCTTTACGCTCTTCTATCAGAATTATGAAAGAAAGTGGCGCTCATGCTGTAAAATTAGAAGGCGGAAAAGAAATTAAAGAATCTATTAAAAAAATATTACACGCTGGTATTCCTGTAATGGGACACTTAGGTTTAACACCTCAATCGATCTACAAATTCGGAACTTACAGTGTTCGCGCTAAAGAAGAAGAAGAAGCTGAAAAATTGATTGAAGATGCTCAAATGCTTGAAAAAGTGGGATGTTTTGCTGTTGTTTTAGAAAAAATCCCAGCAGATCTGGCTAAAAAAGTAGCTGAAAGCATTTCTATTCCAGTAATCGGAATTGGAGCTGGAGGCGGTGTTGACGGTCAAGTTTTAGTAATTCACGATATGTTGGGAATGAACAATGAATTCAGCCCTCGTTTCTTACGTCGCTACTTAAATCTTTACGACGAAATGACTAAAGCAATTGGTCAATACGCTGCAGATGTTAAGGCTAGTGATTTCCCGAACGAAAAGGAACAATACTAATTTTTAAGATACTAAGGTTCTGAGGTTCTGAGTTGCTAAGGTTCTAAGTTTTTAGGCTCAAAGAGACAAAGCAACAAAGGTTCAGAGATTTTTATAAATTGCCTCCAGCTTTAGCTGGAGGTTTATTTTTAAGACATGTTAAAGGCTTTAGCCAAACTTTTTCAATTTAAAATTTCACTTCAAAATGAAAATTATTTCAGACAAAAACAATCTCCAAATTCTTCACGAAGACAACCATATTATTGTGGTTAACAAACGTGTGGGCGATATTGTACAAGGTGATAAAACGGGCGACAAACCTTTGTCTGATGTTGTGAAAGAATATATTAAAGCTAAATACAACAAACCTGGAGATGTTTTCTTGGGGGTTATTCATCGTCTAGACAGGCCTACAACTGGAATTGTTGTTTTTGCTAGAACTAGCAAAGCTTTATCGCGTATGAATGAATTGTTCAGTAATCGCGAAACCCAAAAAACATATTGGGCTGTTGTCAAAAATAAACCAAAAGACGAAAAAGCAAAATTGATTCATTATTTAAAAAGAAACGAAAAAAACAACACTTCAAAAGCGCATTTAAAAGAAGTTCCAGATAGCAAATTAGCCAGTTTAGATTACACTATAATAAAAGAACTTCAGAATTATACCGCTCTGGAAATCAATTTACATACGGGTCGTCATCATCAAATTCGTGCACAATTAAGTGCCGTCGGATCGCCAATTAAAGGAGATTTAAAATATGGCGCAGACCGAAGCAATCCCGATGGAGGAATCCATCTTCATGCAAGAAAACTAACTTTTGTTCATCCTGTTTCAAAAGAGAATATCACAATTATTGCCCCTACTCCAGATGATCCTATTTGGAATGCTGTCTGATTTTTATGATTTAATTGTTAATTTTTTAAATTTTATCGATTAACTTGCATAGAGAAAAAACAAGCAAATCGAAAAAATGGACTTTAAAAACGACATCGGATATCGAAAAGAAACTCTAAAAAAGTTATTGTATAATATTCAAAAAAGCGAAGATTTAATTGTAAAAGCTTTATATGATGACTTTAAAAAACCAGAGTTCGAAGCTGTTTTAACCGAAACGAATTACGTTATTTCGGAACTTAAGGATACGATTAAAAACCTGAATAAATGGGCAAAACCAAAACGTGTTTTTCCATCTCTGCTTAATTTTCCCTCTTCCGATTATCTTTATAAAGAACCTTATGGAGATGTATTAATCATTGCTCCTTGGAACTACCCTTTTCAGCTTGCTTTGTGTCCTCTCGTGGCTGCAGTTGCTGCAGGAAATAGAGTCGTTTTAAAACCATCTGAACTTACCCCTCATACCTCTGCCATAATTGCAAAAATTATAGAAAAAACGTTTCACGTTAAGCACGTAGAAGTTTTTGAAGGCGGTGTTGATGTTTCTAATAAACTATTGGCGCAGCGCTGGGATTATATCTTTTTTACAGGAAGCGTTGCTGTTGGTAAAATTGTTGCAAAAGCGGCAGCCGAAAATCTAACTCCGGTTACTCTTGAATTAGGCGGAAAAAATCCTTGCATTATTGATGAAACAGCCAATTTAAAACTGGCTGCCAAACGAATTGTCTGGGGGAAATTTATCAACGCAGGACAAACTTGCATTGCACCCGACTATATTCTAATTCAAAAAAACATGAAAGTCAATTTCATTTCTTATATGATTGAAGAAATCATAAAAGCCTACGGAAAGAAAATTGACAAATCTCCCGATTTTGCGCGAATTATAAATACCAAAAACTGGTATCGCTTGACCAATATGATTCAAGGTGAGCACATTTTGTTTGGTGGAGAAAGCAATGCCAGCCAACTTTATATTGCGCCTACTCTTCTTGAGGAACCAGATTTGGACAGTGCCGTTATGAAAGAAGAGATCTTCGGTCCTATTTTACCGATTCTTGTTTACGAAAATGAAAATGACATCGAAAATGTTGTGAGCCGTTATGAGAAACCTCTTTCATTTTACATTTTTAGCGAAAATAATTCATTTGCAAAGAAATTAATTTCGAAATACTCTTTCGGAGGCGGATGTATCAACGATACCGTTATTCATTTCTCTAACAACAGACTGCCTTTTGGCGGTGTCGGACATAGCGGAATCGGTGCTTATCACGGTAAACAAAGCTTCGACACATTTTCTCATCATAAAGCAATTGTAAAAAAAGGAAATTGGCTTGATTTGCCTATGCGCTACGCACCTTACAAAGACAAATTGGGTCCCATAAAGCGAATTTTAGACTGGCTGTAACAGCGGTTAAAAACATTTCGGAATGTTTTGTAGATTTTTATATGGAATTGATTAAAAATATTATATTTACGTCAAGATACCTTTCAAATATTACAAGTCTATAAAACAATCTTACATAAAAATGAAATCTACACTTAACCAAATTGAGGACATTAAAAAAAATGGCTTTTCCCTTGATTTTGCTACAGTTTTTAATCACGCTTTCGAAAATTACAAAAAAATAGCACTTTACTCAGGACTTATCATCCTAGTTTTTTCAATTATTGCAGCCGTCGCTTTTATGGGTATAATGATTGCCTATTTTGGTGCCGAGGCAATGACAAAAGATTTCATTCAAAATTTTGAGAATCAACAATTCACTTCAATCCAACTCGTAATTCAAACCGTTGCTGTTTCTGTGGTTGCAGGAATTACAGCTCCTTTTGGTGCTGGTTTTCTAAAAATGGCCGATTCTGCAGACAAAGATATTGAGTTTAATGTTTCCACTATTTTCTCTTATTACAAAGCACCCTATTTTGCACAAATTTTTGTTGCTGCTTTTATTCCAGCAATTTTAGGAACTGCCATTGCCAATTTAATCGAAAGTTCAGGAATTGTATTTGTTGGAAACATCATTTCGTTTATGGTTTCTTACTTTATGTATCTTTCTATTCCATTAATTGTTTTTGGAAACCTTAAAGCTATAGATGCTATAAAATCTAGTATCATTATCGTTACAAAAAATCCGCTTAACATATTTGCTTTTTTTATCATAGGTTTCCTTGGTTCCATGGTTGGTTTTATTGGCTGTTGCGTCGGAATCATATTTACGGTTGTTTTTAACAGCTCTATGATTTACGCGACTTATTTCGCCATTTTTGGAACACAATCTGAGGAAGAAGATTCAATTGATTCAATCGGAAAATACAATGTAGATTAAAACCGAAAATTCTTATTTACCGAGAACTTAACCACTTCTTTTTAAGAATTTTCAAAAGACTATTTACTAAACCAACATACCCCAAATTCTATGGTCGCAAACTATAGTTTTTTCAATTCGGTTATTTCAGGAATTTCCACTGCTGGGAGTGCCTTCGAATCAATTATGACTGGATGGTATGTGTTTAATTCCGATATTATTTACTATAACAACCATAAACTTTTTGTTTTAGGTTTATCGCTTTTTGCCTTCCTTTCGCTCTTGGTTTATCAATTTTTTAGAATTAAAGCTAAAATCGGATATTTCATCGAAAAGAAGAAAGAACAAGATGCCGTTGGAAGAGAATACCAGCTTTATATCTTATTTTTTGGCATTGCGGTAATTGTAATTGAAATCATAAATGAAATTTTCAAAATAAGACCCAAAAGCCTCTTAATTGTAAATGTTTCAATTGGGGTTTTGGTACTTGTCATTTATACGATAACAGATAAAATTAAATGGATAAGAGATAAAATCCAGCAGATTTTTATTTCCAGCTTTTTTATTTACATCAGTTACGTAGCCTACAACATTGTTACGCTAAAAAATGATGTTGTGCCCATTATTGTTTTCCTTATTTCTTTTTTCTTTTCGTACAACATCCTTAAACCTATAAAGATTTATTGGGCCTTTGTTGCTTTAACGTTTACCTTTCTAATTACGACGTTAACACTTCAACTTATTCCAATAAAATCTTCCATCTTACTGCTTAATTTCTGCATTCTAATTTTTATTATAAATCAAGTAAAATATGCAGTTTTATTAAACAATCGCGACAATTTTAGATTTGCAAACGAAATCGTCCATAAAGGAAATTCACTTACAATAGCATCCAATCAAAAAGGTGAAATACTTTTCTGCAGTGAAACCGTAACTCCTATTTTAGGATATCAACCCGATCAAGTTATGGGTTTGAAATTCTGGGAATTAACCCATGATTTAGAATCAGAAGAAAAATTCAATCCTGTTAGAGACCAAGAAAACAAGCTTTATATTAGAAAATTAAAAACCGAAAACGGCGAATACAAATACATTCAGTGGAAAGATAAAAAGTTTTCAGACGATTTGATTATTAGCATTGGGCAAGATGTTACCGAACAAGTTATCGTTCAGGATCAATACAAAAACTTAATTGAAACGGCCACCGATATTATTTTTGAAATAGACGCAGAAGGTCATTTTACTTTTATAAATGAATTTGGTATTTCTGCTCTTGGATATTCTCAAAACGAAATAATCAAAAAACACTATTCCAATTTTATTCATGATAATTACATCAATAGTGCCGTAGATTTTTACGAAAATTTGGTTCTCAATGAAAACAATTATCCCATTATTGAAATTCCAATTTTGAAGAAAAATGGTGAAAAAATATGGATGTCTCAAAAAATTATTGTTCGTAAAAATGAATTAGGATTAACAATTGGCTTCTCTGGAATTGCAAGAGATATTACCGAGAAAAAAAATATCGAAAACGAGAAAAAAAGACGTCTTAAAAAAATTGAAGCCTATAACAATTCAACCAAAAAATTATCCACGACAGATTTTAGCAAGTACAACGAATTAAACACTGTTATCGATTTAATATTAAAAGAAGCTGCTTCTATAAGCAACACTAACCGTGTAAGCTTTTGGAAATATGACGATGATTTAATTACTTGCAAAAATCTTTTTAGCCTTGACAATCAAAGTTTAAGCGACAAAAACATTTTAAATAAAGAGTCCTATCCTATTTATTTTGAAACCTTAAACAATAAGGCAATTATTAACGCGCCAGACGTATTCAACAAATTGGAAACATCTGAGTTTCAAAAGCTTTATTTTACAAAAAACAACATCAAATCAATGCTAGATGTGCCTATTTTCTTAACAGGCCAATTAGCAGGTGTTGCTTGTTTTGAAAGCACAGAACAAAAACGAGAATGGGACAATGAAGACATTAATTATGCGAGAACCATATCTGATGTGATTTCTCTTGCCATTTCTTCGCAAATGCGCTTAGAGGCAGAAAGAAAATTGGAACTTAAAAGCCAGCTTTTATCCGCGCTTTCATTATGTACAGAGAAGTTTCTGCTCAGCAAAACTACTCATCAAATGTTTCAGGAAACGTTCAATATTATAGGAAAAGCAGCCAAAGTAGATCATATGTATTATTACGAAAAAGATGCGATCTATAATACTGTAAGCCAAAAATATAAATGGTCACGAGAGGGTATTGTCCATCAAATTACGCCTTTGCATCATATGACAGAAGAAAATCTTCAAGAAATATATGATGTCGCATCGCAAAGAAAAATCCTAAATATATTTACAAGAAATCTTAATGATGGTTTCTTCAAAAAACTTCTCATCGACAATGAAATACAATCTATCTTAATCTTACCTATTTACATTAATGATCTTTTTACAGGTTTTATTGGTTTTGATGATTGTACAACCGAAAGAAAATGGACTGAAGATGAAATAAACATCTTTCAGGTATTGGCAAATAATATTTCATCGGCGTTAGAAAGAAACCGAAATGAAACTAAGATTATTGAAAGCGAAGAGAAATTTAAACTGATTGCAAACAATATTCCTGGAACCGTTTATTTATCAAAATTTGATGCTTTCTCGACCAAAATATTCTTAAACGATGAAGTTTTAAATCTTACCGGATATTCAAAATCTGAATTTATTGAAAATAATTTGTCTTTTCTATCGTTAATTCATCCAGATGATAAAGAAGAAGTAATCAACAATCAAATCGATAATCTACAGCACGGAATGCCTTTACACAATGTGTATCGCATTCAGCGCAAAAGTGGCGAATTTATTTGGATAGAAGAATTTGGAGATGTAATTAAGCGAGACGATGAAATTGAATTTGTGGGCGGAATCTATTTTGACATTACAAGTAAAAAAGAAATAGAAGATGCGATAAAAGCCAAGCAGCTTGCTGAAGCGGCAAATAAATCAAAATCGGACTTCTTGGCTAATATGTCGCACGAAATCAGAACTCCTCTAAACGGAATTATTGGTTTTACACACTTATTAATGAAAACGGATTTGGAGGAAATTCAAGAAAAATACATGACCACAATCAACCAATCGGCTCATTCCCTTCTTGAAATTATAAATGATATTTTGGATTTCTCAAAAATTGAAGCAGGAAAACTGGAACTTTTTATTGATTTATACGACATAAAAAAAATCTTAGGACAAGTTTTCGATTTAATTGTTTACGAGTCTAATAAAAAAAATCTGGAACTGGAATTGAATATTGATCCCGATGTTCCCAAATATATCTGGACAGATATTGTTCGTCTCAAACAGATTTTGATTAACCTGCTTTCAAATGCGGTTAAATTTACAACAGAAGGTTCTATCAAACTAAATGTTTCGGTTTTAGAAAAGAACCATAGCAACAATTGTGTTCTACGTTTTGCTGTAATTGATACCGGAATTGGAATTCTTGAAAAAAATCAGAAAAAAATATTCAAAGCTTTTCTGCAAGAAGACAGCTCAACAACAAGAAAATTTGGAGGAACAGGATTAGGTTTAACCATATCTAACCAATTGCTTGCTTTAATGGAAAGCCGTTTACAACTAGAAAGTAAAATTGACGAAGGAAGTACTTTTTTCTTTGATTTAAATTTAAAAACAAGCAATCACAGCATTAATGATAAATATAATGCCGAGCTTAAAAGTTTGAATATTGACTTAGATTCTGACGAAATTGAGACAAACGACAACAATATTACTTTTTTAATTGTAGAAGATAATAAGGTAAACATGCTTCTTCTAAAAACAATTATAAAAAATCTATATCATAATGCTTTCATTTTCGAATGCGAAAACGGATATGAAGCCATTCAGCAATTTGAAAAAATTAATCCGACCATTATTTTTATGGATATTCAGATGCCAATTATGAATGGTTATGAAACTGCAAAAGCAATTAGAAATACCAAGAAGGGCCGTGATGTTCCTATTATTGCCGTGACAGCAGGCGCGGAAAAAGAAGAACGAAACAAATGTATTTCTGCCGGAATGGATGATTATATTTCTAAACCAATTATGAAAGGAAGTGTTGAAGAAGCACTAGTTAAATGGCTAGGGTGATTTTTTTAGTTTCAGATTGTTTGCTGAAACTGAAAACTGCGACTGACAACAAAACATAAACCTTTCAATTGTAAAATTTATCATAAAAAATATATAAATTCGTACAACGTTTTAAATAACAAGTTAAAAAACAATTCAATATGAAATGGCAAGGCAGAAGGCAAAGTGATAATGTCGAAGACAGAAGATCAATTTCTGGTGGAGGAAAAGCAATAATTGGCGGAGGAGTTATTGGGATCATTGTTTTGCTTCTAAATGTTTTTGGCGGCGAAACAGGTCAGCAAATAGCGCCAATACTAGAACAAATGCAAGGCGGACAAGGACAACAGACTGAAGCTGCAGCTCCGTTAAGCAAGGAAGATGAAGAAATGGGTAATTATGTAAGAACTTTGTTAGCGTACAATGAAGATACGTGGACTAAGATTTTTGCAGAGCATGGAATGACATACGAAAAGCCAAAATTAGTTCTCTTTAAAGGTGCTGTACAAACTGCTTGCGGTGGAGCATCATCTGCTTCGGGCCCTTTTTACTGTCCAGGTGACCGCAAAGTGTATATGGATTTAGATTTCTTTGAAGAATTAAAAACTAAATTTGGTGCAAAAGGAGGCGATTTTGCCATTGCATACGTTATTGCGCATGAAATTGGCCATCACATTCAAACTTTAATGGGAACATCTTCTAAGATGCGTCAGATGCAGCAAGGAAAAAGTGATGCCGAAGCTAATAAATTATCTGTAGCATTAGAATTACAGGCTGATTTTTATGCTGGAGTTTGGGCACATGATAATCAAAAAGATCTTGATGTTGGAGATATTGATGAAGCTTTAAGTGCAGCAAATGCAGTTGGAGATGATGCAATACAAAGTAAAATGCAAGGACACGTTGTTCCCGACTCTTTTACCCACGGAACTTCAGAGCAAAGAATGTATTGGTTTAAAAAAGGTTTCAAAACCGGAGATATAAATCAAGGCAATACATTTGAAGAAATTCGATAATACATAAAACCAAATATAATAACCACCAAAAAAAGCCCAACTTAGCAGTTGGGCTTTTTTAATGAAATTCCAATAAAAAATTCCAAATTCCAAGTTGTTCTACTTTTGGATTTTTTTTATTGGAATTTTGCTTTTTTTTGTTTTCGTCAGAAAACAAAAAAAGCCTTGAATTTCTTCAAGGCTTTAAATCTGGGTGGCTGACCGGGTTCGAACCGGCGACCCGCGGCACCACAAACCGCTACTCTAACCAGCTGAGCTACAACCACCATTTTTCTGCTTAGCGAGTGCAAATATAGAACAAAGGTTGAGTTCTACAAAGAAAAAAATGAAAAATTTTCATAAAAATTAAATCAAATTTTCTAAGCTATTGACTGCCAAACACCTTTCAACCGTAAAACCTTCTGCAAAATCTTTCCCAACTAACCTTCCTAAGTCCTGCGCGCGATAATTTAAGCTTTCAAAAAAGTTTTTACTCGTAATTGGCGTCGAAGGTTCTTTTGAATTCGGATCGTAAAATTGAGTTTTATAGGCCATAATTGCTTCAACCTTCTTTTCTTCAAATCCTGTAATGTCTACAACGAAATCAGGTTCTAGATTTTTCCATTGAATATAATGATAAACCACTTTGGGTCTCCACGCTTCTTGTGGCACTCCATCAATCGAAGTTTCAATTTTCATTAACCCTGAAAGAAAACAAGAATCAGAAACCAGTTTGCTTCCTTTTCCGTGATCAATATGACGATCGTCGACTGCATTGCATAATACAATCTCAGGTTTGTATTTACGAATCATTTTTATCACCTCTAATTGATGCTTTTCGTCATTAACAAAAAATCCGTCACGCATTGCTAAATTTTTACGCACAACAACCCCTAAAATCTTTGCTGCATCTTTTGCTTCCTGATCTCTAGTTTCTGCTGTGCCTCGCGTTCCTAATTCACCACGCGTCAAATCTACAATACCTACTTTTTTCCCAAGGGAAACTTCTTTTAAAATGGTTCCAGCGCAACCCAATTCTACATCATCTGGATGCGCACCAAAGGCTAATATGTCTAATTTCATTATTTTTTTGTTTCAAGTTTCAAGTTTCAGGTTTCAAGTTGTCAACAGAACGTGAAACTTGAAACCTGAAACTTGAAACAATTTTATAAACTATTTTCTCAAAACCCGTTTCATCGTCATTGATTTATTGACGCTTTCCTCCCATTCTTTTTCTGGAATACTTTCTTTGGTAATACCGCAACCCATATATAAAATCGCTTTATTTTCCTGAATCTGCATGCATCGTAAATTTACAAATAAATCAGAACTGGCATTATTTCCTTCAAAAGTACTGTTCAATTCACCTAGAAAACCAGTGTAGAAAGTTCTATCGTAATTTTCATTTTCTAAAATAAATGCTTTCGATTTCTTTTTGGGAAGTCCGCAAACAGCAGGTGTTGGATGCAGCGTGTCTATTACCTCTTCTAAAGTCGAATTATCTTTTAAAACTCCAGAAATATCTGTTTTAATATGCCAGATCGATCCTGCTTTTAAACTGTAAGGCTCAGAAACCACAACAGAAGCTGTAAATTCTCTAAGTCTTTTTACAATAAAATCAGTAACAAATTGCTGTTCGTCTTTTTCTTTCTGCTGCCAAACGATTTCTACTTCTTGATTATCTTTTTGCGTTCCTGCCAAAGCCATCGTTTCAAAAACATTTCCGTTTGCTTTTAGCAGTTTTTCTGGAGTCGCCCCCATCCAAAGTCCAATTTTCGGATGAAAAAAACAATAACAGAAAGTTGCCGGATATAATTGAACCAAATGTTGAAAAGTTTCGATAAAATCAAATTCAGCCAAAGGCACTTCTTCACTTCGTGATAAAACCACTTTTTTGAATTCTTCATTTTTAATGGCTTGAATTCCCTGCGCTACTAGATATTCATATTGAAATTTAGCTTCAGCATCAAAACTCAAATCGTCAATTTCAATGGGTTCAAATGAAGTCTTTTCTTTTTGAACGGTAATAATTTCCGATTCCTTTTCAGGAATTAAGATTAATTGTTTTTCATCAAAAGAAGCAAAAACAAATCCTTTTTCGCTGTAATCCGAAACGGTATTTAAAATATTATTTTGTTGCAAAATCCCAACATAATTTTCTGTATTGGGTTTTGAATAAAGTACAAAAGGTAAATTTTGTTCTTTATGATTTTTAATTTTTAAGAAAAATGAATTCATATTTATTCGCTTTTCTTTCTATCCAAAACCATATTCGTCAATTTGCAAAGCGAAACCAAATTTCCTGCTTCATCGGTAATTTTGATTTCCCAAAGATGAAGACTTCTTCCTTTATGAATAATTCTGGCTGTTCCGAAAACATAACCCTCACGAATACTTTTTAGATGATTTGCCGAAATTTCGATACCTCTTACTTCCTGTTCTTTCGGATTGATAAAAAAGAAAGAAGCCGCACTCCCAACACTTTCTGCCAAAGCTACAGAAGCACCTCCGTGCAATAATCCCATTGGCTGATGAACACTTGGATTTACAGGCATTTTTGCAGTTAAAAAATCTTCTCCGGCATCGATATATTCTATTTTTAACGTTTCCATCAATGTGTTTTTAGAAAACTCATTACAGCGCGCTAAAATCTGCTCTTTTGTATAATTCATTAAAATAAACTTTAAAATCGTAAAATTAAAGAAAGATAAGACATAAATCTAAAAATTGGATTCTAAAATTAAAAATCAATTATGAACTTGTCAGTTTTTTGCTATTTTTACAAAAACAATCAAAATCAATCTTTGGCTTTTTTTTTGCCACAGATTACACAAATTAAAAAGATTTTTTATCTACAATTTATTCGCCACGAATTCACGAATTAATTCAAATAAAAATTCGTGAATTCGTGGCTAAAAAAAACATTCAAATGCGTCAATACTTTGCACTTTCCATTATTGGTTTAATTTTAGTTTTCAGTTCTTGCCGAACTGATTTTGATACTGTTGCCAGTTCTGGAAATTTAAAGTTCTCGAAAGACACTGTTTATTTAGATACTGTTTTTAAGAATATTGGTTCAAGCACTTACCAATTGAAAATATACAATCAGAGTAAAAATGATATTTCGATTCCGATTGTACAATTCAAAAAAGGTTTAGATTCTAAATATAGAATGACTGTTGATGGAATGACAGGCAACAATGGAAAAATTTTTAAAGATGTTACGCTTTTAGCAAAAGACAGTTTGTACATTTTTATAGAAACCACGGCAGATATTAAAGATGCGAATCCCGATGATTTTTTATATACCGACGAAATTCAGTTTGACAGTGGTGCAAATTTGCAAGAAGTAGCTTTGGTTACTTTAATTCAAGATGCGGTGTTTTTATATCCAAATCAAAATCCCGACGGAACCAAAGAAAAAATTAAAATTGATGGTAAAGATGTTGACGGATTTCATTTAAACGAAAATGATCCTGCAAACGGAAATGAACTTCTTTTTACAAATGAAAAACCATACGTAATTTATGGTTACGCAGGAGTTCCAGAATTTAAAACCGTAACTTTTGAAGCGGGCGCAAGAGTGCATTTTCATGCCAATTCTGGATTGTATGTTGGTGATAATGCTTCTCTACAAATTAATGGAACAACTTCTACCACTGATAAACTTGAAAACGAAGTGATTTTTGAAGGCGATCGTTTAGAATCACTTTATTCTGATATTCCTGGGCAATGGAAATCGGTTATTTTTTCTAATGGAAGTGCCAATCATACCATCAATCATTTAACTTTGAAAAATGCGGTTATTGGTTTGGATTTGCAAAGTCCCTATAATACATTCGAAATTAAAAACACTCAAATTTATAATTGTGCCGAATACGGAATTTTAGCTCGAGATACTCATGTTATTGCTAGCAATATTGTCATAAACTATGCAGGTTTAGCTTCTCTATCCTGCGTTTATGGTGGAAATTACAACTTTACGCATTGCACCTTTAACAACAATTGGTCAAGCAGTTCTCAAGTTGCAGTAAATTTAAGTAACTCTTTAGCTGGAGCAACTCCAGAAACCAATCCTTTAACCAATGCTATTTTTAATAATTGCATTATTTATGGTTCGGCTACAAACGAATTCAATTTGGACAAAAATCCAAATGCGCCATTTGTCTATCAATTAAATAATTGCCTACTGAAATTCAGCAGTTCGACTAAAGATCCTAATTATCAATTCAAGACCGACACCGAACATTATACGAATATAATTCTGAATGAAAATCCGAAATTTTATAATGTGTCTCAGAATAAATTTAATATTGATAAAACTTCTGCCGCTTTCGCGAAAGGAGATCCCGTCTTTATGATTCCAACCGACATTTTAGGAATTACAAGAACTTCGCCACCAGATTTGGGAGCTTATCAGAGTCAAGATTTTCCTAAGTAACTTTTTTTTTTGCCACGAAGGCGCTAAGTTTTTTTTAAAGAATTTTGATTATAAATTTTGCTCGCAAAGACGCAAAGTCGCCAAGTTTAAGTCAGAAAACTAAAAAAAATCTTTGCGACTTTGCGTCTTTGCGAGATTAAATTTTACCCATTCTGCAAATTTCTCGGATTTCCTTTAGAAAAATTTGTAATTAAATTTTAAGAATTCCCTTGTTCTTATGAAGTAGTTTTTTGATTGAAATTTGAAAAACAACAAACGTTTACAGGCAAAAATTAAAGATCTAAAAATGTTAAATTTTGGGCACTTTAACTAGCAAAAAAATTGCATTTTCAGGGCAAAAAAGGGCAAAAATAAATAATTAAAAAGGCGTTTATTGTTGCTTTTTTTTTCGGTTTAGATTGACTAAATTTGCACCTCAATACAACAAACTACACAAATGATCCATTTCTTTGAAAACCAAAGCAAAACTGTTTTTGCAGTACAAACGCAAAACGAAATTTCAGCTCAAGACATTTCAAAATTAAACTGGCTTTTTGCCGACGCGAATAAGATCGAAAAATCTGCATTGACAGGTTTCTTTGTTGGTCCTCGCGCTACCATGATTACACCTTGGAGTACAAATGCTGTAGAAATTACTCAAAACATGGGGATTTCTGGCATTATCAGAATCGAAGAATTTCATCCTGCAACGGAAGATTTTACTGATTTTGATCCAATGCTTTCTCAAAAATTCAACGAATTAGATCAAGAAATCTTCACTATCAACATTCAGCCAGAACCAATTTTGGATATTGATGATATTGCAACTTACAACAAAGTAGAAGGTTTAGCTTTAAGCGAAGAAGAAGTAGAATATTTAAACAATCTTTCGACTAAATTAGGAAGAAAGTTAACTGATTCTGAAATTTTTGCTTTCTCACAAGCCAATTCAGAACACTGCCGTCACAAAATTTTCAACGGAACTTTTGTTATTGATGGTGAAGAAAAAGAAACTTCTCTTTTTAAATTAATCAAAAAAACATCTCAGGAAAACCCTAACGATATCGTTTCTGCTTACAAAGACAACGTTGCTTTTGTAAAAGGACCAAAAGTGCAGCAATTTGCACCAAAATCGGCAGACAAACCTGATTTTTACGAAATAAAAGAATTTGATTCTGTTATCTCATTAAAAGCCGAAACACACAATTTCCCAACAACAGTGGAACCTTTCAACGGTGCCGCAACAGGTTCTGGAGGAGAAATTCGTGACCGTTTGGCCGGAGGACAAGGTTCATTACCATTAGCTGGAACTGCAGTTTACATGACTTCATACTCTCGTTTAAACGACGACAGAAAATGGGAAAATGCTGTTGAAGAAAGAAAATGGTTGTACCAAACCCCAATGGATATTTTGATCAAAGCTTCAAACGGAGCTTCTGATTTCGGAAATAAATTTGGACAGCCGCTTATTACAGGTTCTGTTTTAACTTTCGAACATTCAGAAAACGACCGTAAAATTGGTTACGACAAAGTTATCATGCAAGCGGGAGGAATTGGTTACGGAAAACTGGATCAATCAATCAAAAAGAAACCACAAGAAGGTGATAAAATCGTAATTCTTGGAGGAGAAAATTATAGAATCGGAATGGGTGGTGCTGCGGTTTCCTCTGCAGATACAGGAGCTTTTGGTTCAGGAATCGAATTAAATGCGATTCAGCGTTCAAACCCTGAAATGCAAAAACGTGCTGCAAACGCGATTCGTGGTTTAGTAGAAAGCGACAATAACCCAATTGTTTCTATTCACGATCACGGAGCTGGAGGACACTTAAACTGTCTTTCTGAGTTAGTGGAAGAAACTGGAGGTTTAATTGATTTAGACAAATTACCAGTTGGAGATCCAACGCTTTCTGCAAAAGAAATTATCGGTAACGAATCTCAGGAAAGAATGGGATTGGTTATTGGTCAAAAAGATATTGATACCTTACAAAGAATCGCCGACAGAGAGCGTTCGCCAATGTATCAGGTTGGAGATGTAACGGGAGATCACCGTTTTACTTTCGAATCAAAATCAAATGGTTCAAAACCGATGGATTATGCTTTAGAAGATTTCTTCGGAAGTTCTCCTAAAACGGTTATGACAGACAAAACTATCGACAGAAAGTATGCCGATGTTGGGTATAACGCAGGAGATTTTGAATCATACTTAAAAGACGTTTTACGTTTAGAGGCGGTTGCTTCAAAAGACTGGTTAACAAACAAAGTGGACCGTTGTGTTGGAGGAAAAGTAGCTAAACAACAAAATGCAGGTCCATTGCAATTACCTTTAAATAATGTTGGAGTTATGGCTCTGGATTATTTAGGAAAAGAAGGAATTGCAACTTCTATCGGGCACGCTCCTATCGCGGCTTTGATCGATCCTGTTGCAGGAAGTAGAAATGCTATTGCTGAATCGTTATCAAACATTATCTGGGCTCCAATTAAAGATCAGTTAAAAGGAATTTCATTATCTGCAAACTGGATGTGGGCTTGTAAAAACGAAGGTGAAGACGCTCGTTTGTACGCTGCAGTTGAAGGTTGTTCAGAATTTGCAATCGAATTAGGAATCAACATTCCGACAGGAAAAGATTCACTTTCGATGAAACAAAAATATCCAAACGACGAAGTAATCGCGCCGGGAACGGTTATTATTTCAGCTGGAGGTAACTGTACAGATATTAGAAAAGTAGTAGAACCGGTTTTACAGAAAAATGGAGATTCTATTTATTATATCAATTTGTCTCAGGATGATTTCAAATTAGGAGGTTCATCTTTTGCACAAATTAGAAACACAATCGGGAACGAAACTTCTACTATAAAAGATGCTTCTTTCTTCAAAAATGCTTTTAATACAGTTCAGGAATTAATTGGTGAAAACCAAATTTTAGCTGGACATGATATCGGAAGCGGTGGTTTAATCACTACTTTATTAGAATTGTGTTTTGCTGATGTAAATCTTGGAGCTAAAATTGATTTCAGCGCTTTCGCGGAAAAAGACTTATTGAAAATCCTTTTCGCTGAAAACATCGGAATCGTATTTCAGGCTAAATCTGATGCAGCTGTTGAAGCTAAATTGAAAGCTAATAATATCGAATTCTTCAAATTAGGTACAGTTCAAAATACTGCAACTTTAGAAATTGGAGATTACAAATTAGATATTCCAACTTATAGAGACGTTTGGTTCGAGACTTCTTATTTATTAGACCAAAAACAATCTAAAAACGGAAGAGCTCAGGCACGTTTTGAAAACTATAAAAATCAGGTTTTAAATTATACTTTCCCTGCACATTTTACAGGAAAGAAACCAGAAATTGACAATTCTAAACCAAGACCAAAAGCGGCTATTATTCGTGAAAAAGGAAGTAATTCTGAGCGTGAAATGGCAAATGCTATGTACTTGGCAGGTTTTGATGTAAAAGACGTTCACATGACCGATTTAATTTCTGGTCGTGAAACGCTTGAAGATATTCAGTTTATTGGTGCTGTTGGAGGATTCTCTAACTCTGATGTTTTAGGTTCTGCTAAAGGTTGGGCTGGGGCTTTCTTATACAACGAAAAAGCAAAAACAGCTCTAGACAATTTCTTCAAAAGAGAAGATACTTTATCTGTTGGAATCTGTAACGGTTGTCAGTTGTTTATGGAATTGGAAGTGATTAATCCAGAGCACGAAGTTCACGGAAAAATGCACCATAACGAAAGTAACAAACACGAAAGTATCTTTACTTCTGTAAAAGTTCAAGAAAACAATTCGGTTATGTTATCGACTTTGGCTGGAAGTACTTTAGGTGTTTGGGTTTCTCATGGAGAAGGTAAATTCAAATTGCCTTATGCAGAAGACCAATATAACATTGTTTCTAAATACGCTTACGAAGGTTATCCTGCAAACCCGAATGGTTCTGACTACAACACAGCAATGATGTGTGATAAAACAGGAAGACATTTGGTTATGATGCCTCACATTGAGCGTTCGACTTTCCAATGGAACTGGGCGCATTATCCAAAAGATAGAAATGACGAGGTTTCGCCTTGGCACGAAGCTTTTGTTAATGCTAGAAAATGGATTGAGAAAAACTAAAAATATATTTTTACTAAAGCGCCCGAATTTTATCGGGCGTTTTTTTTTAGGCACGAATTCACAAATTTCTATTTTCAAAAAATAGAATCAAGAAAATTCGTGAATTCGTGGCTATAAAAACTATTTAAAACTATTCTAAGATTAATTTAATGGTATCTTAAGACAGCTTAAGCAAGCGTAAACATTCTGGTAAATATCTTTGCTACATGAAAAATATTATACGCAAAATATACCTCGCAATCCTCTTATTTACTTTAAGCCAATTTTCTTTTGCTCAAAAAACAGCAATAAAAGGAACCATCACAGACGGAAAAAATCCTATAGAGTTTGTTGATGTAATTTTAAAAAACACAGCCGATTCAACCAAAACCGCTAATTACGCCGTTACAGATATTTCTGGAAATTTCTCATTAGAAAATGTAACTTCTGGAGAATATCTACTTCAGTTTAAATTAATTGGTTTTAAAACAAATACTAAAAAAATAAAATATACCGGTACAGCTATTTCACTTGGAACGATCACTTTGCAAGAAGATGCCAACCAGCTTAATACTGTAGTGGTAAACTCACAGAAAAAACAGATTCAGAAAACAACCGAAGGCTTTATTTTTAATGCTGTTTCGAATATTTCGCAAACGGGCGGAACCGCTACAGATATGCTTAAAAGTATTCCAACGGTTGCTGTCGATGCAGAAGGCGGTATTACTTTAAGAGGAAAATCGCCGATGATTTTGATAAACGGAAAAAATTCGGCTATTACCAATATGGATCAGATTGCTGCGAGCAGTATTGAAAGTATTGAAATAATAAGTAATCCGACAGCTAAATATGATGCAAATGCCGAAAGCGGTATCATTAATATAAAACTCAAAAAGAACAACCTCAGCGGTACAAATGGTGCTGTAGCATTGGGCGCAGGTTTTGGTGCAAAAGGAAGAGTAAATAGTTCAGTTCTTTTCAATCATAAAACAGAAAAATGGAATTTTGGTTTAGGCTATGACAATCGTTTTGCTGGAAGAACAAAGAAAATAAATGCCGACCGAACCAATTATTTTATTGATGACGAACATTATATTCATCAAAATCGAAATGATGAACGAACTGAAGGCCTTCAGAATCTGAAATTAAATATTGATTTTTCTCCAAATGACAAAAATAGCTTTTCATTTGAAGCACTTGGAAATCTAGAAAATCAAGACAATGACGAGACTTTATACACGCAGGTAAACACAAGTGCCAACGCCTTTTTCTCCAATAACAGAAGACATTCATTAGAGCTGGAACGTTCAAAAGTTGGCGAACTTGCTTTTACCTATGATCGTAAATTTGATGACAAACGAAAAAGTCTGAATACCTCTATTACTTCTTCTTTTGGAAAACATAAAGAAAACACTGATATTGACACTTATAATTACGATGAATATCAGCAGCAGATTGGTGAGGCTTTACTGCAGAGAACACACAATTATGAAAATCAGAATATTTCGAATGCCATTGTAAATTACGCTTTTCCAATTTCAGAAAAATCGATTATAGAAACAGGTTACAAAGGAACTTTCCGATTTTTCAAGTCCGATTTTGAAAGTGCTGATCTAATTAATGGTGAATATATCGTGAATCCGTTAGCTAGTAATAGTTTCAAATTTAACGAACAGATAAATGCCGTTTATGGTCTGATGAATTCTTCTATTGGCGATAGCGAAAACCCAAAATGGAAATACAATTTAGGTTTGCGTGCAGAAAATGTTTCCAACACTGGAGCAACACAAAATAACAGTGACCATTTTAGTAATAATTACTTAAAAGTTTTTCCATCGGCTTCCATGCAATTGAATTTAACCCCAGATGAGTTTATTAAACTGGGATACAGCAAACGAATTAACCGCCCTGATCTGGATGATTTAAATCCGTTTATTGACATTACCGATGCGTTAAATCCGCATGGAGGAAATCCATATTTAAAACCCGAAATCATTCATATTGCCGAAATCAGTTATAATAAAAACTGGAATAACTACTCTTTTTCGACCAATGCCTTTTACAGAAATGCAACCGATGCTATCAGACAATATGCACAGCTTTTGGACAATGGAGTGGTTTTACTTCAGCCCCAAAACATTGGAAGCACGGTTACTTATGGTTTAGAAACCATTTTCACTCTTAAACCAGTTGGTTTTTATGATGCTAATATTAGTTTAACCGCTTTTCAGCAAAACATCAATGCTGACAATTTACCGCAGGCCGATGATATTGTAAGCAGTGCCTTCAGCTGGTACGGAAAAGTGATTAACAACTTTGTTCCTTGGAAAGGCGGAAAACTTCAGATTATCGGAAACTATAATTCGGCCGTTGCCACTCCGCAAGGAAAAAGAATTCCGATTTATAATGTTGATATGGGATTTCAACAGAAATTAGGAAAAGGAAATGCCCGTTTAGGTTTGGTTGTAACCGATATATTTGACACTTTAGAAAGCGGTTATAAAAACAATACCTTATTATTTAAAAACAGCAGAACTTCAAAATCTGACACAAGAGCTTTGATGGTTACATTTGCATATACGTTTAGATCTGATTTTAAAGAAAAACTACTAGAAAATCAGTTTTCAACAGAATAAAAACGGACCTAAAATGATAAAAATGTAAAAATTTCATTCTTGTATTTTCAAGCAATAATTCTATTAAAAAATTGGATTATATTCGCCAAAAGAAATTAGCTCGACAGATTTCATAAGCCCAAAAACACTTAATCCTACATAGAATGAAATTATTACATTTATTAGTGGTAACACTATTTTTTACTGCCTTTCAATCGCATTCGCAAGTTCAAGTTGATCAGATTACCCATAATTCAAAAGAGCGTTATATTACTACTACAATTGGCTATCCAGTGCCTGGAACTTATGCTCCTTTAAACCAAAAAGAGCCTATTACGGTTTTAAATCCAGACGGAACCGGTTTTATTCAAGCTGAAGATTTAAGCAAACAAAAAATAAATTGGGGAATTGAATGTACTGAAGAAGGTGTTCCTGTTTTTAAAGAAGGATTCAATAGTGCTTCTTACACATTCTGGTACAGACCAAATGACAGTAATGAATGGTATTATTCTCAATTCTCTATTCATTTTGCTAAGAAAAAAATGTTTTTAATGGGCGAAAGAGTAAAAGTATACG